>VMBT01000218.1_pt1 | contig 38736 bp, 36 predicted proteins | sample 4404301 | NCBI WGS metagenome assembly VMBT01 (sample SAMN12238535, study PRJNA552566) | marine metagenome | isolation source: Coastal seawater | place: USA: coastal Georgia, Sapelo Island | collected 2008-08/2009-08
AATCGAAAAGGACTCAAATAATAATATTGAAGGTTATACATCATTATCTGAGTTGATTAATAATCTTGAGCAACCAAGAACAATATTATTACTTGTACCTTCAGGTGCCCCAACATTTGAAGTCTCAAATCAACTTTTAGATTTGATCGATGCTGGAGATACTCTTATCGATGCTGGTAATTCTTATTTTGAAGATAGCAATAAATTAAGTGGTCTTTGTAGTGAGCATAATATATCTTTTATAGGCATGGGTGTTTCAGGAGGTGAAGTTGGTGCTAGGACTGGACCAGCTCTTATGGTTGGGTCAGAAAATCAAATTTCAGAAGAAATTAAATTAATTTTTGATTCAATTGCTGCAAACAAAAAAGGAGTGCCTTGTACAGGGTATTATAAAGGCGCTGGTACAGGACATTTTGTAAAAATGATCCATAATGGAATTGAATATGCAGAAATGCAAATAATAGCTGAAGCGTATTCGGTATTAAAATCTTCTAATTTTTCAAACCCCAAAATTTCTGATTTTTTTAAATCTTTATCTGATATCAATCAGTCGTCATACTTAATTGAAATTACTTCCAATATTCTTAATAAAGAAATTGATGGTACTTATCTAATTGACAAAATTGACTCTCAAGCTAACCATAAAGGTACCGGCAAACTAACCATTGAAACTGCTCTTAAATATGGTTTTCCATTGCCTTCTATATTCTCTGCTTTTAATGCAAGAGTTGAAAGTCATTATCAAAATATTTTTTTGCAAAATTATGACAAGCTTGATACCAAGGTAGAAACTAATAAACTTAGAAATGCTATTTATTTTTCAAGACTCTCTTCTATGTTGCAAGGATTAATGTTTATAGAATTTTTAAGTAATAATAATTCATACGATATTAAAACAAAAAATATACTAAACAATTGGGCTGCTGGTTGCATAATTAGATCTGAACTATTAACAGAACTAACAAATATATGTGACGAAAAAGGAATGCTGGATATAAACAAAGTTCAAGAATTACTAGATGTATATTTTGAGGATACAAAAGCAATAGTTAGAGATGCAATAAGTTATAACATACCATTACAAGTCATTTCAACATCTCTTAACTGGTACTTAAATTTAACTTCTGATTTCAACCCATCTAACTTAATTCAAGCTCAGAGGGACTATTTTGGAGCACACCAAGTACAGTTAACTGGTAGTAAAGATTTTTTACACTTTGAGTGGGATTGAAATTATTTATTACTAATATCTGCTGATGACCAAAAAAAATAGGCTTCCAAAAATTGCAATACCTAACCGATATGAGATAAACCTTGATGTCGACATAGAGAATTTCAAATACAAAGGTGATGAGGTTATCTATATAGAAATAGTTGAAGATACAGCAGAAATTGAACTAAATGCACTTGGGATCCAAGTACAAAATGCATTTGTAGAAAATGACAATAATATGCACCATGAAGCTTCTGTGAACTACATTAAAGAAGAAGAAAAAATAATTTTAACTTTTGAAGAAACTGTAAAAGCTGGTGATTGGAAACTCTATATTAATTTTGATGCACAAATTGTAGATGATTTGCGAGGTTTCTATAGGAGTAGCTTTAAAGATTCAAAAGGTTTACAAAAATGGATAGCAACAACACAATTTGAACCTACTGCTGCAAGGATGGCTTTCCCTTGTTGGGATGAACCTGAATATAAAGCAGTATTCTCAATTTCATTAACTTCAAACTCAGATCTTGTAAGAATTAGTAATGAAAAAGTTCTTAGTGAAAGTACAGAAAATGGAAAGACAACTACTAAATTTGTAGATTCCATGAGGATGTCTACTTACCTTGTTGCGTTTGTTGTTGGAGATCTTGAAATAACAGAGATTGGCGAAGTAAATGGAACTTTTGTCAGAGTGGTTCACCGTCCTGGATATGCTGAACAAACTAAATTTGCTGGTGAAGCAGCGATTAAAATTTTAGATTTCTTTGAGAAATATTATGAAATAGATTATCCAGGGTCAAAACTAGATTTGATTTCTATTCCAGATTTTGCAATGGGTGCTATGGAAAATATTGGAGCAATTACATTTAGAGAAACTCTTTTACTAATAGATATAGATAAAGCCACAAGAGCCGAACTATCAAGGTCTGTAGAAGTTATTGCCCACGAACTAGCTCATATGTGGTTTGGAGATCTTGTAACAATGAAGTGGTGGGATGGAATATGGTTGAATGAAGCATTTGCAAGTTTAATGGAAGTAATCGCCTCAGAGGGTACTTATCCAGAATTTAAATTATGGAATGAATTAAATCTCGCTAGAACACAAGGTTTTAATGTAGACTCCTTAAAAACTTCTCGACCAGTTGAGTTTGAAGTTGAAACACCTGAACAAGCTGAAGAAATGTTTGATGTTCTGACCTATCAAAAAGGTTCAACAGTTTTAAGAATGTTTGAAACATTTATTGGAGAGGAAAACTTTAGGCAAGGTGTTGTAAATTATTTAAATAAATTTAAATACAAAAATACCCACTCATCAGATCTTTGGAATGAATTATCTAAAACAAGTGATTACAAACTTGACGATATTTTACCTACTTGGATACATCAAGAAGGGTACCCTATTATCTCAGTACAATCTGAAGGTAAAGAAATAAACATTACCCAAGAAAGGTTTTTAATTTCTGGAGAGAGTGATGAAACAATATGGAAAGTTCCGCTAAACATAAGATATATTGATTCAAAAGTTACAGATAAAATTCTTCTTTCAAATAAACAATCTTCATTTGAACAAAGAGGTGAAGTTCCTTTTATAAATAACGGAGGTTGGTCATTTTTTCATACTTCATATAGTGAGGACTTGCTTAATTTGATTATCAAAAATTTTGATCAATTAGATATTAACGAAAAATATAGATTCTTAGAAGATGCTTGGATGAGTTTAAGAGTTGGAAAATTAACATATGAAAACTTTCTAGAAATATTAAAACTGTATTCAGAAATTGAAGAAGTAAACATTTGGTCATTAATTTCTGGAATTATATCTACACTAAATAAAATACTGCAGAACAAATCTATAGAAGAGTTTACAAAGATATTTTGCTCTCCACTGTTAACAAAGCTCGGTAAAGAATATGTAGAAGGTATCGAAAAAGAGCAAGCCCAATTGAAATCACAAGTTTGTAATTTATATGCAAGCGTTTGTAGAGATAATGAGTTTATAAACTTCTTTTCAGAACAATTTAAATCAGGTGATTATGAAGATTATTCAGACGGTAGTTACTACAATTTAGTACTTTCAATATCTTCTTTAGACAAATCATTATCAAGTACATTATTTATAGATAAGTTCAATAGTGCAACTTCGCCACAACTTCAAGCAAGATATCGTAATGTACTTGGTTTAGTTGAAAATGAGGATTCACCTGCAAATATTATAAATTCAATTCTTGATGAAACTATAAGAGGTGCTGATGCACCTTACGTTTTGTCATTACTTATAGCTAATTCAAATAATGGGCATAACGCTTGGAAGTTGATAACTGGTCATTGGAATGAATTATTAAACATGATGCCTGAATGGACCTCATCAAGAATATTGGATTATTTACCATCAATATATGATAAAAAATTAGGTGATGATATTGAAAAATTCTTACTTCATAATCCATTGCCTTCTGCTGAAAAAATTACAAAACAAAAACTGGAAAGACTTCAAGCAAACATTAATTTTGCAAATATAATTAAAGCAATTTAGAAAATTTAAAAATCTAATTTGGAGAGAAATAATGAAAACTAGAATTGCTGCATTTTTACAACCACAACACGCTGACTATGACCAAATAAGGAAAGCTGCATTAAAAGCTGAGGAAATGGGAGTAGATGTAATTTACAACTGGGATCATTTTTATCCGCTTTATAAAGAAGATGGAACCCAGTGGGCTGAAGGTGAAAGAAGAGAAGGTAAACATTTTGAATGTTGGACTATGCTAGCAAGTTGGGCTGAAGCAACAAAGTCTGTTGATATTGGTCCACTTGTTACATGTAATTCTTATAGAAATCCAGAACTTTTAGCAGATATGGCAAGAACTGTTGACCATATATCGAATGGAAGAGCAATACTTGGAATTGGATCAGGTTGGTTTGAACAGGATTATGAAGAGTATGGTTATGAATTCGGTACCGCTATATGGAGATTAAAAGAGCTTGAAAAATCACTAGAACGTATTGTCGAAAGAATGAAAAAATTAGACCCCCAACCAATAAGAAAAATTCCAATTTTAATTGGTGGTGGTGGTGAAAAAGTAACTCTAAAGTTAGTTGCTAAATACGCGGATATCTGGCATGGTTTTGCAACCAAGACTGAAGAAAGAAGTGGTGTAGAAACTGTTGCACATAAAAATAATGTTTTAAATAACTGGTGTAAAGAAATTGGTAGAGATCCAAGTGAGATTCAAAGATCAATAGGTGTTGATATTAATAGAGTAGATTTGGCTGACAAGTTGGTAGAGGCAGGTGCAACTGAATTAACTTTAGCGGTAAATGGACCGTATAAAGATATTGAAAAATTGCAACCCTGGCTTGAGTGGAGAGATAAATAATTCTTCCTTAAACTAATGGATACATTAATAATTTCAGGTGGTTTGATATTTGGACTCTTTTTATTAATAAAAGGAGCTGATGAAATGGTTCAATCAGCAATTCAAATAGCTGTTAAATTTAGCATCCCAAGCTCAATAATAGGTGCAATTTTTATCGGTTTTGGGACATCAACTCCAGAATTGTTTGCAAGCGCTGGTGCGGCAATTAAAGGGGATCTCGACTTAGGTGTAGGAAATATTATTGGTTCTAATATTGCAAATTCACTTCTTGTTCCTTCTGTACTTTATTTTTTTCTTCCAAAGGATTTAATAAAAAATTTAAAACTAAATAAATTAAGTCCTATTTGGATGGGGATTCTAACAGTGCTTTTTGCTAGCTATTATATGATATTCAATTACTTTTCATACTCTTTTGGTGTTCTTCTTTTAGTACTTAGTACTTTTATAGTCATTTCGTTAATAAGAGAAGAAAGCTTAGAGCAAGAAGAGTTACTATCAACAGAAAGAAAAAATCTATTTATTAGAGCTACAATTGCATTGGGTGCAACAATTTATGGAAGCAATTTAGTTGTTGATAATTCTTTACAACTGGCTGAAAAATTTGGAGTATCTTCTCTGATTGTTGGCTCAACATTAATTGCAGTTGGTACTAGTTTACCTGAAGTAGCAAGCTCTATTGCTGCAGCACGAATGAAAAAACCAAGTTTGGTATTTGGAAATATTTTTGGTTCAAACTTATTTAATATAGGTTTAGTTGGTGGTTCAATATTCATGATTAATCCAAACGAACTGAGTTCTGATATATCTATTTCTATTTATTACTTATTAATCTCTGGTGTAATTTTACTAATTTTAGCTTTCTCTAAGGTAGCAAGAAATAGAGTGCTGGGGATAATTTTATTGTCTGTATATGTAAGCTACTTATTAAATTTGTTCTAAATTTTTATTACGAAAAAATATTAATAATCCAATTGATGCCAATAACAATCCTCCAATTTGATTATATGTTACATTACCAATTGTCGAGTCACCCATACCAAAGCGTAGAGTGTCCAAAACAAATCTTTGAGATCCGTACCAAAAAGCCCACAAACCAATCCAAGAGCCTTGACCAAATGAAAACTTTTTTTTCATATACATAAATAAGAAGAAAACACATAATGCTAAAAGTAAGTCATATAAAGCAACATGATGATAGGTACCACAAGTTAATAACGGTGAACCACACTCTAAACTATTATGCTGAGGCGCAACATCGTAGCCTGGTTTTATTTCATAAGCTAAAATAAAATTACTTGCCCTACCTAAGTGTTCTACTATAGCCAAGTCACCAATTCTTCCAATGACTGTTCCTAGGATTAATCCGGTAGCAGCATAATCACCATACTGCTTAAAACTTTGTTTATTAAAAATTGTAATTTTTAAATATGCTGCAATTATTCCTCCTGCCATACCACCCATTATTGAATAGTTTCCTGAAAGGGTAAATACATCATCAAATCCATATCCAGGTTCAAGAATATGTGCTGGAATAGTGAAGAATCTAGCTCCAAGAATTGCTCCAAAAATTGCCCAAGTTAAAGCTTCTGAAAACAATATTGTGTCGGCACCATCTTTTTCAGCAAGTTTTAATGCATGATTAGCTCCAAAATAGAATCCAATAGCTGCAAAAACTCCATGTAAAGAAAAAAATAACGGCCCGATTTGTGTAATCGGTATTGGAGGATAAGTAATAGTTAGTAAAACTTCTTGCATAATCATATATTTCTTAAAGTATAAATTATATCAGCAACCATACTTAAAAAGAGCAGTGCAAGATAAGTGTTTGAAAACACAAAATAACTTATAGGAGTAATTCTTTTTTTATATAAGTTATAAGTTTTTAATAGTAAATAACTTCCCAGAATTATTGATGTAAATAAATATACAAATCCTAATTGTAAAATTGGTGCTAAAAGAATAGATGCAATAACCGTTGCGCACCCATAAATTGCAATGAAAATAATTGTTCTTTTTTCAGATTCTTGTGTTGGTAGCATTGGAAACTGAGCTTCCATGTAATCTTCTACATTATGAAGAGAAAGAGCCCAAAAATGTGCAGGGGTCCAAAGAAAAACTAATAAAAAAAGTAGCCAAGCTCCGATCTCTAAAGTTGAACCAGTTGCAGTCCAGCCAATTAAAACTGGAGCAGCACCAGCAGCACCGCCTATAACAATATTTTGGTCGGTTCTTGGTTTTAAAACTAGTGTATAAATTAAGGAATAAAAAACATTCGCCGATAACGCAATAAGACTAGCTATAGCTGTTGTAAAAAAATAAAGGATTAAAAAACCTAAACTACCAACCAATAAAGAAAAAACATATGCATTTTTAACAGATATTTCACCAGTTACTAAAGGTCTATTTGATGTTCTAGACATTAATCTATCTTGTTCAATCTCAAATATTTGGTTAAGTACATTAGCACTGACAGCAAGTAAAGTTCCGCCAGCCAATGTAAAAAGAATTAGTTCAATTGGAGGAAAGCTGTAAATAGAAACAATCATTGCAGGAACAGTTGTTATTAAAAGCAACTCTACAACTCTAAGTTTTGAAAGCTTAAGATAACTGGAAAAAATCATTTTTTTTGTGCGTATTTCCATATGGACATAGTACTTGTGATTACACTATATATTGTTACAACGCTATTCTTAAATACTGTTGTTAATAAAATATGTTGATGAAAAAATTTTTTAAGTTTAAAAACTTTAAATACTTTTTTTTAGTTTTTATTTCTGCATGTATTGAAAATGCTCCATTAGACTCATTAAGCCCTGAAGGTCCATATGCTAGATCAATCGATGAATTATTTTGGCTTACTTTTTGGATTGCTGTTGTTATTTTTGTTTTAGTTCAAGGTGTACTTTTAATTTCAGTTATTGTATTTAGAGAGAAGCCTAATAAACCAGAACCTAAACAAATTCATGGAAATACAAAACTTGAAATTATTTGGACAGTCATACCAGTATTAATTCTTGCATTTATAGCAGTACCTACAGTTAGAACTATTTTTGATTTAGCGAGAGAGCCAGAAGATGCTTTAAAAATTGAAGTCATTGGACACCAATGGTGGTTTGAATATAAATATCCTGACTATGGAATTACAACTGCAAATGTTTTGGTTATTCCTAGTGATAAACCGATTAGATTAGAAATGTGGTCGAATGATGTTCTTCACAATTACTGGGTTCCAAAATTAAACGGTAAAAGATACCTAGTACCTGGCCAAAAAACATATCTAAATTTACAAGCTGATAATCCTGATGAATTTTGGGCACAATGTGGTGAGTATTGTGGTTTAAGTCATTCCAAGATGCGCGGAAGAGTAATTTCTTTAAGTGAAAGCGACTTTGATTCATGGATTAAAATTCAACAACAAAACGCAATAAAACTTGAAGACGGGTCTTTGGCCGCAGAAGGTCAAACAGTTTATTTAAATGCTGGTTGTACACAATGTCATGTTATTAATGGAGTTTGGGATACACAAGGTGATAGAATTGCTCCAAACTTAACACATTTTGCTACTAGAACTGTCTTTGCCGGTGCTTCTTTAGAAAATAACGAAGAAAATTTAACTAATTGGTTAGCAAACCCTGCAAAAATAAAACCTGGAACATTTATGCCTAATCTAGAATTGACTGAAGCAGAAATAAATGCTTTAATTGCGTACTTAGGGACTTTAAAGTGACAAAAATTTTAGAACCAAAAAAACAAAGTAGCATATTCAGAAGACCTTCTTCAGAAACAGGAATATGGTCTTGGATTACAACAGTTGACCATAAGAAAATTGGAATAATGTATGGCTATGCTGCATTCTTTTTCCTTCTAATTGGTGGTCTTGAAGCTTTAGTACTTAGGATTCAATTGTCTCAACCAGATAATAGTTTTTTATCAGCAGCTGAATACAATGCTATGTTTACAATGCACGGTACAACTATGATTTTCTTGGCTATTATGCCGATTAGTGCAGCTTTTTTCAATTATTTATTACCACTTCAAATTGGTGCTAGGGATGTTGCGTTTCCTAGGTTAAATGCACTATCATTTTGGATATTTATCTTTGGTGGAATATTTTTATATTCAACATTTATTTTTGGTACTGCTGGTGCACCTGAAGGTGGTTATTTAGCAGAAGAAGTAAGTTGGCTAGGCTCAGCACCAAACGGAGGATGGTTTGGCTACCAACCAAATGCTGGAATGAAATATTCTCCTGGAACTGCAATGGACTTTTGGGCCTTAGGATTACAGATTCTTGGAATAGCTTCACTAATTTCAGCTTTTAACTTTATAACAACAATTATCAATATGCGCACAAAAGGTATGAGGTTTATGAGAATGCCGGTATTTACATGGATGACATTCGCAGTTTCATTTTTACTTGCTTTTTCACTTCCAATAATTGCTATTGCATTATTTTATGTAACTTTTGATAGAAATTTTGGAACAACTTTCTTTTTAACTGAAGGTGGTGGTGATCCAATATTGTGGCAACATCTATTTTGGTTATTCGGACACCCTGAAGTCTATATTTTAATTCTTCCGGCTTTTGGCATTGTGTCAGAAGTTCTTCCAACTTTTTCTCGAAAGCCGCTTTTTGGTTATGCAGCAATTGTATTTGCTGGTTTTGGAATTGCATTTATTGGTTTTGGTGTGTGGGCACATCATATGTTTGCTTCATCAATAAGCACTGTAGCTCAAGCTGGATTTGGTTTATCAACAATGGTAATTGCTGTTCCAACTGGAGTGAAAATATTTAATTGGCTTGGTACTGTTTGGGGTGGAAAGTTAAAACTTAATACGCCAATGTTGTTTTCCTTGGGTTTTATAGGAATGTTTGTTATTGGAGGATTGAGTGGAGTTACTCATTCAATAGTTCCAGCTGACACTCAACAAACAGATACATATTATATTGTTGCTCATTTTCATTATGTTTTGTTTGGTGGTGCAATGTTTGGAATTTTTTCCGGCTTATATTATTGGTTTCCAAAAGTATGGGGCAAAATGTATAACGAAACTCTTGGAAAAATACATTTTTGGCTAATGTTGATTGGTTTCAATCTGACTTTTGGTCCAATGCATTGGTTAGGATTACAGGGACAGGTAAGAAGAACTTGGGTTTATGCAGAAGAAACTAATTTACAATTTTGGAATGTAATTGTAACAATTGGTGCCTTTACAATTGCAATTTCAATTATTGTATTTATGATAAATTGGATATTTTCAAAGAGAAATGGTGAAAAAGCCCCATTCGATCCATGGGATGCAAGAACAATTGAATGGTCAATACCTTCACCAACACCAGTATGGAACTTTTCAACTGCTCCAGAGATAAAATCTTTAGACGATTTCTGGCACTCAAAATATGACGAAGATGAAGAAGGTAGAGCAATAAGAAAACCTGAAGCAGATCAATTACTTATTGAGTTAGAAGAAGACGGTTTGAATCCAAAAGAAAATATTACTCTTCCTAATCCATCTTATTTTCCAATTATCTTAGCTTCCGGATTACCGCTACTCGGTTATGCTGTAATTTTTAGATCTCTTGCATTGGCAGGTGTTGGAGTAATTTTGATACTTGCAGGTAGTTTTGGTTGGGGTACTGAACCGCTAGAAGAAGGTCATGAATAAGAATGAGTAATGCACATGCCTACCCACATGAACATACTGGTGTAGAAACTAGAAAATTAGGAATGTGGGTTTTCTTATCCACAGAAATTTTATTTTTTGGAACTCTAATTACAACATTTATGATTTTTAAAGGCAGAAGCTTTCCAGGAATTAAATTATCTGATGTTTATGATATACCTTTCACCTCGATTAGCTCATTTGTTTTACTTATGAGTTCTTTAACTATGGTTCTTGCTCATAATGCAATTGAGGCTGATGACCAGGAGAAAACAAGAGTCTGGTTACTAGCAACAGCTATGCTTGGTGCTGTGTTTTTAGCTGGACAAATTTATGAATTTACAGAATTTTATCATAAAGGTTTTGAGCTAAGTACAAATATATTTAGTTCATCATTTTATGTACTTACTGGTTTTCATGGTCTTCATGTATTTATTGGTGTCATATTATTACTCTCACTTTGGGGAATTGGTCAAAGACAAAATGGTTTATCTCTAAAGAGTGGAATGAATTTAGAATTTGTTGCTCTTTATTGGCACTTTGTAGATATTGTTTGGATTGTACTTTTTACTGTTGTTTATTTGATTTAATATGTCAGACTCTCACTCAAATCACCCAACGCCAAAAAAATATGTTCAAATTGCAGTAATTTTAGGAGTCTTAACCGCAATTGAAGTAGCTCTATACTATACGGAAGATATTGTTGGAGCGTTTACAGCACCTTTGTTGATTACACTTGCAGTGGGAAAATTTGTAATTGTTGTAGGTTGGTTCATGCATCTAAGATTTGAAAATAAAACTGTAAATAGATTTTTTACCGGCGGTATGATTTTAGCTTTAATTTTATTTGCAATAGTTATGTTCGAAAGAGCTTCTGCTAATTATTTTTAATTTATAAATGCAATCTTTACCTTGGCACCCTCACTTTGATGTTTGGGCACTAATAATTTCTTTAATAATTTTTTTTGAATTTAGTTCAAATAATAGTTTTTTAAAATCTCAAAAAAGAAAAACTTGGTATTCGGGTCTATTAATTTTATGGATATTTACTGATTATCCGCTTCACGATATTGGAGAAAAGTATTTGTTTTCTGTCCATTCTGTTGAACATCTTGTTTTAGCATTGGTTGCACCCCCGCTACTTCTATTAGGAATGCACACTGAAATGAAGAAGCTGATATCTGTTCCAGTTTTTATAAATATTTTAAAAATAACTTCAAAGCCTGTTGTTGCATTCTTTTTATTTAATACCGTAATGGTGGGAATGCATTGGACAAATGTAGTTAATTTAATGGTAACGAACAGTTTATTTCATTTTTTTGTTCATTCCATAATGCTTTTAATCTCTCTGAACATGTGGGTTCCTGTTATAGGGTTTAATGAAGAAATCAAATCATTGAGCCAAGCTGGAAAAATTGGTTATATGTTTTTACAGTCTTTACTTCCCACAATACCAGCAAGTTTTTTGACTTTTGGAACAGAACCGATCTACTCAGCATATTTAGTAAGAGAAAATATATTTAATATTTCAACAGTTAATGATCAAACTTTAGCGGGTCTTGTCTTAAAACTCGGAGGAGGCGTGATTATATGGGTAACTATCTTAATTATTTGGCTAAATTGGTTTAAAGAAGAAAAAACATTTGACGATGTAGTTAGAAATAATTCTGTAGATTACAATTGAATTAAATTATGGACGAAAAATTATTAGAACAACTAAGCAGTTCCTCTGGAATACCTCAATTATTACTTTCACGTTCGATTCAAGCGAGAGCTGAAGCTTCTGGAACTAATCCTAATGAAGTTCTTAATAGCTGGTTAGGTGGAGAACCTATTCAAAACTCAGTTTCTGTAATAAATGAAAATGTAACCGTGCCAGAAGTTGTTGCTAAAAATGAAACTCCAATATTAGAAGACTCAGTAGCTGAAGAGTTAACTTCTACTGAAGAAGAATCGATAGAATCTGAAATCGTAAAATCTACTGTTTTAACAGAGGAAAAAATAGAACCACCAATTGAACTCGGTAAAAAAATTCAAAAATCTCTAAAATATGGTTCATTATTTGGTTTAATTGTAGGTTTTTTAGAAGCTATTTTTATTAGTTCATTTTTATTTGAAGGTTTAATACTCGAAGCTGAGACACAAAATATTATTTCTCAATACAATTCAATTTCATTTTTATTAGTTATAACTTTAGGTTTTTCGATATTCGGCATGTTAAATTCAATAAATATCAAAAAATATTTTGAGACTAATTTTAGTGGGTACTCAATACATTCATCTGATAGAGAATCAATAATTACTGGTGCTGGATTGGGTTTGATTTTTGGGGCTATCAGTGCTTTTTATATAATAAATTCTGTTGGTCAGACAATCGAAGCAATTTTACCAGAAGATCCTATAGTCAATTTAATAAATGTTAGAGGTGCATTTTGGAGAGTAGTTATTCTTTCTTCAATAGTTCAAGCTATAATTTCAAGTCTTTCCATGATTCTCGGGGTTCCTAAAGGTCTTGAGAATGAAGATTTTCTTGAAGCTGAAAAAGTAAGAAAAAGAATTATTGGATCAGTTTTATTACCTCTTGCATCCATAATATTTGGTGGATTAATTGCCTTTGGAATATCACAAGTTTTTTTAAATTTTCATGAGCTTGCACCACTCTTTGCACTTATAATTTCTGCTGCAATTTTAATTTTTGCAAGTGTTATTAGTTCAGCTCCAAAAATTAAAGTTACGAAAACAGAGTTTATTATTGCTTTTTCAGGGATTTTAATTTTAATAATTATCATAGGCAGCATTGCTGCGAGTCAACACTAAATTATGTCAGAAGATTTTGATAGCTTAGAGTTAATCAAAACATATATAGAGTCAAAAAGATTTGAAGGCATAAAAAGAGACTACTCTCCTGAAAAAGTACAAGCTTTAAGAAGTAAATTAAAGATTTCATATGACTTATCGAACTTAGGTGCTTTAAACTTATGGAAACTTCTTAACGAACCATCAGAGTGGATCTCTGGACTTGGTTCTGCAACAGTTCAACAAGCAATGCAATTAGAAAAATTAAACTATCAAATTTTATACGTTAGCGGTTGGCAAATAGCTGCTGAGAGTAATTTTGGTACTAATACTTATCCTGATCTTTCTCTTTATCCCTCAAACAGCACTCCTGAATTTGTTAGGAAAATTAATAACACTTTACTAAGAAAATCAGCTGAAAACAAAAAAACTTCTCTTCCTCCAATAATTGCAGATGGTGAATCAGGATTTGGTGGTATTTATAGTGTTTTTGACATAACATCACAATTTATTAATGCTGGAACAGCTGGAGTTCATTTTGAAGACCAACTAGCATCAGAAAAAAAATGTGGACATGTTGGAGGTAAAGTTGTTATTCCAACATTTGAATTTATAAAAAAACTAAATGCATCAAGATTGGCTTCTGATGTAACTGGAGTCCCAATTGTCATAATTGCTAGAACTGATTCACTACATGCAAAATTAACTACTTCAGATTTTGACGAAAGAGATAAAGAATACTTGAGTAAAAATAGAACATCAGATGGTTATTACGAAATTAAAGATAATAAAGGCCTAGCAATCACTAAATCTCTAGCATATGCAAAATACTCAGATGTAATTTGGTGTGAAACAAATGACCCAGATTTAGGATTTGCAAAAGAATTTGCTCAAGAAATAAAAAGTAAATTTCCAAATAAATTTTTAGCTTACAATTGCTCTCCTTCACTAAATTGGATGGACAAATTTAACAAAAATGAGTTGAATAATTTTCAGGAATCTCTTTTTGACTTTGGATATAATCTACAATTTGTATCACTAGCAGGATTTCATTCGATGATTAGTTCATTTTATGAGCTTGGTGCCAGTTTTAAAGAATTTAATATGGAAGCAATTGCAAATTTACAATTGAAAGAAACCCAAATGTCAGAAATTGGTTACACAGGTCTAAAACACCAACAAGAAGTAGGTTCAAACTATTATGAACTAGTTGGTGAAGCATTACTTGGAGATGAATCAGAATTACTTTCAAAAAATGACTCTACAGAAAATACCCAATTTTAATAGAATACAGAAATGACATATTTTAAAAATAAAACAGTAATTATGAGTGGTGGATCACGAGGTGTTGGCCTTGAAATAGCAAAAGCACTTGGTAAAGATGGTGCTAACATTGCTATTTTAGCAAAAACTACAGAACCACATCCTTTACTCCCAGGCACAATATTTTCTGCAGCTGAAGAGATAGAGTCTGTTGGTGGGACAGCTCTTCCAATAGTTTGCGACATTCGTTTTGAAGATCAAGTTCAAAATGCGGTTAATGAAGTTGTAGATAAATTTGGTGGAATAGACATATGCATTAATAATGCAAGTGCTATCCACCTTTCTAATACTGAAAATACACCAATGAAAAGATACGATTTGATGCACAATATTAATGTAAGAGGAACTTTTCTGCTCAGTCAAAAATGCATCCCTCATTTAAAAAATGGTAAAAACCCACATATTTTAACTCTATCTCCGCCATTAAACATAGATAGAAAATGGTTTGGAATGACTTTAGCATATACAACTGCTAAGTACGGAATGTCTCTAGTAGCTCATGGTTTAGCAGAAGAATTAGGTCAGTATGGTATTGCTTCAAACTGTTTGTGGCCAAGAACTTCTTTAGACACTGCTGCAGTCAGAAATGTCATTGGGGCAGAGTTAGTAAAAGGTTCTAGAAAACCTGCTATTTATGCTGATGCAGCTTATGCAGTTTTGCAAAGAGACTCTAAATCATGCACTGGAAACTTCTTTCTAGATCAAGATGTTTTGACAGAAGAAGGTGTTACAGACTTTGATCAATATGCAATAGAAAAAGGAGCAACATTAGTGTCCGATTTTTTTGTTGATGATAATCCTGAAGATTGGATACAAGCTTAAGGTTAACTTTTCTTGTTTAGAAAAATTAGGTGAATGGAATAATTATTTTTTTAAAGGTAAGATTTATTATGCCGAAAATTGTAAAAATAATTTTTTATTTATTACTTACTTCTCTTGCTGCTTGTGGCTCTCAAGAAGCTACTGGAACAGAACCACAAATTATCAAAGTTGTAGATGATGAATTTTCTCCAAATATATTAAAGGTAGAACCAGGAACTACAGTCATATGGGAATCTGGAGGTTCAAATAATCATAATGTAATTGCTAGTGATGGTTCGTGGCAAGCAATTTCATCGGATTATTTTGAATACGGAATAATTACAAAAGGTGATCAATTTGAACATACCTTTACTGAACCAGGTATTTATGAGTACTATTGCCCATTCCATGGAACTAATGACAAAGGTATGGTTGGAACAGTTATTGTCGGAGATGTTGAATATACAGTTGAAATAACAGAAAACAATAACATTCTTAGCAACAATGTATTAAAAGTAGGTAAAGATCAAGAATTTAATAAAATTCAGGATGCTGTTAATTCGTCAAGTCAGGGTGATTTAGTTTTAATTTATCCAGGAGTGTATAACGAAAGCGTTACTGTAACTACTGATTTTATAACTATAAGGGGTACCGATAGAAACAATGTAATTTTGGATGGAGAATTCATGTTTGAAAACGGAATTCAAGTTTATGACACAGATGGAGTTACTGTAGAAAACTTATCAGTAAGGAATTTTTCTCTAAATGGAGTTTATTGGAATTCTTCATTAGGGTACAGAGGTTCGTATTTAACTGTTTATAACAATGGTGATTATGGTGTTTATGCATTTAATTCAACAGATGGAATTTTTAATAATATATATGCCTCAGGACATCCAGATAGTGGAATCTATATAGGACAATGCTATCCTTGTAATGCATTAATTTATGACAGTGTAGTAGAAGGTAATGCACTGGGTTATTCAGGTACTAACGCTGGTGGACATCTATATATTTATAACAATGTTTGGTATGACAATATGTCTGGAATTGTACCTAATACACTAGACTCAGAATTAAATCCACCAGGACGTGAAACAACAATAATTGGAAACTTAGTTCTTGATAATAATAATTACAATGCACCAACTAATCGATTTGGTCTGGTAGCAAAAGGAAATGGAATTGTTGTACCTGGTCGTGTTGGTGATGTAATTCAAAAAAACTTAGTTATCAACCATGACAAGTACGGTATAGTAGCTAGCCCGATGTTGGATGTAAATCTCTACTTTTCACAACATGTCACAATTACTGATAACGTTGTACTTGATTCAGGTTATACGGATCTAGCTTTAGCAGGACCTTGGGGTCCGGGTAATTGTTTTGAAAACAATGTTTACCAAACATCAACTCCTCCATTATTAGAACAGTTGCATAACTGTAGTAATATAAATTCAAGTTTTCTCTTGTCACGTTTTCCATTACAAGGTGATTCTTCTGGATTAATGCTCTTGGCTGGTTTTTTTGCTGACGCACAGAATCAAGAAGTTGATAAAAACAGATATAAAGAATATCCATGGCCAGCAGATCAAAATAATATGAATTTTTCAGACATTCTTAAACCAGCACCTGCAATAGATATATTTTTTATTCCAGATTTAGCAAATATACAAGTTCCTTATGACTTATTAAATAACAAAAATTTAGAAGAAAATTTTGGATCAAAAAAGGAGATAATAATGAGTGGAGTTCCGATTTCAAGCCCAAGTATTTGGCAATTGTTGTTTCAATTGTATGGATACTTAATGCCATTTGTGCTTTATGCAGCATGGACTGCATTAGCGTTAAGTGACTTGAATTCAAAAGAAATGAGTAGTTCAAAAAAATATCTATGGCTAGGAATTGTGTTTCTTGTGCCATTTTTTGGAGTGCTAGCTTATCATCTAATTGGACCAAGCTCTGTAACAAAATCTATGAAAATAGCAGCTATTGGTGGAGGGCTTTTAAGCTATATAGTAATTTTGATAGTCACAGCTGTGGTGAGCGGTTTAGTTTAATTTTTTATCTATGCTCGTTGAATTCATGGATTAGCCATGGAATCATGAGTAGTGCTGCAATTGGATCAAAATACCAAACATTAAATAAATAATTAAGTCCAATACCTAAAATAACCAAAATTGATAAATTTAGGCAGAATAATGTTTCCTTTGCTTCTGCTATTAAAACTTGGTTATTTAGTTTTTTTCCAAGTTTTAATTTTTTGTATGATAAAGGTCCCTCTACCAAAATTGAAACTGTGGCAAGTATAACTCCAAGTAATGTAGCTTCTGGTTTTGTTGTGTTAAATAAATCATAAGCAGATTTAATAAAAATAAAAATTGCTAAAGCTAAAAATGAATAAGAAATTATTTTCTCAGATTTTCTTGCAACATTCTTATTTGCAGATGAGACTCCCCAAATTGCAACTAAAGAAGCTGTAATCTCGATAACACTATCAAAACCAAAAGCTAACAGGGATATGCTGTTATTTTTAATACCTAGGTATAACGCAACTATTCCTTCAACAACGTTATAAATTATTGTTAGGACTATTAAATTTTTTGATTGGTTTAAAGCCTCTTTCACAGATACTATTATAAGAACTATGTCTTTTAATCATGTACTTTGTTATGGTACTTTGAACCCAGATCTAATTTATTATATTAACTCACTTCCAAATTCAGGTGGTGATATAAGAAGTAACAGATACAAAATTAGACCAGGCGGAACAGCAATAAATTGTGCTGAAAATATTAACAATTGGTCTATTAAAGTATCTGTTGCGGGTAATAGCTTAGCTGATGATGCTCTAGGTAGCTATTTAATAAAATATTTAGATGATTTAAATATTAATCATGATTTGGTAGATAAGAATTCAAAAATTACACCTTCGTGTTCAATATTTGTTGAAGAAAGTGGAGAAAGAACTATTGTTTCTTCTGGTTATAAAGATTCTTTCTGGAGTAATTTAAATAATTTAAAAGGATTTGATTCACTACTTATAGATCGATACTCAGTGACTTTTATTCGTGAATACTTAAAAGAGTTAAAAATAAAAAATAATTTATTTTTGGTACAAGCTGGTTATGAAGAAGAAATTGACTATAAAATAGATTTTCTAGTTGTAAGCAAAAATGAAATTGATGTTAGTGAAGCAAATAAAATTTTAGAAAATGATTTGGCAAAATATATTCTTTTAACTTCCTCTAATTTGCCTGCCAGATTACTTGGGAAAGAAGGGGCAGTCGAAATTGTTCCTCCAGATTTTAAATCAGTTGACTCAACAGGTGCTGGAGATTGTACAGCAGCATACATCGCTGCTTTTGGTAATGAAGAGATTACAGAAGTAGTTAAAAAAGCTTGTGCTGCTGGAGCTATTTTAGCTGGCACTAACGAACTTCCTTCAATCTCAAAAATTAATGAAATATCGAAATTAGTTGAAGTTAACCCACGGTAGTAATTTCTAATAAACTCAAGCTAACACTATAGTTATTGCATGGCTGTTGATTACAAAGCTCCAATAAAAGATATTGTTTTCGGCTATGAAGTTATTGATTCTTATAAAATTTTAAATAAAATTTCAATGTTCAAAGATTTTTCTGAAGATATCGTAGTTCCCACCATGGAAGAATGCGCAAAATTTGCAGAAGGTGTTCTAGCTCCAATTAATAGCATAGGTGATCAAGTTGGTGCTGTTATTAATAATGGTATAGTTACCATGCCTAAAGGCTATAAAGAGGCTTATAACAAATTTAAAGAAGCTGGTTGGGCATCTATTTCCCTGCCTGAGGAAATTGGCGGAGGTGGAATGCCAATTGCTTTGTCTGGAGGGACACTAGAAATTTTAAGTTCTGCAAATTTAGCTTTTGGGCTCGCACCAGGATTAAGTGCTGGAGCAATTTCTGCAATCAATTTTCACGGAAGTGAAGAGCAAAAATTAAAATTCTTACCAAAACTGGTTTCAGGTGATTGGACTGGAACTATGAATTTAAGCGAACCTCAAGCTGGTTCAGATCTTGGGAATATAAAAACAAAAGCAGAACTTTCAGATGATGGTACTTACAAAATTACAGGTACAAAAGTTTGGATAACATTCGGTGATCATGATATGACAGAAAATATTATTCATCTAGTATTAGCGAAGCTACCAGGTTCTCCAGAAGGCACAAAAGGAATCTCGATGTTTATTGTTCCAAAAATTCTAATTAATGACGATGGAACTCTAGGAGAGAAAAATAGTGTTCAGTGCCTATCAATTGAAGAAAAGTTAGGCATACACGCAAGCCCAACTTGTGTAATGGAATATGATAATGCGACTGGTTACCTTGTAGGTGAAGAAAATAGAGGTCTTCACTATATGTTTACAATGATGAACGAAGCCAGAATATGGGTTGGCGGTCAAGGTTTAGCTTGTGCGTCAGCTGCAGTACAAGGAGCATCTCAATATGCTCGTGACAGAATTCAGGGTAGACCAGTTGGGATGAGTAAAGAAGAAGCAAAAAATGCTTCCATTATTGAACATGCAGATGTAAGAAGAATGTTATTAACAATCAAATCTTATGTTGATGCAATGAGATATTTAATGTTCGACAATCAGTTAATGCTAGATTTGGAATACTTTGGTGAGGACGAAGCCACTAAATCATTTGGTGAAGAAAGGTGTGCAATTTTAACCCCAATTACTAAAGCTTGGTTATCAGACCTAGGAGTTGAACTTTCATCTCTTGCAATTCAAGTTTATGGTGGAATGGGTTACGTTGAAGAAACCGGTATTGCACAATACTTAAGAGATGCAAGGATTGCACCAATTTATGAAGGTACAAATGGTATTCAAGCTTTAGATTTAATGTTTAGAAAACTTCCACTGGATAACGGACAGGCAATGCAAAGGTTGCTTGGTGAAGTAACTCAACAAATTCAAATCATGAAAAGTGGATCTGACCTAATGGTTTCCCTTGCTAATGAATTAGAACTACATGTAAACAAATTATCAGAAGTTACTATGTGGCTTGCAACTAAAATGCTTGATGGTCAAATAGTTGATGCAAGTGCTGCAGCAACTCCCTATTTAAAAATGTTTGGTCAGGTGCTAGGCGGATATTATATGGGCAAAGCTGCCGTTTTAGCTGAATCAAAACTAAAGGAAGGTGACAGTGAGTTCTATTCAGATAAATTGACAATAAGTAAATTTTATATAGAACAACTTCTACCACTTGCATCTGGATATGCTTCTGCGATAACTGCAGGAAAAGACGATCTTTATAAAATTAAAGCAGAAAATTTTTAGTGCTAGAGAAACTAAATTCAAAAGATACAAAAATCGCAATTATTGGATCAAGTAATAATCCTGAAAAATTTGGAAATAAAATTTTATTAAACTTATTGTCTAAAGGGCATCAAGTTTTTCCAATAAGTAAAAAAGAAAAAGAAATAGCTAATCAAAAATGTTTTTCGGAAATAAAAGACTTAAATTTTATTCCTGACATTATCAATTTTGTAGTGCCTCCAAATATAAGTTATGACTTGACTGTTGAGCTGGTTAACCAAGGATATGATAACTTTTGGTACCAGCCAGGTGCAGAAAGCAAAGAGATATCAAATTTTTTAACTATAAATAAAAAAAATTATATTGATGACAAGTGCATTATGGTCGAGGCTAAAAACTTAAATAATTAATTATTATTATTTTTGTTTGCTTCATTTAGATCATTAAATGATTTTTCTAATTTATTTACCCTAGTTGTTTTTAAAGCTTCAAAAGATTGTACTGTTTGATCTAATTTTTTTGTTACATCATCAAAAGATTCTAAGAATTTTTGTATTTCATTTTTAACTTTCTCGTGTGCAATTAATATATTTTTTGTATCGTTTTGAAGATTAAACAATTTAATAGACTGTCTAATAGTTTCTAAATATGCCATTAAGGTTTGTGGGCTAACTAAAATAACTTTTTTTGAAAAAGCATATTGAATAACAGGAATTTTTTGTGCCCCTATTTCAGCTGTAAGTAAATAATGATAAAGATTTTCAAGTGGGATATACATTAAGACAAAATCAACTGTTCCTTCTTCTTGGGAAATATATCCTTCACGCGATGATGTATCATCAATTTTTAATTTTATAGATTTATCAATAAACTCTCTATTTTTTATTTTTATTGCTTCAGTTAACTGTTTTCTTTTGAGCTCGTCATTACTGGCATCTTCTAATTCAGCATTTAGTTGTGAAATTTCTAAATAACTATTAAGTGGAAACTTAGAGTCCATATTGATTGTTTTATCATCAGGCAAGAAAAAGGTAAAGTCAGGTTTGGTTCCACTTTTCATTTGTTTCTGAGTTATGTAATGTATCCCAGATTTATATTCCATAATTCCTAATAAATCTTCTACCTGAAACTCTGCCCACTGACCACGACTTTGATTATTGTTTAATACTGATATTAAATTTTTAGTTTGCTGGTCAACGCCTGTGAGTGAAGATTTTATTTCACCTGTTTTTTCAATAAAATCCTTTACAGTCTGATCAGATTTACTGAGTAATTTATAAATTTGCGACTCTTCATTTTCAATTAGTTCGCTAACTATACCTTTAATTAGGTACTCATCTTCAACTTTATTTTTTGTATTAGTTTTTTTCAAAGAAATATATACATTTAGTAAAAGTAAAACAAGGATAAGAATACTAATAATTTCCATGAAATTAATTGTAATACTTTAGATAGACAAAAAATCTTTAGTAAGTAATTAAACTAAGTCAATTAACTTTTTAAAGCTGAATTTAAAGTTCTCTGCTGAGTAATTGTTTAAAATAAAATCTTTAGCATTAAGTCCTATTTGGCTTGCTTGATGATAGTTTTCATAAATACTGACAATCTTGCTTTTCATATCTTTTACGTTATTACTTTCAAAAATAAATCCTGTTTGTTGGTCTATAACAATATCTTGCATACCAGGAGCATCGGTAACCAGTACTGGGCAAGCAGTTGCTTGTGATTCAAAAATTACCCTTGCTAAACCTTCTGAAACTGATGGTAAAATCATTAAATTACTTTTAGTATAATGTTCAAGTACTTGCTCTAAATTTTGTTGACCAAATATGTTTACTTTATTTTCTAAATTCAATTTTTTTATTTGTTTGTTTAACTGGTTTAAGTATTTTAGATTGGGGGTGGGACCAACAATATTAAGCTCACAATCAAATTCATTTATATGAGATATTGCTTCAACAATTTGATGTGGTTTTTTTCTATCAGTTACACTCCCAATGAATAGAATTTTAAATTTTTCATGTATTTCTCTTTTATTTGAAATAGACTCAAAAATTTCAAAATCAACCCAAGCAGGAAATCTAACTATCAATTTATCACCACTGAACATGCGTGCTTGTGCCTCAGTAGAAGAAGAGACTGCTCTAATTACGTCTGCATTGTTGATTGTGTATTTTGCAATTTTCATAAACAATTGTTTGTAAATTTTTGGAAAAATTAAACTTTTTTCTAGTTCTAATGTATTTATAAAATCACCATGTGTTTCCAATACAATTTTTATATTTTTATTTTGTTTCTTTAATTTACGTATTCCAAAATAGCTAGTTATTGGGTCTTGAAAAGCAACTACATCAATTTGGAATTGTTCTACTAATTTTGGAAGCTGAAAATAGGAAATGAAATAAATTTTAAAATAATTAAGAAGTCTAAATTTATTTTTTTTATATAACTTGAAACTTGTTTCATCGATTTCAGCTTCAAAGCTTGAATCACTAAACGCAACTACGTAAACTTTTGCAATCTCACTTAAATATCTATACTTTTTCCTGAGATTATCATTTAAAGGTTGATTGTAAAATGTTGGTCCAAAAAAAAGTAGCTTTTTCATATTCCAAGAAAATTGATTAACTCTTCTATAAGCTCTTTGTCATGGGTCCATGGTATAGAATGTCCAGCATTACTAAAATTTATAACTTTAACATTATTGAGTCTTGAGACTACTTCATTGGAAGTTTCTTCAGGCACTAATTTATCTTTTCCTCCAATAATCACTAAAGATTCATTTTGAATTTGATTAATCCATTCTCTTGCATCGTATGGAACAACAAATCTCCCACCATCTGCATAGATAAAGTTATCTTTAGATTTATGTAAATTATTCCATGCCCACTCAGAAAACTCATCTTTAATCGCTTGAGACTTCTTCAAATATGAAAATTTCGATTGAGGATTTAGATTTGGAAATAGTCTTTCTCTGATTCTTACAAAACTTACAAACAATTTGAAAGGTGTTTTGTCTTTATATACCGCTCCACCTAACCAACTAAATGGTGTAATTAACACAAGCTTATCAACAATCGTATTTTCTTTTTTAGCAATTGCCATAGAAACTGCGCTACCCATTGACCATCCGACCAAATGGCATTTACTGATATTTAGTTCTTTTAAAATGCTTATAACAATATCAGCATTTTCTTCAACATCCCAACGTTTCCAACTTGAATCTGACTTTCCATGGTTTCTTAAGTCAATTGCTACAAATGAAGTTTTTTTCCTTAAAGTAGGTAAAATTTTAAACCAACTACCCAGTGAATCTGAACCCCAACTATGTAAAAAAATTATTGGGGTTGTACCGTCAATATAGTTTTCTCTAATTAAATACTCTTTTTCACGAATGAAAATAGTTCTTCCAGTAATTTTAACTGGATGAAGCTGGGTCACACCTTCAGACTTACTCTCTTTTGTTTCAACTAATTTTTTTATGAGTGCTGTAACGGCAAATAATTTTGTTAAGTTTTTAATCATTAAATATTAATAATATTGATTTTATGGTTATATCTTTTTGTAATCTTTCCTATTTCCCATATCTCTATTCCAAAATTTTCTGATACATATTTTGAATCAACTTTATTTTCATCAGCAATAGACAACAGTAAGCCTCCGCTTGTTTGAGCATCAGTAAATAATTTAACTTTTTCTTCAGTACCTTCTTCGAAATCTAGTTCATCTTTAATTGCATCTAAATTTCTTTTACTACCTGAAGAGAAAATTCCTTCATTTAAAAACTCTTCTGCATCTCTAACTACTGGAACCTTGTTAGCATAAATTTCTGCAGCCAAGTTTTTATCTATTAACATTTCACTTAAATGACCAAGCAAACCAAATCCAGTGATGTCAGTTATAGCATTAGCATTGTAAAAATCTGCTACTTTTAGCCCACCAAAATTTAATGTTGTCATAACTTTAGTTATAGTTTCAACTTGAGATTTAGTTGCTATGCCTTTTTTGATTGCTGTAGCAACTATTCCAGAACCTAGCGGTTTGGTTAAATATAATTTATCATTAAATTGAACATCAGTTTTTTTATAGATTTTTTTATCAACTAATCCTGTTACGGCAAAACCATATTTTGGTTCTCTATCATCTATACTGTGACCTCCAATTATAGTGCAACCAGCTTCTTGCATAATTTCTGATCCACCTTTTATAACTTCGGATAGTATCTGGAAACTAAGATCATCTCTTGGCCAACTAACTAATTGCAAAGCGGTTAAAGGTTTTCCACCCATTGCATAAATATCTGATAATGCATTTGCAGCCGCAATCCTTCCCCAGTCAAAAGGGCTGTCTACTATAGGAGTAAAATAATCAACTGTTTGAATGAGTTGTAATCCATTTTCAAGTTGGACTACTCCTCCATCATCTGGAGTTTCTAATCCAACTAAAACATTTGGGTTATTTGTATGTGTTATATGCTTCAGTACCTGAGCAAGCTCTCGTTGAGAGAGTTTACATGCTCAACCAGAACCATGAGAGTATTCTGTTAATCTCATTAATCATCCCCCAATCTTATGCATTGTTTCTTTCGAATTTGACTCTTTCTTGAAAAGCTTGATTAATTTGATTTATTAAGTCATGTTTAGGTAATTCGATTTCGTCAATACGAGAAACTGGATGTCCATGTTTTGCTGTTGATAAAACAAAACCTCCTTGGATAGAATTTAAATTTTCTTTATAAATAGTTCCTTCTTTTACTGGTAATTTTCCTTCAGATCCGAAATCCAACAAATATTTCCTAGTTATAGAATCTAAAATTCCTAATTCAAGCTTAGGTACAATGATTTGGTCATCTAATATCCATCCAAAAGTAAAAGTTGGTCCTTCTAGAACTTCATTTTCCTTTCCTATTAGAAGTGCATCAGTAAACCCATTCATTTCTGCTTTTCTGGTGTGACTAATATTCATTCCATATGAAGTAGACTTTGTTCCAAGATTAAATGCTTCTTCTTGGTTGTAATCACCAGAACTCTGCCAGAATGCTTTTTGAGTTTGTAAAGTAAAATAGTCTGGAATATCAACTAGTGGTTGGTGGAAACAAAATACATTGTAACCATCTTTACTATCTCTTAAAATAAGTGTTCTAACGTAACCTGTTTCAAAAGAATTAGCAACTTTAATGATGTTATTTTTAATTTCATCAAAATCAATATTCTTAAAAAATACTTTTTCAGCTGATTTTTTAAATCTCTTTATGTGTCGTTCGACTCCGAAGGGGTACCCTTGATGTATCTTAATAGCCTCAAATACTCCGTCACCTCTCCACACAGCCAAGTCTTCAATGGAAATATTGAACTCAGATTTTGAAACTTCGTTTCCATTTTTTAAATACAAATTAACTCCTGTCTCTTATATATGTATTGGTAATTGGCATTCTTCTATCTTTTCCAAAAGCTTTTTCAGTTAATTTTACTCCCGGTGCAACTTGTTTTCTTTTATACTCGTTCCTATCTACTTTTTCTAAAACTTCATATACTATTTCTTCGTTTATTCCACTAGATATGATTTTTTCAGAAGAGCTATCTTCCTCAATATACAAATATAAAATTTTATCTAATAATTCATAATCTGGAAGCGAGTCTTTGTCTAACTGATTTGGTCTTAACTCTGCACTTGGCTCTTTTGTAATAATATTTTCTGGAATTACTTTAGAAATAGAATTTCGGTAATTTGAGAGTTTATAAACCTCAGTCTTATAAACATCTTTTAATAATGCAAAACCACCAGCTAAATCTCCATAAAGTGTTGAATATCCAACAGCCATTTCTGATTTATTACCAGTAGAAACCACCATTGCACCGGTTTGATTTGATAGTGCCATAAGTAGATTTCCTCTAATTCGAGATTGAATATTTTCATCAGTGACTGAATTAATTTTATCTTCAAATTGATTTTTAAGGATACCTCTGTAGCTATCAGTTAAATTTTCTATTTCAATAATTTTCATTTCTATTCCTAAATTAGTTGCTAAATTCTTAGCATCTCTTAAGGAGTCTGGTGAATTAAATTTTGTTGGCATAGCAACACCTATAACATTTTCTGAACCTAAAGCATCAGCTGCTATTGTTGCAGTTAGTGCAGAATCAATTCCTCCTGAAAGCCCAATTAATACTTTTTTAAAATTATTTTTTTTAACATAATCAAGTAGACCCAACTCAAGAGCTCTATATACTTCTTCATTTTTGGATAATTCTTTGTAAGTTGTTGTAGTTTCAATGCTTAAAGTTTTCTCTCTAATTTTTAAATTTGTTTGTGTTGTTTCATTTTTTACTTCTAATTCAAGATCAATATGAAATAACTCTTCTTCAAATTGATTACTTTGGTGTATAACTTCACCATTTTTGTCTACAACAAATGAACCTCCATCAAATACAAGTTCATCCTGACCTCCTACTGTGTTTAAATAGACTATTGGAACTTTTAGTAGCTTTGCTTGTTCAATAACTAGATTTTTTCTATTAGTTGATTTGTTTATATCAAATGGAGAAGCATTAATGTTGATAATTAGAGATGCTCCATTCTTTACTTGAGATAAAGACGGTCCATCATTTATCCAAATATCTTCGCAAATATTTATTCCAACTCCTATGTTTTCATACCAAAATAACTTTCCTGGATCACTACCTTTTGAAAAATATCTTGCTTCATCAAAAACTGAATAATTAGGTAAAAAACATTTATGATAAATACCTTTTACATCACCATTTTGAACTATTGCTGCAGCGTTTGCTATTTCTCTATTTTTTTTATCAGTTTTATTAATGTCTATATTTCTGTCAACAAACCCGATTATTGCACTTGATTCACTTGAAAACTCTGCAATCTCCTCAAGTACTGAATAATTTTTTCCGAGAAAGCTATCTCTAAGCAATAAATCTTCTGGAGGATAACCAGTTAAACAAAGCTCAGGAAATATTACTATGTCGGACTCAAAACTTTCAGCAATTTCAATAGTATTTAAAATAGTTTCTTTATTTTGCTGAATCGCACCGACAGGAAAAGATAATTGCGCTCCGGTAATTCGAATTTTTTTTTGTTCCACTCTTTAATTGTATCGTCTAAAGGTGTTTAAGAAGTAACGTTAATTTCTATATCTTTAGAGTCTTCAACCCAATTGGTAATTCTTTTAAGTGATGGCATTCTATCGACAATTTTTTTCTTATTATTAATTCTTTGCATAAGCTCATGTAAGGATTCAGGATTTCTTCTGCGTAATTCAGCAACAGTTTCAACTCCTGCAGCTTCTAAAAGATCAGCGTAATCACGTCCTAAGTTTTTAATTTTCATTAGTTCAGCTCTTCTAGCCCAATGAAGTAATTTAGGGGAGCTAATGCCGGTCTCTCGTGTCAATAACGCTCTGCCTGAACGAGTTGAAGCAATCTGTAAAAAAGTTTTTGTAGTTCTGACTCTAGCTCTCCTGAGCTTGGTTGCCTCTGTGTGGGTCATCCCATTTATAGAATCAATTGAATGCATGTTTAAAATTCTACAAAAATAAATTTATAAACAAACAATTTTTTTGGAGAGTTTTTCCCACTCTAAAAATCTTTTTCTTCGTTGTAATCTGTAGGTCCTAAAAAATTAAAATTTACTTTTTTAAATTTTACTTCAGATGAAACAAAATAATGAATCAAATCAAAATCATCATCAGTTGTTATATTCTCAGTTTCGTCATCGTTCGTTAAAAGTTCTAACTTTCCCCAATATTTTCTTGGAATTGAAATCGGATAACTTAATTTATATCTGTACTGTGAAATTAGAACTTCTTCAGATGAATCTTGAAATTTTTTTATTACTTTTTCCTTTACCTCTGGTTGATCACCTAAAAAAATTATTAAATTTTCTATTTTCTTATTTCCTTGAAAAAAATAAAGAGCGGTTCTTAGCGATGAAATAACTCCTTCTTCCCAGTTCTCGTTAATAAGTATTGTTGAATTGTGAAAATCTATGGTTTCACTGAGAACTTCATTATCTGACCCAAGAACAACCGCTAACTCTTCATAATAAGGATGGACTTTATCAATTATAAATTGGAGTAATGGTTTGTCTTTTACTTCTGCTAGAAGCTTTGGGAAACCCATTCTGGATGATTCACCTGCTGCTAGAATTACTGCCGCATTCATACAAATATAGATGAGGCTATTGATGATCCAAAAAATACAGTCACCAATAGAAGTAGAACCTCAATACCTCTTAAGCTATAAATTTGCTTTAATCCAGAACCAAGGGTTGCTAATCCATAAATACCTATGACTAGAAGAAGAATTATCTGAACTAAGAAAGAACTTGAAAATAAGGAAATTCCAAATAGAAAACTGGGCACTGAGGAAAAACAAAAAACAATAATTAAATCTGAATATTTAGGAAATTTTCTAAAAAGGTATTTTAATAAAAAAAACATAATTCCGGTAACTATGACTCCTGAAACTATTGAATTGAATAGGGTTGTTAACAATGTTCCAGTGTCATTATATTGGGAGTTTAAAAGTTCAAATTCAACAATTAGTTGTCTAATTAATGATAATTCTTCACTTGGTATGTCTTGAGACACTAGTGAGATATTGGTATTTAAAAATTCAACAGTACTCTGAAAAAGTTTACCAACTCCTAATGTACTTAAGATTGTTGTTGCCAAGTAAATAGCTATACCTTTCTGGATATTTGTTTGATTTCCAATTAATTCAAAATAAATATTCTTGTCTAATTTAAGAATTTTTATAAATATATTTTTTTCATTCATTTTTTCTTTTATTATTTAGAATCTACTTTATGACTATAACAAAACTATTTTCGTATCTTGTAGTGATTGCAATGACTTTTATAATTTTTTGGGCACAAAATCAAATATCAATTACAGATTCTTCAATACCTGAACTACCGTGGGGAATTGTCTCATTAATTGACTTATATTCTGGATTTATTTTTATAAGCATTTGGATATTCTTTAAAGAAAAATTTTCAGCAGCTTTCGTTTGGACAATTTTTATGATGATACTTGGAAATTTAACAACAGCAATTTATGTACTATACAGTTTTAAAAAAGCTGAAGGAAGTATGGAAAAATTTTTTCTAGGTAAAAATATTTAATTTAATCTTTTTTTAAATTATCTAAAAGAATTAACGAAACATCTCGAACTTTAACCTGGTCACCATATCCAAGTTCTTTTACACCATCGTCCATCATGATAAAACAAAATGGGCAAGCTACTGCAACTTCGTCTGCACCAGTATCAATTGCTTCTTGAGATCTTTCAATATTAACTTTTTTTCCAACTGACTCTTCCATCCACATTCTTCCACCGCCTGCACCGCAGCAAAAACTTTTTGTTCCTTGTCTTTTCATTTCTCTTATTTCAATCCCTCCAATTGACCCAACAATCTCTCTTGGAGCAGTGTAGATATCATTGTGTCGACCTAAGTAACATGAGTCATGGTAAGTTATTTTATGTGGTTTATCGCTGGTACCAACTTCAATTCGACCAGATTGAACTAATTCTGTTAGTAATTGACTGTGATGTATAACCTCAAACTCTCCCCCAAGCTGAGGATATTCATTTGCAATAGTATTAAAGCAATGTGGGCATTGAGTGATTATCTTTTCAACTTTTAAATTTTTCATATTCTCAATATTTTGAATTGCAAGTTGTTGAAAGACGTACTCGTTTCCAGTTCTTCGAGCTGAATCTCCAGTACATACTTCTTTAGGTCCTAAAACAGCAAATGATACACCTGCGCGTTTTAATAGAGTCGCAACAGCTTTTGTAACAGGAATATTTCTATCATCGAAAGCTCCAGCGCAACCAACCCAGTATAAATAATCATACTCTTCGCAGTTATTTTCATTAATAACAGGAACTTCGAAATCTAAATCATCTGACCATTTTAATCTATCGTTTTGTGATGCTCCCCATGGATTTGCTGAGTTTTCCATTGCAACATATGCTTTTCCAAGTTCATTAGGAAAATCAGAAGCCATGAGCGCTAGGTGCCTTCTCATGTCTAATATTTTGTCTAAGATTTCAATATTTACTGGACAAATTTCATCACATGCTTTACAAGAAGTACAGGCCCAAACTTCTTCACTTGTAATTCTTTCAAAAACGTTAGAAGAATTTACCTTAAGAACAGGCGGTGTCATTACAGTAGAGGTTACTTGAGGAGTGCCTGAATCTGCCATCACTTGACCTAGTTTTAAAATTATTTCTCTTGGGTCTAATGCTTTTCCTGTTTGGTTAGCAGGACACACAGATGTACATCTTCCACAAACTGTGCAAGCATCTAAATCCATTAATTGTTTCCATGAAAAATGTTCAATAGTTTCCACACCAACTGTATCGATATCTTCCATTTCTAGTAAATTTCCAATATATTTCATTGCACCTTTTGGTCTTTCTCTAGGTGCAAAAAACATATTTGCTGGAGATGTGAAAATATGTCTTAATTTAGATAAAGGAATTGAAATTAAAAACGCTAAGAATAATACAACATGAATTATCCAGGAAAGCCTATGAAAAATTTCAGGATTTTGTAAAGGAATCAGCTTCGCAAAGAAATATCCTACAAATGACCATTTTTCATATTCGGGAAAGTTTTCTAAAGCTATTCTTCCAGCTTCAGTAGTAATACCGGTTACTCCAAGTAAAATTAGTAATGATAAGGTCAAATAATCATCTAAATTTGTTTTTGTTTTAATTCTAAATTCTGTACCAAATATTCTTCTGAATAATGCCCAGAATAAACCTAATAAAAAAGCCAAAGTGGCTAGCTCTAATAAAAATGAGTAAACAATATAAGTTTGCCCTTTTAAAAATTTTAAACTTGGTGGCATTAAGTGATGAATCTCTAATGTAACTGTTCCAGCAAACAATCCAAGAAATCCAACATAAATTAAAGAATGCATTAAACCAGCGGCTTTAAATCGCAACAAAGTTTTCATAGTTAAACCATTTAAGAGGTTTGAAAGTCTTTTTGATGTTTTTGCAGTTCTATTTTCAGGTTTTCCGCGATTCCAGTTTTTTACTCTTAGTGAAAATAAATATCCTGAAATAAAAATTGTTGCTGAGCTTAGAATGTAAAAAATGTACTGTAAAACTTTAGGAATATTAACAAATACTTGCCTACCTGTAGTTATATCGCCTTCAGGAAAAAAATAACTAGCTATCCATAAAAAAATTGTTCCAAGAGATGCTCCGGCAGAAAAAAGTAAAACTAAATCATTTGATTTATATTTTGAAAAAAATTTATTCACTTTCTAACTCTTTTGATATCTCTATAGATCTGTTTGTTGCTTTCTTAATAGCATTATGAACTATATTATCAAAAGAATCATTCTCAAGCGAATTAAGACCGGCTTCTGTTGTGCCATTCGGTGATTTAACTTTTTCAACTAAACTCGAAAAACTATCATCATCGTTAACTAAATCTGGAATTGATTTTATTAGCTGCTTAACAATCAATTCAGAATCCTCTAAACTTAAACCAAGTTCTGAACCAGCTTTGACCAGTTGGGATGAAAGTTGGTAATACCATGCTGGACCACTTCCGGACATTGCAGTAATCAACGGAAAAAGATTTTCATCAAACTCTTTCACGGTTCCTAATGCAGCTAAGGTTTCAGAAACAAAATTTAAATAGTCTCCATCATAATTTTTAGAAAATGGAATAAATCCATTATTATTTTCAATTAATAAATTCGGCATAATTCTGATTATTTTATTTGAAAATTGTTTGCCAATATGTTCAATTCTTAATCCTGCAACTGGTGAACAAATTAAAACATTATTATCTAATTTTGATTTTATATTTTGTAAAAATTCATTTACGAATTGAGGTTTTATGCACATAATCAAAATTCCAGAATCGACTAATTGAATCTTATTGCTTACTTCTATTTTGAAATTATTTTCAATTTCTTTTGATAATTCAGTATTAATTTCATAACATTTGATCTTATCAAAATCTAATAAATTTGATTTAATTAAGCCGTTTAGAAATGCTTTGCCTAAATTGCCTAAACCAACAATATGGATATTTTGATTTTTCATTACTACATATTATCAGCTTAAAAACTGAATTTATTTTAGAAAAAATAAAAAATATTTAACATAAAAAACTATATATGTTATATTTATATTAAATCTAAGTTAATTTACTTAGGTTTTATAAGTATATAGATATAGAAAAGGAAATAAATGAGTAGCACATTAACAGCTTCACAAGTTAAACCTGGTGTGCGTAGATCAAAAAAATACACTTCAGGTCGAATTTGTGCTTTTGAATCATGCGAGACAGTAATCAGCATGTACAACAAGAAAAAATATTGTTTTCTTCATGCCCCAGTCTCCTACCCAAGGGTTAGAGGGCATTTACCAAGAGAACAAGAATTAAACTAGACAAATTTTAAATAGAAAGGAATAAAAAATGGGAAAAGCAGTAGGAATAGATCTCGGTACAACAAATAGTGTTGTTGCTGTTTTAGAAGGTGGCGAACCAACAGTTATAGCAAATGCAGAAGGTAATAGAACTACACCTTCAATAGTTGCTTTCAAAGGTCAAGAAGTACTAGTAGGTGAGCTCGCAAAAAGACAAGCAATAACTAACCCTACAAATACTGTTAGATCTATTAAGAGAGAAATAGGTACTAATTGGAAAGAAACATTTGAAGGAAAAGAATATACACCTCAAGAAATATCAGCACGTATATTACAAAAATTAAAAAGAGATGCTGAATCCTATATTGGCGAAGATGTTACTGAAGCAGTTATAACTGTTCCAGCTTATTTTAATGATGCTGAAAGACAAGCTACAAAAGAAGCTGGGCAAATAGCGGGTTTAAACGTTTTAAGAATAATAAATGAACCTACAGCAGCTTCATTGGCTTATGGATTAGAAAATAACGAAGACCAGAAAATCTTAGTGTTCGACCTTGGAGGTGGAACCTTTGATGTATCTGTTCTTGAAATTTCTGAAGGTGTTTTTGAAGTAAAGTCAACTTCTGGAGATTCTAAACTGGGTGGAGATGATTGGGACCAAAGAATCATGGATTGGTTAATTGAAAAATTCAAGTCTTCAACAGGCATTGACTTGGCTAATGATAAGATGGCAATTCAGAGAATCAAAGAAGGTTCTGAAAAAGCAAAAATAGAACTTTCTTCAACAAGTGAAACTGAAATCAATTTACCGTTCATAACTGCAAATGATGCAGGTCCACAACATTTGTTAGAAAAACTAACTAGATCTGAATTTGAAAAAATTACTGCTGATTTAGTTGAGAGAACAAAAGAACCTGTTCAAAAAGCATTATCAGATGCTGGTTTGAAATATTCAGAGATTGATCACATTATATTAGTTGGCGGTTCTACAAGAATGCCAGCAGTTCAATCACTTGTTAAAACTCTAACTGGTAAAGATCCCCACAAAGGAGTTAATCCAGATGAAGTAGTTGCAGCTGGCGCAGCTATTCAAGCTGGTGTCTTAAAGGGCGATGTTAAGGATGTTTTGTTACTTGATGTTACACCTTTAACATTAGGTGTTGAGACAAAAGGTGGAATAATGACAAAAATGATAGAAAGAAATACCACTATTCCAACAAAACGTTCTGAAACATTTACCACTGCTGAAGATAATCAGACTCAGGTAGAAATACACGTTCTACAGGGTGAACGAGAAATGGCTTCCGGTAATAAATCATTAGGTAAATTTACATTAACCGATATACCTGCATCAAGACAAGGGACACCTCAAATCGAGGTCACTTTTGATATAGATGCAAACGGAATTGTGAATGTTAACGCAAAAGACCTAGGTACTGGTAAAGAACAAGCTATAACCATTACAGGTGGAACAGCTTTAGAAAAAGATGAAATTGATCGTATGATTAAAGATGCTGAAACACATGCAAACGAAGATGCAAAGAAAAAAGAGCTTGTAGAAACCCGAAACCTAGCTGAAGGAATGATAACTTCAACTGAAAAAATGTTGGATGAAAATTCTGAAAAAGCATCTGAGGAAGAAAAAACTGCAATTAACTCAGCAAAAGATGAGCTTAAGAAAGTACTTGAAAATGAAGATTCAGATATTGAAGCAATTAGAAAATCAATAGAAGAACTTACTAAGGCAAGTCAAAGTTTTGCAGAAAAACTCTATGCAGAATCACAAAAATCTGAACAAAACGAAGAATCCTCAACTGAAGATGATGTAGTTGAAGGTGAAGTTATAGAAGATGAGTAAAAAAAAGAAGTCTGATAACTCCGAAGTAGAAAACATTACTTCGGAGCATTCAGAAACTGAAATATTTGATGAAACTGAATCAGTTGAGGAAACCCAACAAGAATCAACTATTCCTTTGTCTCAATATGAAAAAATTAAAGATGACTATCTTCGACTTGCAGCAGATTTTGATAACTTTCGCAAAAGAACAGAAAAAGAAAAAGAATCGATTACTAAAACTTCGATTAGTTTGTTTATTAATAAGCTATTTCCTTTAATCGACAACTTCGAAATTGCAATATCGCAAGAAAATGTAAGCGACGAGACTAAGACTTTGCAACTCCTACTCGAAACAGTTTTAAAAGATTTAAATGTAACTGAAGTTGGTGTTGTAGGGGAAGAATTCGATCCAACAATACATGAAGCTGTTGAACATACCGGAGAAGGCGAAAAACAAATAGTTGATGCGGTTTTGAGAAAAGGTTATCTCTATCAAACATTTTTAATTAGACCAGCTATGGTGAAGGTTTTAAGTGAGTAGAGACTGGTTAGATAAAGACTTTTATGCAGTTTTAGGTGTGTCTAAAGATGCATCAACCGAAGAAATTAAAAAAGCTTACAAGAAATTAGCAAGAGAAAATCACCCTGATTTAAACCCTGGAGATCCAGAAGCCGAAAGAAGATTCAAAGAAATTTCTGAGGCAAGCTCTGTGCTTTCTGATTCAAATAAAAGACAAGAGTATGACCAAATTAGAGCAATGGGGGCATCTGGTTTTGGTGGACAAGGTTTCAATGTTGAAGACTTAGGTGATATATTTGGCAACCTTGGTGATATATTTGGTTTTGGAGGCAGTGGTGGTAGAAGAAAAGGTCAAACCTACCAGACAAATATCAACATTTCTTTTGAGGAAGCAGCTGCAGGGGCAGAAACAGTAGTCCCACTTCGAAAAGAAGTGATGTGTAGAGACTGTAAGGGAACAGGAGCAGAAAATGGCACAGCATTTCATAGATGTAATATTTGTGGTGGTTCAGGTCAAACAGCATCTAATCAAGGTTTTTTTTCCTTTGCTCAAACTTGTTCAGCATGTAAAGGACAAGGTAATGTTATCGACAAACAGTGTAAATCATGTAGAGGTGCTGGTTCTGTTATTGAAAATGAATCAATTAAAGTAAAAATTCCAGCAGGTGTCGATAATGGTACAGTAATACGTTTAAGAGGAAGGGGTGGCTCAGGTGGTCCAGGAGCTCCAGATGGCGATCTATTAGTACAAGTTGGAGTATCTCCCCATAAATTCTTTAAAAGAAAGAACAGTGATCTAATTTTAGAAGTTCCTCTACTCTTTACTGAAGCTGCACTTGGTGCAAGTATTAAAATTCCAACATTATCCAAAGTTGTAACACTTAAAATCCCTCCCGGTACACCAAGTGGAAAAACTTTTAAAATTAAAGGTGAGGGTATTTCACCACAAGGAAGACGAGCGGGAGATTTGTACGTAAAAGTATTCATAAGTCCTCCTAGTAACTTATCTCGGTCTGCAAAAAAACATCTTGAGAAATATCGAGATCAATTTGAATCAGGTGAATCACCTAGAGAATATCTATATGAATAAAGAAAATACTAAAGCAATTTATTTTATTTCTGTTGCATCAGATTTATCAGGAATACATCCTCAAACTATTAGAACATATGAAGAAAAGGGGTTAATTAAACCTTTTAGAACCGGTGGAGGTACTAGAAGATACTCTCAAACAGATATTGATAAGTTAATTCAAATTCAAAACTTATCCCAGAGTGGAATAAATCTTGATGGTATAAAAATAATTTACGAAATGAAAGATAAAATAGAACAACTTCAGAGTCAAATTATTTCCCTTGAAAATGAAATTTCTAATCAAGGTATCCAATCTAAAAAGAAAGAAAAAGAAATACATCAGAGTTATAAAAACGAAATAGTAAAAAAATCTGATAAATCAATTCGAAGATAAATTACTTAAACTCTGCTTATTCTAATTACAGAGTTTAAAATTAACTGATAATGAAATATTTGATATTAATAATTCAATTAACAGACATAGCTTTACATGTTATCTCTGATCAAGCAGAGCTTTTAAGAATACTTGCTAATTTAATGATTATTGCCTGGGTGCTTAAATTTTACAAAAGTAACAGTAACCAATTTAATTGGACAATTATTGGAATTTATTTAATTTTTAATTTTTCATTTCTGTACTTAAGAGGTTTATCAAATGATGGTGACCCCCGCATATTCTTCTGGGCAGCTGTACTTTTCACTTCTTTGTTTAGTTCTTTAATAATTAATAAAAAAGTTTAATTTTGATACTTTTCAATAAAGCTTTCTATTTTATTTTCTAATATAGGGAGAGTTATTCCCCCATCACAGAGAACTTCATCATGAAATAATCTTATATCAAAATTATCTCCTAAAGTATCTTCAGCTTTCTTTCTTAATTCTTGAATCTTTAGTTGACCCATTTTATAAGAACAAGCTTGTCCTGGCCAAGCAATATATCTATCAGTTTCAATATTTGCATTGATCTCTTCAATTGGTGAGTTAGATCTAAAGAAATCTATTGCTTGATCTCTTGACCAACCCATACCATGTATTCCTGTATCAAGTACTAATCTACATGCTCTCCAAGCATCGTTTCCAAGTCTACCTAGCTGTTGAACATCGCTTGAATAAAGCCCCATTTCATTTGCTAGCTGTTCAGCGTATAATCCCCATCCTTCTACAAAAGCGGTAGATGCTGTATATTTTTGAAATTCTGGAACATCTTTTAATTCAACTGCAATTGTTCTATCTAAATGGTGACCTGGTATTGCTTCATGGAATGCAAGCGACTCAGCTTCAAATACACTTTTGGTCTCAGCTTTATATGTATTTAAAAAATATGTACCATCTCTTGAACCATCTGGTAACGGTGGGAAATAATAAGCTGGAGGTGCATGTTTTTCAGACTCTGCTGGTACAGGCACTACTTTACATGGTGATTTTGGAAATACTGTAAACCATTCTGCGAGTGGCTTATAAGCTCTTTCAATTGTATCTTCAGCTAATTTAATCATTTCTTCTTTACTTTGATATCTCATTGATGGTTCTGTTTGCATTTTTATCAAAACTTCTTCAGGAGTTTGAACACCATCAAATACTTTTTGACCTATTTCAAAAAATTCTTTTTTTAATCTTGCTATTTCATTCATTCCAATTTCATGAACTTCTTTAACTGTTATATTTTTATGTCCTGTAAATTTTCTTAAACTTCTTAAATAAATTTCATCACCACCCTCGATCCACATTATGCCAGGTTTTGTATCTGGTCTTCCTTGAGGTAAATGCTCAGTTTTTAATAAATCTAAGTAATTCAACACACTAGGTCTCACAGAATTATCTATTACGCTTTTTACCTTTTCTTTCCAAGTAGAAATAAAATTAATATCAATTTGCGGAGAAAAGTTAACTAATAGTAATGGGTCTGTATCAAGACTTGTATTTAGATAACTTTCAAGCTGATCAATGGTTCTCAAGAGATTTCTTTCGGTTGCAACTTTATTGTTATTTAAACCAATTTTTTGAACTTCTGATATCTGATTAAATAACTGTTTGTAAAGTTCTATTCTTTTTATTAGTAAGTCAGCAGATTCTTCATCTTGAATAAAAATCTGTTGATTGATATCTATCAACAAACTTTGAAAACCCATTACACCAGCAGAATACTCCCAACCTTTATCGGCTAAAGAGTCAAAACTTGAGGAAAGCGAGAACTCTAACATGCCTGCTGTAACTTTTTCTCTACTATTTAATTTGGAAATTTCTATAGCATCCAATCTAGATTTAAAACTTTCTAAGCTTTTTTGTTCACTCTCAATGCTTTCCTGTGTAAGCACTTCTAATTTGTCAAAATATTCTTTATAACCTCGCATAACACCTGATGTTGGTGAATTTTCTAAAGTAGCTTGAAAATAATCTTTGGCT
>VMBT01000219.1_pt1 | contig 38725 bp, 41 predicted proteins | sample 4404301 | NCBI WGS metagenome assembly VMBT01 (sample SAMN12238535, study PRJNA552566) | marine metagenome | isolation source: Coastal seawater | place: USA: coastal Georgia, Sapelo Island | collected 2008-08/2009-08
AGTCATTTAATGTTTCCATTAAAGCTAAGGCTAAACCAGCAGCTATGCCAGGAAGCGCCATAGGAATACAAATTTTAAAAAAACATTCATATGAATTTTTTCCCATTGTCTTTGCTGCTTCTATATAACGAGCTGAAAAATTGATAATCGCTATTCTTGTCAAAAGGTAGACATAGGGGAAAAGTGCAAAACTTAAAATTAGAGACCCAAAAAAACTATTTCTTAAGGAAAAACCATCGAATGAAATTAGAAGCGAAGCCAAGTACCCACCCGGTTCGAGCAACTCAGCATAAGTATAAGCGGCTATGTAAGCAGGGACTCCCAAAGGTAGAATAGATAAAATTTGAATAACTTTTCTTCCAGGATAGTCAGTCATTGTGTTTATCCATGCTAATGGAACACTAATAATGAGTATGAATATACTTACCAATAAAATTATTTTTGTAGAGCCAATTACATATCTTGTTGAATAAAGATTCTGAAAACTTCCTAATGAAAATATAGCGTTATAAATAATTATTATTATTGGAGATAATAAAAGTAGGCTAATAATAAAAAAAATTATTAATTTAAAATAACTATTATTCATATAACTATGAAAAAAATACTACATAAAAGCAATAAAGCCATTGTTCTATTAAAATAGATTATCTTTTTTTTATCATTTAGGTATTTTCTAAATGAATGACCAATCGCTGCCCACACTAAAGCACTTGTAGATGTTGAGATTACAAAGCAAATAAAAATTAAGACAAACTCAATCTCATAGGGAAATTTATTTTGGATAAATATAGCTGAGCTAGACATAGAAACCGTAACAGCTTTAGGATTTATTATCTGAAAAAAATAAATATCTTTGAAAGTAAATTTTTTTGGACTTTTTTCGTCAGAAAATGAAGTTGAGGTAAAAATTTTAAATGAAAGATAAGTCAAAAATGAAGCGGCAATGATTTTTAATATCAAAGCTATTGCAGGAAAAGATTTATAAATTTCTCCAATTCCAAGTAAGCAAAGGCTAAGCACAGACAAAAAACCAAAAAAAACACCAAGAATTAAAGGAATTGTTTTTTTAAAACCGAAATTTACGGCATTAGTTGAAAGAATAATATTATTAGGACCAGGCGTAATAGCGGCAGTCATCGCAAACGTTAAAATCGGTGCCATAAAGTAGATGTATTCCAAAGTAGGGAGATATTATTCTTAAAATCTAATAAATACACAACAAGTTATCGATTTGCCAATCAATACTTATTAATATATTTAAATATGACAATTTAAGGCGTTGTGGCGGAATGGTAGACGCGCCGGATTCAAAATCCGGTGAGGGCAACCTCGTGAGAGTTCGAGTCTCTCCAGCGCTACCATCAGATTAAGTATGAAAAATAAACAAAATTTAACATCTGTTTTCTCTCTTTTCTCGACTGGAGTGACCATCATTACTAATGGAACTTCAAAAAAAGAATATTTTGGATGCACAGTGAATTCATTTACTAGTTTATCACTTGATCCTCCCCAATTTTTATTTTGTCTAGGTAATGAAAATGGAAATTTAAAATCGTTTAAAATCAAAAGTCCTTTAAATGTCAATTTTCTATCAAAATCTCAAGAAAAATTATCTAACAAGTTTGCCGGAGATCTTCTAAATAGATGGAGTGGTGTTAGTTTTTCTAAAGCCAAAAATAAAGTCCCTTTTTTTAAAAATTCTTTAGGTTTAATTGAGTCCTATGTTGAGAAAAAAGTGATATCTGGAGACCATACTATAATAATTTGCCGTATTACTAATTTTGAAATTTTTAACCCCAAAAAACCTTTAATTTATTACAAGAGCAAATATCAAAGCATCTAGATTAATGCAATATTTAAACGTCGATTATAAAAATTTAAATGTTAATGAGGAAATATGTTTAACAATAGGAAATTTTGATGGAATTCATAAGGGCCATAATAAAATTTTAAAAAAACTCAAACTAGAAGCTAGCTCTCTCAACATTAAATCTGCTATCCTATCTTTTGATCCTCATCCCAATTTTTATTTCAATGATATTCAAAGGTTTCTTATCAACACAAAACAAAAAAAAATTCATATTCTTGAAGAAAAAAAAATTGATTATTTAATTGATCTTAAATTCGACCAAGAACTTACTCAATTAACCTATAGTGATTTTGAAAATAAAATTTTATTGGATAGTTTAAAATTAAAAAAAATACTGATTGGTAATGATTTTCACTATGGCAATCAAAGAAAAGGAAATATCAAAACATTAAAATCTTTTTGTGAGAAGGCCTCAATTTTATTTGAAGATATTGATTTGTTGGCTGATAATAAAAATACGAAAATATCCTCCACACAAATTAGAGAATTTCTATCACTGGGTAATATCAAAGAAGCTAACGCTTTGTTAGAAAATCCATTTAGTATTAAAGGTTCGGTTAAACAAGGTGATCAAAGAGGTAGAACAATAGGAATACCAACAGCTAACCTTGATTATCCAGATCAAATTATCCAGCTTCCTTTTGGTGTTTATGCTGTAAGAATTAAAGTTGAAGGTTTAGAACATAAATTTTATGGCATTGTTAATTTTGGTAAAAGACCTACCTTTAACAAGACTGTTGCAATAATAGAAGCCCATATATTTGATTTTGATCAAGATATTTATGGAAAAAATATTGAAGTTTTTTTTGATAGCAAAATAAGAGATGAAAAAAAGTTTAATGGTATAAAAGAATTGTTAAATCAAATAACTTTAGATATCACTATAGCAAAAGATAAATTAAATTATGGAAATTAAAGACAGTATTTTACTCCCTAAAACTGAGTTTTCTATGAAGGCTGATTTGCCTAAAAAAGAACCTGCAATACTGGATAGTTGGCAAAAAAATAATTTATATGAAAGTCTAAGAAAAGATTCTAAAGATAAGGAAAAATTTATTTTGCATGATGGCCCTCCTTACGCAAATGGTCATTTGCATATGGGTCATGCACTAAATAAAATTTTAAAAGATATTATTGTAAAGTATCAGCAATTATTGAATAAAAACTCAATTTATGTTCCTGGTTGGGATTGTCATGGTCTTCCAATTGAGTGGAAAATTGAAGAAGAGTACCGAGCAAAGAAAAAAAATAAAGATGATGTACCAGTATTAGAGTTTCGTAAACAGTGTCGAGATTTTGCAAATAAATGGATTGATATTCAAAAAAAAGAATTTCAAAGACTGGGAGTTATAGGTGACTGGGATAACCCTTACACAACAATGCACTATCATGCAGAAGCGCAAATTGTTCGAGAATTAGGAAAATTCTTAGAGAATGGCGGTATCTATAAAGGCCATCGACCAGTCTTGTGGTCAGTAGTAGAAAAAACAGCCCTTGCAGATGCTGAGGTTGAATACCAAGATCATAAGTCAACTACTATTTACACATGCTTTCCTATTGAAAAGTCTTCAGAACCTAAATTCTCAGATCACTCAATTGTTATTTGGACTACTACGCCATGGACTATTCCTGGTAACAGAGCGTTAGCAGTTCATGAAGATATTGAATATCAATCTTTAACGATTAATAAAAATGACACTAATCAAAAAGTCATCATAGCAAAAGATTTGATAGAGAACTTTATTAAAGAAAATGAAATTTCTGAGCATACTCTTAATTTTGAAATAAAAGGAAAAGAACTTATTGGATTAAATTGCAAACATCCATTATTTGACTCAGGATATGATTTCACGGTTCCAGTTTTACATGGTGATTTTGTAACAACCGAACAAGGAACAGGTATTGTTCATATATGTCCAGTTCATGGTATGGATGATTTTCTTTTAGGGAAGCAACATAACTTAGAATTGCCAATGACTATTGATGAAGGAGGGATTTACTACGAACACATTCCTGTCTTTGCAGGGAAGCATATTTTTAAAGTCGATCAAGATGTTTGTGATGAAATAAATAAATGCAAAAATTTAATCTCCCAAGGTGTTTTGATACATAGTTATCCTCATTCTTGGAGGTCCAAAGCGCCTCTCGTTTATAAAAATACCTCTCAGTGGTTTATTTCTATGGAGGAAAATGGATTAAGAGAAAAGGCATTAGAAGCAATTGATCAAACAGACTTTTTTCCTAAACAAGGACAAAATAGATTAAGAAGCATGATCCAAGATAGACCCGATTGGTGTGTATCTAGACAACGAGTATGGGGCGTCCCTTTACCAATCTTTGTAAATAAAAAAACAGGTGAGCCTTTAAGAGACAATAAAGTAATTGAACGTATTGCCTCTATTTATGAACAAGAAGGGGGAGATGCCTGGTTTAACTCAGAAGCTTCAAGATTTTTATCTCCTGATTACGACTCAAATGAATATGAGCAAGTTAAAGATGTTGTTGAGGTTTGGTTTGATAGTGGATCTACTCATTCTTATGTTTTAGAAACTAGAGAGGATCTTCAATGGCCAGCTTCCATGTATCTTGAGGGATCTGACCAACATCGAGGTTGGTTTCATTCTTCATTATTGGAGTCTTGTGGGACAAGAGGGAGAGCTCCCTTTGAGAGTATATTATCTCACGGATTTGTTGTTGATGGCAAAGGGAGGAAAATGTCCAAATCTATTGGAAATGTTATTTCTCCAGATGAAATTATTAATAAGTATGGAGCAGATATTTTAAGAATTTGGGTTGTGGCTTCTGATTATTCTGAAGATTTAAAAATTGATAACCAAATTATTAACTACCAAATAGACTCTTATAGAAAGATTAGAAATACGATTAGATTTTTATTGGGTAATTTAAATAATTTCTCTGTTAATGATGCAGTCAAATTAGAGCAAATGCCCGATCTAGAGAAATATATTTTAAACAAAGTCTCTCAAATGAATACCGAATTAAAATCACTTGTTCAGAAGCATGATTATCATGGTATTTTTGTAAAATTATTAAATTTCTGCACTTTAGATCTATCCGCATTTTATTTCGATATAAGAAAAGACTCTCTTTATTGTGATGGAAAAGATAGTCTTAAAAGAAGATCTGTTTCAACTTGCCTTCATATTCTTTTTGATTTTTTATCAAAATGGTTTTCTCCAATTATTTCTTTTACAAGCGAGGAGGCATGGCAATCGAGACATCAAGACAACTCAACTAGTATACTTTCACAAACAATCACAGAAAAAGATTTCACATATTCTTATTCAAATTTAGAAAAAAGTTTTGATGAGCTTAAAAGAGTAAGAAAATCTGTTACCGCAGCACTAGAGATAAAAAGAAACGAAAAATTAATCGGATCAAGTCTTCAAGCTAAAGCGATAATCTATATCCCATCAGAAATTAAACAGATACTTTCAACATTAGATTTAGCTGAAATGTGCATTGTCAGCAATGTAGAGATTAAAGATATTTCTGAAAAAACTCGTTCATCCATGAATTTTGAAGAAGAAGATATTTTTGTAGATATTTCTTTGGCTGAGGGAGATAAATGTCAAAGATGTTGGACAATCTTACCAGAAGTAAAAGATAACCAAGATCATCTTTGTAGTAGATGCGATAATGTTTGGAAATCTTTTCAATAATAAAAGCAATTTAAATCTTCTGATTTTTTCAATCTTTCTTTTAATTTTCGATCAAGTCAGTAAGGCTATGATTGTAAGTCAGTTTGATTTATATGAAAGTATACCGGTAGCTCCTTTTTTTAATTTAACATTTGTCGTTAATTATGGATTTGCATTTGGTTTTTTGAATAGCCCTTCTTTAAATCAAATTATTGTGAGTATAGTAATTTTATCTATTATTATTTATTTCTTATATTTACTGATTAAAACTCAAGATCATTTTTTTAAGATATGCTTAGTCCTGATCTTGTCGGGAGCTGTCGGAAATTTCTTAGATAGAATTTTTAGAGGATATGTAGTTGATTTTATTGATATTTATGTATTTAACTATCATTGGCCTGCATTTAATATTGCTGATAGCTGTATAAGTATTGGTTTTGTGATACTTATATTTAACATTTTATTTTTGAATAAAAAAATATGAAAAAAACTTTTATTTTACTTGCGCTTTTAAGCTTACTGATTAGCTGTCAAAGAGAAAAGGCTAATGAAGTAGGGGTAGGATATAATAAATCTCTAATTATTCCACCAACTAATGACTTACCAGCACCAGGATCTGCTCAAGAGACCACTCAAGGCGATCAAAGTTCAAATCCTTTGGTTGACTCTATTCTCACTCAAACAGAGGCCAATCAAGCTAACCCCTCAATAATTGATCAAATTGACCAAGAGAGTGGTTATAAAACAGATGAGAATTTTTTTCAGTGGCTATTTAAAGGCAAAAGTAAAAGATAATTAATATTTACTTATATATTTAACAAATGAAATTAATTAATAATTTAAATTCTTTAAATTTTAAAACTAAGAAGTACGTTGATTATCAATTAGAAGAATTTTTCAAAATAGATTTTTTTAATCCAATCACTGATAAAAACTATTTTTCTCAATACGATTTTTCATTATTTAAAAATAAAAAATATCGAGTTCATGTATTTGGGATGGGGGGGTCTTCTCTAAGCGCAAAACTTTTAATGCAGTTTTTAGCTCCAGAAAAAATTAATACAGAATTATTTATTTATGATAATCCTTCACCAATTCAACTAGACTCAAATCTATCTAGTATAACAATATCAAAGAATGATTTATTTATTTTTATTTCTAAATCGGGCAATACAGTGGAGACAAAATTTTTTCTTCATTGGATCATTAAATATCTAAAAAAAAATAATATTAAAAATATTTATAAGCATTTTTTATTCATCACTGAAAATAAAAATAATTATTTAAATAATTTTGCTCAGAAAAATAACATAAGAACATTTGAACATGACCCACAAATTGGTGGGAGGTTTAGTATTTTTTCAATCACGGCTTTGTTGCCAATTATTGCTATGGGCTACTCTTTAGGAAGTCTTATTAATTCTTTCAAAAAAGCCAAAGAATTAATGAAAAAAAACCACAAAAAACTGGCATTAAATATTATTTCTTCACAAGTTTATGAAAAAAACAAAGGTCTTAATATTGTAGTTGGTCTAAATTATCACGATAAATTACGAACTCTAAACGAATGGTACCGTCAGATTTTTGCTGAAAGTCTTGGTAAAAATAAAAAAGCAATTAATTATATTAGCGCCTTTGGATCTATTGATCAGCATAGTCAATTTCAACTCTTTATTGATGGCCCAAGGGATAAACAATTTATTTTTTTTAAAATAAAAAATTCCATAAAACCAATAAATTCTATCCAAGATCTTCTTCTTAATAATAATCTCTTATCTACTTTAGAAAAGGGAGCTATTAAAACCTTAGAATTAGAAAAATTTTTAGTTAATCAAATAATTATAGATGATAATTTTGATGATTATTCTTACCTTTTAATCTATTTGATTTTTGATATTTATCTGAGAGCAAAAATTGAAAAAATTAATTTTTTAGACCAACCAGCAGTTGAAGTTTTAAAGAAAAATACTAGAGCGTAACCTGATAGAAAAATTAATAAAACTATTTAAAGCTAAGTCTTTTTTTCATTTAATTAAGATTTTTATTGTATTTGCTTTAGCAGGATCTTTATCGGTTATTATTTCTGATCCAATTTTAAAGATTATTAATTTAAATGAAATTATTACTTTTTATCCTCTTTATTTATTAATCAGATTAATAATAATTTTTCCTTTGTATCAGGTAACTTTAATGGGTGTCTCATTTTGCTTTGGTGAATATAATTATTTTAAAAAATTTATGATTAAATTCTTAAATTATTTTAGGTTTCGTTAATTATTTTTAAAAAAAAGAATTTTTTTATTTTTATAATTTTTAGAAAAAACTAAATTTTCATTAGATATATTTTGATTAGACTCATAGATCACAAGACAATTTTTTGAGAGCTTTGGTAAAATATTTATTTTAAATAAATTAAAGTCATAATTATATGGAGGGTCCACATAGATAATATTGCAATTTTCAATTAATGATTCTGAATGTTTAAAAATATCAGTTTGATGAATTTCATAATTGTCATTTGGAATATTTTTTAAAAAAATCTTAAGTGTATTTAAGTTTTGAATTGATAAATCATTGAAAATGACTTTTTGAGCACCTCTAGAAAGTGCCTCAATCCCCATAGACCCTGTTCCACAAAATAAGTCTCCAAATGTGCTTTCTGCTAAGTTCACATTGAGTTCATTGTTGTGCTGTATAAGATTGAAGACATCCTCTCTTATTCTGGAAAGAGTGGGCCTATAATCATGAGTTTTTAAAGTGGGTATTACCCTTCCTTTTAAAGTCCCACTAATAACTCTCATGTATTGTCATTTCTTTATATTTAGATAATGGGATAGATTTCACTTTGTATTGACCAAAAGATATTCTTTTTAATCTCTCTACTTTTAAATTAAATATCTCACATATATTTCTTATTTCTCTGTTCTTTCCCTCTGTTAATTCAAACCTAAGCGTATGCTTATTTCTATTTGTATGAGTTAAAGATACATGGGGATTTTTATATATTTTTGCTGCATAAATTTTTTGATTAAGAGCTTTAAGCTTTAAATCATTAAAAGATCCAATAACGTTTACTACATAGACTCTTTTGATATTTGATTTAGGAGACTCTAGTTTTCTTTTATAGGTAGTGCTATCAGTTAATAATAACAATCCCTCTGAATTATAATCTAATCTGCCAATATAATGATAATGATTAAATTTTTTTGGAAGGTAATCATAAATAATTGTCCTATTTTTTTCATCACTTCTTGAGGTAATACATCCTTTAGGTTTATGAAATAAAATAAGATTTACTTTTTTTTCAATGGGCTTATTGAGACTAATGATATCTTTTTCTTGTACTACTAAATATGGCCTTGATTCAATATTATCATTTAATAAAACTTTTTTGTTTTTAATCAAGTCCTCAGCTTTTTTTCGAGAAATTTGAAACTTTTCAGAAAGTAATTTACTAAATGTTTTTTTTGACATGATTGACAAAATCTTGAATAAATTTTTTATCGAAGTCAGTTATTAAAAATTCGGGGTGCCACTGCGCTCCTACACAATAATAATGACTCTGGTGTTTAAATCCTTCTATAATTCCATCAGGAGCTGTGCCAGTAACAGTCAAGTTATTGCCTAATTTGTCAACTCCCTGATGATGAGCGCTATTAATAAAGGTTATTTTATTGTTAGTAAATTTTTTAAGAGGGGAGTCTTTTGGAAAAGTAATTTCATGACTTGTTTCATTTCTTGGATTCGGTTGTTCGTGTTCAATATTTGATTGAATATCTTGGATTAAAGAACCACCAAAATAGACATTCAATAATTGACAGCCACCACATATTCCAAGAATTGGCTTATTTGTGGGAATAAATTGATCAATTAATTTCATCTCAAAATCTGTTCTTTCAGGGATAGTTTGAACCTTTTCTGATGTAATTTCTTGTCCATAAAAACTAGGATCAATATCAAAGTCACCACCAGATATAACAATTCCATCTAAAAAATCTAAATCAGGAAGTGATTTAGTAAGAGGTAAAATGATTGGCATGCAATCAAATATTTCAAGACATTCTGTATAATGTCTTCGTAAAGCGAACCAAGGATATTTTGAATAAGAGTTAACTTTCTCTTGGTAGTCAGTTGTGATACCAATGATAGGAATTTTATTCATTATGAAGACAGTAACAGATTTTCTCCAAGTTGTATTGGACCAAAGTCAGCAAGCATTAAAAAAAAATGAAATCCCAGTTGGGGCGGTTATTTATGATCCAAAAAAAATGACCTTAATTTCCAAAGCCCATAATAAAGAATTATCATCTAAGGACCCAACATCCCATGCAGAAATCTTATGCATTAGAAAAGCTTGCAAAAAATTAAATCAAAAAAGATTGGATGGTTTAATAATGATCACCTATCTCGAACCTTGTAATATGTGCAAAGAAGTCATTAAGTCAGCAAGAATAAAAGAGGTGAGGTTTATTTTTAGCAATCAAAACCCTTCGAGAAAAACAATAAAAAAAATTTTATATCAAAAATTAGAAACAAATGAGGAAAATTTAGTAAAAATATTTTTTAAAAAAAAAAGAATTAAAAACTAGCACCAATATCTTTTCGATAGTATTTCTGATCCCAATCTATTTTTTCAGCAATTTGATAAACTTTATTTCTACATTCCTCATAAGTATTCCCTAGAGCTACAAGCGACAAAACTCTTCCACCATTAGTTAAAATATTTTCATCAATTTTTTTAGTGGCAGCATGAAAAATATAAAAATGATCATCGTTAGGAAATTCATTTAAATTTCTTATATGAGTATCTTTTGGGTACTGATCCGGATATCCTGAAGTTGCCAAAATTAGACAAATTGATTTTTTATCACTATCAAATTCTATGTCAGCATATTCAAGATTTTTTGTAGCTGTTGCATGAGCTAAAGATAAAAAATCTGAATTCAACCTTAATGATATACTTTGTATTTCAGGATCTCCAAATCGAGTATTATATTCTAATAAAAAGGGGTTATTCTCCTTATCAACCATAATTCCAAAAAATAACACCCCTTGAAAATCAATTTTATCAATTTTTAGTCCATTGATAGTTTTTTCGATAATCTGTGATTGAATTTTCTCCATAAGTTCTTCATTTAAGATTGGAGCCGGGCTGACTGTTCCCATTCCACCTGTATTTGGTCCTGTGTCATTGTCTCCAATTCTTTTATAGTCTTGGGCAGAACCAAAATTTAAATAATTTTTCCCGTCTGTTATCGTAAAAAAACTAAGCTCTTTTCCCTCTAAAAAATCCTCAATGACAACTTTATTGTTTTCTTTGCTAAAGATTTTTTCTTCGAAGACTTTAAAGCATGCATCAATAGCTTCTTGTTGATTAGTGCAAACAAAAACACCTTTTCCAGCTGCTAGACCATCATATTTCACAACAATAGACCCATTCCTTTGCTCTAAATAAGTTTTAGCAGATTCAAAGGTAGTAAATGTCTCGGAGCGAGCAGTTGGTATGTTATGAGATTTGCAAAATTCTTTCATGAATTCCTTGGAAGACTCTAATTTTGCACCATGGTCATCTGGGCCGAAAACGTTAAAATCAAGTTTTCTTAATTTGCCAGCTAAATTTTCTGATAAGTAATTTTCTGGACCAATAATTATAAGATCAGGATTTATTTTTTGACATTCCTCAATTATTTCATCTGAATTACTAATATTTTTACATTCAGCAATTTGACTAATGCCAAAATTCCCTGGGAAGCAATATAGTTTCTCACACAAATAAGATTTTTCAATTAAACGACATAAAGCATGCTCTCGAGCACCAGAACCTATAACTATGATATTCATCTTATTTTATGTATATTAAATACGTGAACAATATTCCTGAGTATACCGTAACTCAACTTAATAGATCAATTAAAGAATTATTAGAAGAGAAATTTGATTATATAAAATTGATAGGAGAGTCTGGACCTATAACCATTGCTAATTCTGGACATGTATATTTTTCTATTAAAGAAAATGATGAGGTAATTTCTTGTATATGCTGGAAAGGAACTTATGAGAGATTAGAAATTAATCTTGAGGAAGGGACTGAATATAACTTTTTTGGAAGAGTCACCTCTTACTCTAAGTTTGGGCGATCAGTTTATCAGCTGATAATTGATCAGGTGGAATACAGCGGTGATGGATCTATTCTTAAATTAATTGAAAAAAGAAAAAAAGATTTAGAAAATTCAGGATATTTTAAAGAAGATCACAAATTAAAAATTCCAAAATATCCAGAAAAAATAGGTATTTTGACTTCAGCTACAGGATCTGTAATTCACGATATTATACATAGGATAGAAGATAGGTTTCCTTTAACGAATTTAGAAGTTTATCCAATCCCCGTTCAAGGGAAAAATACTCATTCAGAAATAATTGAATATTTGGATTTAATAGAAAAAAATAATCTTAAACCTGATTTAATTATTTTTGCAAGGGGAGGCGGTTCACTTGAAGAAATGATGCCATTCAATGAACCCGAATTGATTAAAAGAGTTTACGACTTAAAAATACCTTCAATTTCTGCAATAGGTCATGAAACAGATTACACGCTTTTAGATCTTGTTTGTGATTTAAGAGCTCCAACCCCTACAGCAGCAGCGGAACTATCTGTACCTGATAAAAGTGAAATTTTTAAAGACTTAAAAAATTTCCAAATAGACTATTTTTTTAATATAAAACAAAAAATCTCATTACCGGAAAAGATATTATTAAATTTTTCCAGCTCAATGAATTTTCTTTCAAGCAAAATTTATGAAACTGAAAACACACTTTCAAATTATATTTCTAATAATTTAGAGTCGATAAAAGAAAATTTAAATAATCTAAAAATTATTGTTAATGAAAATTATATGAAAATTACAGAATATAGTCCAAAACAAAAAATTGAAATTACTCAAAATAAAATAGTATCTTTAGCAAAAAATAATCAAATTTTTATAAAAAATAAAATTAATTCTATTCATCAAAATATTTCTTTATTAAAAAGAATAATTCAAAACTCATCTGTAGAAAAAAACTTAAAAAAAGGTTATTCCATTTTAAAATATAAAAAAAACCTAATTAAAGACCTAAAAACATTAAAAGGCATTGACGAATTTTCTGTCAAAATGCACGATGGTGAAATATTAATTAAAAAATAAAAATTATATTCTCCATCTTTGATGGACCCATAACCATTGAGTTGGATTTTCTCTAATCCATTTTTCGAAATAGTCAGCATGAACTTTTTCAACCAGGTTATATGCTGATAAATCCTTGTAGTCTTGAAAATAAAGAGGTTTTTCATATATAAATTTAAAATTCCCATTTTTTTGTCTAATTGAATAAACTGGGCAGATCAAAGTTTGATATTTTAAAGCAAGATTTGCAAAACCATCTGTTGCATATGCTTGTTTTCCAAAAAAGTTAATAATAGGACCACTGCTATCACGTTGATCAACCAATAATGCCAAGTCTTCATTATTTTTAAGCGCTTTAATCATATTTTTTGCGCTATCTGAACCTTTCTTATAAAAATATGCATTTTCTCTAATTCTATTTTTTTGAATATATTGATCAATTTTTTGATTATTTGCATGTCTATAAACTGAGTGCAATTTAAAACCAAGATTTAATAAATAATTTCTAGTAATTTCCCAGTTTCCTATATGAGCAGAGATAAAAATTTTTGAACCTTGATATTTTTTAATTTCTTGGAGGTATTTTTCATTTTCTACAGAAATAGCCTCCCAATTAAATTTATTTAAATTAAAAAATTCAAAAAAGACTCTGCCGGTTTGACTTAAATTTTGTTTTGAAATCGATGATATAAGTGATTTTTCACATTCCAAATTTTCTAAATTTTTAGAGATTATATTTGAATATTTTGTGAATGGACCAAATGTAGAAACAAGAAAACTACCTAGATTAGAAGTTGTATTGAAGCTAAGTAATTTCAAAGTTTTATTAAGAAAAACAAAAATTATAAACTCTATGTTTTGAAATAATGTCTTAAATATATTTTTCAATTTCAGATGCCAAATCGGTTTGGTTATTGGATGCCATTTTTCCATAAATAATTCCCACTGAACTTTTAAATTCTTTTGGAATTCTAAGATGATCTTTTTCTGTAGTCACAAGAAATGAGTCATTTTTATTAGCCTCATCTAATAAAGTAAACATATCATCTTGGGAATAGTGGTGATGATCAGGAAATTCTTTTGTAAGAGCAATATCTAAACCTTCGTTATATAGCTGGTCAAAGAATTTTTTGTTAAATCCTAACCCAGCAAAGGGCATTAATTTTTTATCGCTTATTTCTGGTTTAATGAAAATTTCGTAATTAATACTTTGTTGAAATTGACCATGAGAAATTTCAGGACAATTATCCGTATTAACCAAAAAAACGATTTGAGATCGATTTAAGACACTATTAATTGACTCCCTAAGTGGTCCAGAAGGTATGATTAATTTATTCCCAAAGGATTGAATAGAATCATAAACGTAAATATTAAGATTTTTGAATACATTGTATGATTGAAGTGCATCGTCCAAAACTATTATATTTGCCCCATCTTTTTCTGCCATCGAGAAAGCACTATATTTATTTTTACTTACCCATGTTGGATAATACTTTGACATCATAATCGCCTCATCTCCAACTAACGAATAGTTCATGTCTGGTGAAACTTTAATTACTTCATTAGCAGAGCCGCCATATCCTCTTGAAATTATATGAGGTTTGTATCCAATTTTTTCTAGTATTTCACAAACATAGATTACAGATGGAGTTTTACCAGAACCACCAATGATAGCGCTTCCAACAGCAATGACTGGAACTTTTGAACGAATAGGCTTTGCAAATTTTTTTTTAAATAACGTTCCTATTATCCAAAGCAAAGAAGCCGGGAGGAGCAGTATGGCGAGAATAGAAATTTTATTTTGATACCAAAATTTTGGAGCTTTTAGCATTCTTCAACCTTATTAATTACCAAACTTAATTGTTTAATATTTAAATTAAAATAATCTTTTATCTTAGCTTCATTATCTAACTTCATATCAATATATTTATTAATAGCAGATCCAATTTCTTGATTGTTTTTTTCATTAAATACTTTAGCTAGTGATAAATCTTCAAGATCTGTATAAATCTCTGAAAAATTATTTACATACTGACCAGATAAAACAAAACAACCTTTTGATAGAGGTTCAATTGGGTTTTGACCACCATGCTCAAATAAAGAACCTCCCATAAATGTCAATTTGGAATTTTCATAAGCAACATCATTTTCTCCAAATTTTTCTATTATAAAAATTTTATTTGAGTAAAAACTTTTCATCATTGTTTTTAGCTTTGAACTAAAATGTATATGTCTTGGTATAATAATGATCTGTTCTATAGAATTTAAATCTAAATTTTTAATTATTTCTATGACCTTTTCAAATTCCTCTCTATGAATACTAGCAAAACAAATAATATTTTTTTTATCATTTTTTAGATTTAGTTTTTGGTAGAATTTCAAATTACCATGATACAACACCTCTCTATCAAAAATAATTTCAAATTTTTTTTTATCTTCTAAACCTTTTGCGAAAATTAAAGAATACTTGCTCCCAAGAAGTTTAGAAAATGAAGAGAAATTCTTCCATCTTGAGAATGACTTATTTGAAAGTCTGCCGTTAACTAATATATTTTTTATCTTTTTATTGTTTGAGATGGTAAGCCAGTTTGGCCAAATTTCTGAGTCGATCCAAATTATTTTCTTTATTTTAATATGATGTAAAAATTTATTGATATTCCATCTAAAATCTAAGGGTAAAAAAATAACTGAATAATTTTGGTACTTTTGTTTTGCTAAAGTATAAGAAGAAAGAGTAGAACATGTTAATAAAATTTTTTTGCTAGATAAATTTTCAATCAGATAGTTAATAGAATTTAGCTCACCAATGCTAGCAAAATGTATTAAATAATCAAAATCATCAAATTGAGAAAAATTATAGTTGCACAAAAACTTTTGACCAAATGATGTAAAATTTTCTTTATTAAAAATTATTCTAAAAGAAGCTATAAAAAAAATAATTGGAAAAAAAATTATCTGTAAAATATTATAACTAAAAATAATCATTGATCCTCTCAGAATTTTTATTGAGTTCATCTGAAATTTTTTTATTAAAGTCTATTTCGTTTTTAAATTCTTTTGATTGAATTATCTCATTTCCCCATAAATAAATTCCTTTACTAAAAGGAAGAGGTATTTTTAATTTATCCCAACTATTTATTCGAAAGTATCTATTGGTATGAAAAGATAAAATAGCAATATTTAAATCAAATTTTTGACATAATTTAAAAATGTTAGTGTTAATTTTTTTGGGGGGTCCATGGGGGGCGTCTGGAGTAATATAAATACAATCTTCATTTTGAACTGCTTTTGAAATATTTTTAATTAAAAAGGTCGGATTATCTTTTTTCCTCAAAAGTGGATCTAGGCCAAATTTTTTTTGAACCAAGGTGCTCAATTGACCATCTCTATGTGAAGTTGCTATTGGTCTTAATTTGGGTTTAAATTTCCAACTAAATGTTGAGCCCATCAATTGATGATGCCAAATTAAAACTATTAATGTCTTTTTTTTGGTGAGTTCCTTTTCAATTATTTGTTCATTCACACCCTTCCAATTACTTGTAGATTTGATAATCCAAAGAGATAAAAAAACTAAATTAGCAAATAAATTTAAAAAAAAATTATTCTTGCTTAGTCTTTTAAGCATTCTTTTTTAATTGTTTTTGATAAAGCTGATAATAAGAACCTTTTTTTGCCATTAAATTCTTATGTGATCCTCTCTCAGTTAATTTACCAGCCTCAAAAAAAAGTATTTCATCAAAATTTTTGATAGTACTTAGCCTATGAGCTACTACAACGAGAGTAATATTTTTGATTCCATTTAAATTTTCAAATAATTGCGACTCTGTTCTTAAATCTAAATTTGATGTAGGTTCATCAAGAAGAATAATTGATTTTTGTTGAGCAAGAGCTCTAGCAATAGCTATTCTTTGCCTTTGCCCTCCTGAAAGTTTGACACCATTTTCACCTATTTGAGAATTAAGACCTTTAGGTAGTTTTTCAATTACTTCTTCTAGGCAGGCTAGTTTGGCAAATTTTTCTATACTCTTAATGGATAACTTAGAGTTATATTTTATGTTTTCTGATATTGAGCCATCAAACAAAACAGTATCCTGACTGACTAAACTAAAAAAGCTCCGTAAATTGCTTAGACGAAGATCTTTGATATCTTCATTCCCAATTGTTATTTTACCTTTATCAAGATCAAATAAACGTATCATTAATCCCAATAAAGTTGATTTCCCAGAACCTGATGGTCCTACAATGGCTATCTTTTTATTTTTAACAAATTTAACATTAATTCCTTCAAGTACATTTTTTTCAGTATTAGGATACTTAAAAAAAACTTCATTAAGTTGAATTTCATCAAACTTCTTAATTGTTTTTTTTCCCTCAGGAATATCATTTTTCAAATCAATAAATTCAAATATTCTTGAAGCGGCCCCCAGGCCACTTTGTAGAAGCACATTTACATTTATAAGATTTTTTAGAGGAGCATAAGCTAGCATTAAGCTAACTAAAAAACTCATTAACTCACCAGCTGTCATATTATCATTTATGACAAATACTCCGCCACCAAATATAGCTAAACCCGCTGCAAGTGATCCAAGTGTTTCAGTAAAAGGTCTTGATCGAGCAGTGACTTTCTCTTGTTTAAAATTTAACTCCCTAGCGGTCGCTATTTCCTTATTAATTCTAGATATTTCAAATTGCTCAGCATTAAAAGATTTAACATTTTTAATTCCTTTGAAAATTTCTTCTAAATTAGATGCTAGGTTGCCTATTTGATGTTGAAGATTTTTGGTAATGTTTCTAATTTTTTTACCTAAAACTCTAACTGGTATAAGAGCCAGAGGGAAAACTACTATAGAAATTAATGCTAATTTCCAGTTTTGATAAAACATATTTCCAATTAAAACCAATAGCGTCAAAGAATCTTTGATTAAAGCTGTATAAGTATTAGCCATGGCGCCACTTAGATAGTAAGTGTCAGTGGTTATTCTAGTGATTAACGATCCAGTTTTGTTCTGTACAAAAAATCCATAATGTAAGTTTATGAGATTATGAAAAACATCTTTTCTTAATTTCTCGATAATTCTATGACTCATAAATTGAAGTGATGTAACTTGGGTATAACTCGCTAATCCTTTAATGAGACCAGTTATTAAAATTGCTCCAGGTATAAAATATAAATAAAATTCATTTGCATTAACTAATACTTGATCAAGAGCAGGCTTAACTAGCCAAGCATGAAAACCAGTACAAAGAGCGGCAATAATCATGCAAAAGACTGCAATGATCATTTTCATTTTGTACTTTAAAAAAAGTTTAGAAATTCTTATAAAATGCGCTCTGCTTTCAGACATTAAATTGACTTCCAATTATAATACTTAAAAGTAAAAAAATACCGTAATAATTATTTCTTTTGAAATAGGAGCCTGATTTTAGAGGGTCATTTTTCCAAAAATAGTTGAGGTCAATTAAATTTAAAGCCAATAACAAAGAAAGAAAAATAAAATATATAAAATTAAATCCAAGATTTTTTCCAAAGAACATTAAAAATCCATACATGATCATGATCAAAGAATTCAGAATAATAATTTTATATTTACCAAATAATATTGCGCTCGATTTTAGGGAAAGCTTCTTGTCATCCTCTTCGTCTTGAGTCGCATAAACAGTGTCATAAATTAAGGTCCATAAAATTAAGGAAATGAATAAAAGAAAAACATCCGAAAAGCTACCATGGGAATTTGATGATGACCAACCAATCATGCATCCCCAATTATAAGTAAAAGCTAAAATAAACTGGGGAAGAAAAAAGTACCTTTTGGCAAGTGGGTATAAAAAAATAAGAGGGGTTATCATTAGCGCTAGAATAATTGAGGGTAAATTTAATTGAGTTAAAACAATTAAACCAATACTCAATAATATGATCAGACAAATAATTGAATTTTTTATAGAAAGCGTATTGGAAACTAGTGGTCTGGTCTGTGTTCTTTCGACTTTAATATCAATATCGCGATCGAGAAGGTCATTGACGATACATCCAGCAGACCGCATAGCGATTGAGCCGATTAAAAATATTATTAATAAAATTGCGACTTCTTGATTAAAACTAGAAAATGCAAAAATAGAAAAGCATATTGGGTAAAACAACAATACATAACCAATAGGTCTATCCAGTCTCATTATTGAAATATATGGATGGGTAAATATTGGAAAAATTCTAAAAATTAAATTATCTTGTCTGATATCGTTCATGAAGAGAATTTACAATAAATCAAATTTGGTTAAGGGTAACACTTATCATTTAGAAGAAAAGTACTATATCCACCTTATCAAAGTAATGCGATTAAATATTGGAGAACAAATATCTTTGTTTAATGAAGAAAACGGTGAATGGCTGGCAAAAATTATTGAAATCAAAAAAAACAGTCTTATAGCGGAAGTTTTAGAGCAAACATTGCCTCCCAAATTCACTCCTAATATTAATCTGCTCTTTTCTCCAATTAAGCATTTAAATAGTGAGTCTATTATTAGACAGTCTACAGAGATGGGAATAAAAAATCTTTACCCTACAAAATTCCAAAGAACTGTGGTGAGCAAGATAAATTTATCAAAATTTGAAGCTTATGGGGTTGGGGCTACTCAACAATCGGGTAGATTATCTCTTCCAAGTATCTTTCAAATGGAGAAACTCTCTCATCAAAAAGAACTTCTTAAAAAATCAAATGTTTTGATGTTTGATGAAAATCTCAAAGGCATCCATATTGATGAGGTACCAAAGGAAAATTTTAATGAAAATATTTTAGTTATCATTGGGCCTGAGGGTGGCTTTGAAGAAGAGGAGAGAGAGTTTGTGGAAGCTAACTCAAAAAACTTTTTCAATATAAAACTAGGAAGCCAAATTTTAAAGGCAGATACTGCAGTTATTGCCGCACTTAGTTTGACGTTTCATTTTTTTTCATAAAAACAAGGTTTTTAGCGACATCCTGTCAATATACTGCTCAAAATAGAATACTAATATAAAGATCATGAAATATTTATTTGGTTCAATTTTTGCTTTTTATTCTTCTAATTTATTCGCCTCTGCGAATGATTGGCAGCTTAGTTTTCAAAACCCAGCAACAGATTTAATGCAAGAGGTCATTGATTTACATGATCTCATTTTAATTATGATGACTGTAATCACCTTGTTTGTATTATTCTTATTATTTTATGTTTCTTTTCGATTTAGCGCCAAGAGAAACCCTACACCTTCAACAACAACCCATAACACAATTTTAGAAGTTTTATGGACTGCATTACCTGTGGTCATATTGGTGGTAATGGCAGTTCCTTCATTCAAATTACTCTATAAACAAGAAAAATCTGATAGCTACGATATGACTGTCAAAGTTATAGGTCATCAGTGGTACTGGGAATACGAATATCCTGACCACGGGGATTTTTACTTTGAAAGCTACATGATTCAAGATGAAGATCTACAAGAAGGCGACTTAAGATTGCTGACAGTTGATAACCCACTTGTAATTCCAGCAAATAAAAATGTCCAAATTCTTATTACTGCTGGAGACGTGTTGCACAGTTGGGCTGTACCCTCCATGGGTATTAAAACAGATGCTGTTCCTGGAAGATTAAATGAAACTTGGGTTAACGTAAAAGAGCCAGGCACATACCGAGGTCAATGCTCTGAAATTTGTGGAACAGGCCACGGTTTTATGCCTGTCGTTGTAAAGGTTCTTCCAGAAAATGAATTTATGGCATGGGTGAATGAAGCCAAAAATAATTATGCAATTAATGAAGATATTCAGCCGATAACTAGCTCTGAAAATGAAGAAGAACTAGTGTTATCAAAAAATGACGTAATAAAATTAGAATTTGAGGAGAACAAACTATGAGCACAGCTGCTACATCACTAGACGATCATCACGATCATAAGCCAAATTTTTTTGTACGATGGTTTTTTTCAACTAACCATAAAGATATAGGAACTCTTTATTTTATTTATGCGATTATAGCTGGAGTCATTGGTGGAGCTTTATCTGTCATCATGAGAATGGAGCTTGCAGACCCAGGTATGCAAGTAGTAACTGATGGTCAGATGTGGAATGTTATCATCTCTGCTCATGGACTTTTGATGATATTCTTTGTTGTTATGCCTGCTCTAATTGGTGGTTTTGGCAACTGGTTTGTTCCATTAATGATTGGCGCCCCTGATATGGCTTTCCCAAGACTTAACAATATTAGTTTTTGGTTGTTAATTCCTTCTTTACTTTTAATTGTAGGTTCAATGTTTGTTGGGAGTGGTGCTGGAACAGGATGGACTATTTATCCTCCTTTGAGTTCGATTACTGGCCATAGTTCTCCTGCAGTAGATATGGCTATTTTTTCCCTTCACTTAGCTGGAGCTTCTTCAATACTTGGTGCAGTAAACTTCATTACCACTATTCTTAATATGAGAGCTCCTGGAATGACACTTCATAAAATGCCATTATTTGCATGGGCTATGTTAGTTACTGCTTTTCTTCTTCTTTTAGCTGTTCCTGTTTTGGGTGGAGCTATCACTATGCTACTTACTGACCGTAACTTTGGGACTACATTTTTTGATCCCGCTGGTGGAGGTGACCCTGTTCTTTTCCAACACCTTTTCTGGTTCTTTGGACACCCTGAAGTTTACATTATGATCCTTCCTGCCTTTGGAATCATCTCTCATATTGTTTCTACTTTTTCTAAAAAGCCAGTTTTTGGTTACTTAGGTATGGCCTATGCTATGGTAGCGATTGGGTTTATCGGTTTTGTTGTATGGGCTCACCATATGTACACAGTTGGATTTAGCGCCAATGTGAGAGCTTACTTTATGCTTGCCACTATCGTAATTGCCGTTCCAACTGGTGTAAAAATCTTTAGTTGGATTGCTACAATGTGGGGTGGCTCAATAACTTTCACAACACCAATGTTATTCGCTCTTGGATTTATATTCCTATTTACCCTTGGTGGCGTTACTGGAGTTATCCTAGCAAATGCAGGTGTCGATGTGGTTCTACATGATACTTACTACGTTGTCGCTCACTTCCATTATGTTTTAAGTATGGGTGCTGTCTTTGGTATATTTGCTGGAATTTATTACTGGTTTAGTAAAATGACAGGAAAGCAATATTCAGAATTTTTCGGAAAATTACATTTCTGGTTATTTTTTGCTGGTGTAAACTTAACATTCTTCCCTCAACACTTTCTAGGATTAGCGGGTATGCCAAGAAGAATTCCAGATTACCCTGATGCCTATGCAGGATGGAATGCAATTTCTTCTTTAGGATCTTATATATCCTTTGGCTCATTCTTACTCTTCTTGGTTGTGATGATCATAGCTTTAATTAGTGGTAAGAAAGCAGAAGCAAATCCATGGGGTGAAGGAGCAAAAACATTAGAGTGGACTTTGCCTTCTCCACCACCTTATCACCAGTTTGAAACTTTACCTGAAGTTAAGAATTAATAAGTGGCTGTAAATAAAGACAGACAAGAACACTTACTTTCTTCAAGCGTAGGTTTTAATCTACCTTCGCTGTTGAATTTTTTAAAACAGGTATATGTTTTAATTAAACCGGGAGTTATTTCATTAGTTATATTTACTGCATTATGTGCGATGTTAGTTGCCCCATCTGAAAAATCAATTTTCATTAAGGGCGTCAGTCTTCTACTAATTGCAATGGGCGCCTCAGGATCGGCTATTTTAAATATGTGGCATGATCGAATAATTGACTCAAAAATGGACCGTACCAAGTTTAGGCCAATTCCTGCAGGTAACATCTCAGCTAATACAGCGTTAGCAATTGGCTTAGTATTTTCTTTTTTCTCTGTGGTAGCTTTATTCTTTTTTGCCAATATTCAAGCTGCTATTTTGCTAGCATTTACAATCCTTTATTATTCTGTCTTTTATACGATGTTTTTAAAATATCGAACTGCACAAAATATTGTTATTGGAGGTTTAGCTGGGGCGCTTCCCCCAGTTATAGCATGGATTAGTATTTCAAATGAGATGATCCTATACCCAATAATTTTATGTCTAATTATATTTTTGTGGACCCCGCCACATTCATGGGCTTTAGCAATTTATAGAAATCAAGATTATTCAAATGCTGATGTCCCAATGTATCCCGTCAAACATGGTATCAAGAATACCTTGAAAATGATGAACATTTATACTTTCTTGATGATTGTCTCTACTAACTTACTTTTTATATTTGGATTTACAGGAATGATATTTCTTGTTACTTCAAATTTACTAAACAGTTATTTTGCTTTTCAACTCATTAAACTCAATAAGTCCAAAAATTTAAAAAAGGACTCGATTAAATTATTTGGCTTTTCAATTATTTATTTATTTTTGATTTTTTTCCTTACTGTTATCGATCGTTTTTTTTAATGAATAAAAAGAAAAAAAATCTTATTGTTTTGATTATCTTACTTTGTTTAGTTGTGAGTTTTTACTTTATTACTATTCAAAGAATTAAATCTGGTATTTGAAAAACTCCGGCAAATATAGAACACTTATCTTTTTGATACTAATCTTGGCTTTTATGTCAAGCTTGGTAATTTTTTCAGTCCCATTGTATCGACTTTTTTGTGATCTAACTGGTTTTCAGGGTTTCAATCAGGAAACAAATAATTTAATTGAACAAATAGATCCAAAGATGGGTGAGTTAGAATTAAATGTTGTTTTTTCTTCTCAAGTAAATGATGGGCTAGATTGGAATTTTGAGGCCCCTGATAAAATGATAATTACCGAAGGGGTGAAATACGATGTCACTTTTAAAGCTCAAAATAATTCTTCAATGCCGAATACTGGAACTTCTATTTTTAATGTATTACCACCAAAAATTGGACCTTACTTACTCAAAATAGAATGTTTTTGTTTTCAAGATCAAGAAATTCAACCTGGTGAAGTAGTAGAGTTTCCAGTAACTTTTTATATTGACCCCCTGATTTTAGAGGACCCTGAAGCTAAAAAAGTTAAGAATGTCACTTTGTCATATACCTTTTTTGAGAAAAAAGAATGAAATACTAAAATATGGTTGACTTAACTTTCAAAGATTCAGAAAAAAAGCATCAATATCACTTGGTTAATCCAAGTCCTTGGCCCTTGGTAGGTTCATTTTCTGCATTGTTCCTTGTCTCTGGGGTCATTTTATACATGCATTATGAAATGCTATGGCCAATGCTTGTCGGGTTAGGTCTTATACTCTTTACAATGTTTATGTGGTGGAGAGATATCATTAAAGAAAGTACTTTCCTTAAAGTTCATAATTCAATCACAGAAATAGGTCTACGATGGGGAATGGCCTTATTTATTACCTCAGAGGTAATGTTTTTTGTTGCGTTCTTTTGGGCCTTTTTTGATGCTAGCTTGCTTCCAAAAGCTTTTATTGAAGACTATAAAGATGTCTTTACCGGTTCTCTCGGAATTGGAATTTGGCCACCCGAGGGCATTGAAACATTTGATCCGCTAGACATTCCTTATTTAAATACATTGATTTTATTATTGTCAGGTACAACATGTACTTGGGCTCATCATGCTGTAAGAGAAGGGCATAATGAAGAAGCCCTTCAAGGCCTCTATTTAACTGTATTTTTAGGAGGTATTTTTACCTTACTGCAAATATATGAGTATCAACATGCTACATTTGGTTTTACTGAAGGTATCTATCCATCAACATTTTATATGGCTACAGGATTTCACGGTTTTCATGTATTAGTAGGTACTCTCTTTTTACTTGTTTGTCTAATGCGAGCAAGAAAAGGCCATTTAACTCCTGAGAGACATTTTGGTTTTGAAGCAGCTGCCTGGTACTGGCATTTTGTTGATGTTGTATGGCTATTTTTATATGTAGCTATTTACTGGTGGGGAAGATAGTACTCTTCTCGTCTACCAACTTTTTTATAAAAATATCTAACCTATGAAATTAAGATCTTTAACATTTGTCTTTTTATTTATCAGTTTTGTAACTTTTATTTTAGGGGTATGGCAGTTATACAGACTTAATTGGAAAAATGATTTAATTGAAAATATTAATAATTCTGTCAATTCACCGAAAATTTTTGATGACGATGAAGAGTATGAAGAACTTATAACAATTAGTTTAAACAATGATTTTGATTTGATTGATAACCCAATTTTTCTTGAGTCCAAAACCCAGCAAGGCAAGGTAGGTTATCATGCAGTGCTACCTTTGACTTATAACAACAATTTTTACTCTGTGATTAACCTAGGATGGTTTTCTGATAAAAATCCAGAATATGTTAGTAACCTCATAAAAGAAATTAGAAAACAAGACACTTTCTATGTTTACACACGTCATTTAACAAATGAAAAACAAATTTTTGTGCCAGAAAATCAACCCAATGATAATATTTGGTTTTCTATATTAAAATCTGACTTAGAGAAATATTATAAATCAAATTTTAATTCTATTTATTACTTTGTATTATATGATCCAAGAATAAAACCTGATACTAATCCTCTAGCTTTTTTAAGAAATAATCATCTAAATTATTCTATAACCTGGTTTTTATTAAGTCTCTCAAGTGCAATCATGATATTAATAATTAGACGAAAGCATTATGGATAATCTAAAAAAATATTTTAAAAACTATTATGTTTTAAATGATATTAGCGGGATCCTTTTTTGGGATAATGCCACAAATCTTCCTGCAAAAAGTATTGAGTCTCGATCAGATCAAATGTCAATATTAGCAGAGTATATTGATCAAGAATTAAGAGATCAAAATATAATTAAAGAAATTAATCTAAACAAAAATAAAGATTTAAATGATCTTGATAAGAAAAATTTATTACTTATGGAGAGCATAGTCTTAAAAGAAAATGCAGTGGATGGCCTACTTAAATCTCAATTAGTTAAAAAGAAACTTAAATGTGAACATTTGTGGAGAGAGGCTAGAGAAAAAAATGATGTATCGATAATTGAAAAAGATTTTAATGAGTTATTAAATTTAGTCCATGAAGAGGCAAGTCAGCTATCAAAATCTTTAAGTTTGAGTCCTTATGATGCTTTGATTTCAAATTATGATAGAGATTACAACTCAAGTAAAATAGATAAGTTATTTGAGATTATTAAAACAGATATAATCCCTCAATATTTAAATTTAGAAAAGATAAGCAAGCCAACTATTTTTAAATCAGATTTATCAAAAGATGACATTTTTCAACATACCAATTTGAAATTAAAAGAATTAGGATTTAACTTTGATTATGGTCGAATTGACCAATCAATGCATCCTTTTTGCGGTGGGGCAAATAAAGACGTAAGAATAACCACAAGATTTGAGGACAATATTTTAGAAACTCTTTCTGCTCTTTTTCATGAAACGGGGCATGGGGTATATGAACAAAATAGACCAACTGAACTATTATATGAACCTATTGGACAAGCACGAAGCTTAAGTGTTCATGAAAGTCAGTCTTTATTTTATGAAAATCATATTTTTAAATCAAAATCATATTTTCAGGTTTTTAATAAAATCTTTGATGGGTCAAAAGATATGCACCAATCCTTTATCGAACATTACCACACAGTTAGACTAAACCCGATCAGGGTAAGTGCAGATGAATTTTCTTATCCTATTCATGTTTTTATTCGATATGAAATTGAAAAAGAAATATTTAATAACAAAATCCAGTTTAAAGATATTCATCATCTCTGGAATAAATATTATAAACAGTACCTAGATATTGATTTACCCAATGATACTGTAGGAGTTTTGCAGGATATACATTGGTATGAAGGTATATTTGGATATTTCCCAACTTATGCAATTGGAGCCATGATTTCATCTCAAATTAAATTTAGTTGCCCTGAATATCAATCCTTTATTGATAATGTAAGTGAAGAAAGCATCTATAAAGTAACTGATTGGTTAAAAAATAACATTCATCAAAAGGCCTCTTTATATTCATCTGACGAAATGTTACAAAATATCTCTGGAGAGTCCTTAAATTCTTCATATTTTTTAAAACACTTAAATAATAGGTTTATTCAATGAATTATGTCAGCACTCGTAATAATCAAATAAATTTCAGTTCCGAACAGGTTTTGAACTATGGCTTGGCTCCAGATGGAGGATTATTTATTCCAAGTGAACTTCCAAAGTTTTCTTCAGAGGATTTAAATAACTTAAAAAACGCTGACTACAAAGAAATAGCATATTTTGTTCTAAACCCTTTTTTAAAAGATTTATTTTCAGAGAAAGAAATAAAACAGCTGATTTCAGATGCTTATCAAAGTTTTGATGAAGGAATCGTCTCTATAACTGAGTTAGGTGAAAATCAATTATTAAATTTATTTCATGGGCCAACATTAGCTTTTAAAGATTACGCAATGTGTCTTTTAGCTAAAATATATGAGCTATATCTTAGAAAAAAAAATCAAAAACTAGTAATTGTGGGAGCAACTTCAGGCGATACAGGTTCTGCAGCAATTCATGCTTTCAAGGGTATTGAAAATATAGATATTTTTATTCTTCACCCTCATAACGCCACATCTCTTTTCCAAAGAAAACAGATGACAACTAGTGGAGCTGACAATGTATTTAATATTGCTCTTGAGGGGAGTTTTGATGATTGTCAGACTTTGGTAAAAAAAACTTTTAATGATCAAGAACTAAATACCAAATATCATTTCACAGCGATCAACTCTATAAATTGGTTTAGAATATTGCCTCAATCTATTTATTATGCTTGGGCTTATCTAAATCACAATGTTGATAGCTTCGTAGTACCAAGTGGAAATTTCGGAAATATCTATTCAGCACACCTTTTAAAGTCAATGGGCTTTCCCCTTAAAAATCTTGTCATAGCGACTAATGAAAATAATATTTTACATAGAATTATAGCTAACAATGATTTTTCATTAACTGATGTAATTAAAACAAATAGCCCAAGTATGGACATAACCATTTCAAGTAATTTTGAACGAATTTTAGCAGAGTCATTTAACCCAGAAGAATTATCTCATTTATATCAAAATTTGATAAATCACGCACACAACCCCAAACTAGATGAGACTGTCCATGAGCAGTTGGCTGGTAAATTTAAATCAGAGTATGCCACTTCAGATGAAGTCCAAAAATGTATTAAGAAATACTTTGATAGTAATAAAGTTTTGATTGACCCGCATACTGCTGTTGGGGTAGTTTGTGCGGAAAAAATGAATTTAAACAATCATATGTGCTTAGCTTGTGCCCATCCAGTAAAATTTCAAGAAACTGTAACAAAATCTCTTGGTCATGAAATTGAATATGATAAAAACTTTGAATTTAAGAGTAGTGAAAAATTTGAAATACTAAAAAATGATTATAATCTTTTGAAGGAGTTTATTTTAAACAATGCCTAATATTCATAAACTAAATAACGGCCTTACTGTTATCACCGATTATATTGATACCGTGGAAACCGTTTCAGTGGGCATGTGGAACAAAGTTGGAGCTCGAAATGAGCAGGAAAAAGTTAATGGAGTGGCTCATTTATTAGAACATATGGCCTTCAAAGGCACTGCTAATAGAACTGCTCTTGATATAGCAAAAGAGGTAGAAATGGTTGGAGGGGCTGTTAATGCTTACACTTCAAGAGAAGTGACTGCCTATTATATGAAAGTGTTGAAAGAGGATATTGGTTTATCCATTGATATTATTAGTGATATTTTACAAAATTCTACTTTTGATGCGAAAGAATTAGACAGAGAAAGAGGAGTTATTCTCCAGGAAATTGGCATGTATCTTGATACCCCAGATGATGTGGTGTTTGATAAATGGCAGGAGGTAGCTTATCCCGATCAACCAATGGGAAGATCTATTTTAGGAAAAAGTGAAATTATAAAATCAATTTCTAGAGACCAGGTAGAGGGTTTCATGAAAAGTTTTTATCGACCTGATCGAATGGTGTTCTCAGTTTCAGGAAATTTTCAAGAGGCTTTAGTTTTAGATCTTGTCGAAAAACATTTCAATAATTTACCTAATGGCCAAGATGATCATTCTCCAAAGGCCTCATATAAGGGCGGTGAATTTAGACAAGAAAAAGAATTAGAACAAGTTAATATTATTCTGGGTTTCGAAGGTGTAGATTTTTATTCCGATCTCTATTACTCCACTGCTGTATACTCTACTGTTTTGGGCTCAGGAATGTCTTCTAGACTTTTCCAAGAAATAAGAGAAAAGAGAGGTTTGGTATATAGTGTATCCAGCTATACCTCTTCTTTTTCTGACTCTGGAATATTTGGAGTTTATGCGGGTACTGGCCAGAAAGAGGTAAAAGAATTAATACCAGTTTTGTGTGATCAATTAAACATTAGTGCGAAGAACTTCACCCCTGAAGAGTTACAACGTGCAAAAGCACAGTTTAAAGCTTCTTTGTTAATGGGTCAGGAAAGCACCTCAAGAAGGTGTCGATCTAATGCGTCAAAGTATTTAATGCACAATAAAATAATATCTCATGATGAAATAATTTCAAAAATAGATGCTGTTCAACTTGAAGATTTAGAAAGAGCAAGGCTCAATATTCTTAAATCTAATATTACACTTTCTTCAATTGGACCAGTTCAAGACTTAGAGTCTTTAGACTCCATCAAAGCTAGATTTAATTAATTTTTCAGCAGCTTCTCTTGCTAGAAGGTCAACTCTGTTATTATGTTCGTTGACGTCATGAGCTTTTACCCATTTCCAAGTAACATTCCTATTGGAATTCAAAAAATCTAATTTGATCCAAAGATCTTTATTTTTAACTTCTTTTTTTTGAGAATTTTTCCAATTATTTTTTTTCCAGTTTACAATCCAAGAGGTAATACCATTTTTAACATAACTACTATCAGTAAATAGAGTAACTTCATCATTTTCTTTAATAAACTCCAATGCATTAATTGCAGCTGTCAGTTCCATTTGATTGTTTGTAGTATTTTGTTGGTATCCAAAATGATTAATATCCCCAATCTCTCTTAAAATTAGAAATGCCCAACCCCCTGTGCCCGGATTACCCAGACATGAACCATCTGTGTAAACTTCAATCAAAAGAAATCCTGTAAGTTATTTTTTTCGTGAAATCGCAGAATGGCAAAGAATTCCATGGGGTCTTTATGGTTTACTTCACCATCTTTGTTAAAATTTTTATCATGAATACGAGTAAGAAAAAATCTTATTGCACTGGCTTTTAAGTAAAAATTAAAACTTTCTTTTTCTTCATTGGACCACGAAATAGACCCAAAGTAGTGATCAAAGAATATTTTAAAATAATTTTCATCAAAATTTTCATAGTGTAAAAACCAAGCATTTATCAATGTTGCCAAGTCATAAACAATGGTATCAGAACAAGTAAAAAAGAAGTCAATAAAGCCAGATACTTCATTGTTTTTAAAAAAAATATTATCCTTAAACAGATCTCCATGAATTAAAGATTTTTTTAAATTTTGAGGAAATTGTGACTCGAGCGAAGAGATTAAATTTTTAATATAGTTAAACTCACTGATATTTTCTCCATCATAATCCTTGAATTTATTAATTATATATTTCCAACTTGGTAGTAGCATATCATTTTCTCTAGATAATTTAGACTGCGCGCCAATATGATGAATTGCGGAAATATTTTTTGCTAAAGATACCATAGCATCATTATTTAGAGATTGGATTTGACTGCCCTCAATAAAAGAATAAATAGCACAAGGTTTTTCTTTTATATTAAATATATCATTTTCATTTACTGTGATGGGAGTAGGGCAAGCAATACCTTTATGATTGAATTCACTCATCGCTTTATGAAAAAAAGGCAAATCAGAGCGCTTAGTTCTTTTCTCAAAAATTGTAAAAATGAATTTATTTTGATTTTTGGTATTAACTAAATAGTTTGTATTTTCTACACCCTCTGCAATACCTTTTATTTGTTCAATCCCATCATAGTCTTGAAAAAGGTAGTCGATGTCTTGTTGAGTAATTTTTGTGTAAACTGCCATTTTTATTAATTACAAAAAAGAATTCGTAATTTGATAGTAATTTATTAATATCATCTATCATAATGTTAAAATTTTTCATATTGTTAATATCGTCTTTACTTTTTTTTAATGCATGTAGCATCAAAAATCCTCTAAGTAAAAAATCTAAAATTACATATATTGATTGTCCTAAAACTTTAATTTTAGCCCCAGGCTCAAAGATATCTAATGATCAAATCACGATGAAATTAAATAAGAACTATTCTATGAATTGTTATTTACCTGAGCCCGAGTCAAGTCAGGTAGTATTTGAGTATAATTATACTATTGAAACCACATTCAATAACCCTTCATCAGAAATAGAAAAGGTTGAATTTATTGTATTTGTTACAAATAAAGCAGAGGACCTAAAAGTTCATGAAGAAATTTTTTATAAAGATATACAAATAGATATTTCTAAAGATGAAATGCCAGAGTCATACAATCAAATAACAAATTTCAGTGATAAAATTATCTTAGATCAAAAATTGTATGAAAATGGTGTAAAAACTTTTTTAGCTATTAATTAATTGATTTAAAATCACTAACACTTTTTTCTAACACTTTATTTCTATCAGAGTCAGATAAATTCGATAAGTAATTGGTGATCATATTATTTAGTTCGATTGAAGCCTGATTTTTAATTGATTGTATAGCAGAGATTTCGATTTGCTTAATTCTCTCCAAAGAGTTTTTTTCTTTAGAGGAAATAGCTTGAGCTGTTTTATCAACAATATTTTTAGATATGGTTTCAGCTTGAGATTTGGCAGAGTTTAATAATTCTTGTATCTTATTATCTAAGTCTGCTGTTTGTTTTTCAGCTTCTTTGAGTTTAGTTTCTGCATCAGAAAAAGACTTTAGAGATGAATTTATATTAGATTTTATCTCTTCGATTTTTTGATCAAGACCTCCGATCAACATAGATTTGAAAGGTTTAATCATTAAAATTACAAATAATACAAATGAAACTAAAAGCCAGAATTTTGGATCTTCAAACATTTTTAAACCTTTATATTTCCTTTATCAAAATTTGTTATCTTAGATAAAAAAGTAGATGCTGAGTCTTTTAATTGATCGTTTAATTCTGCAATAGCAAGACTCTTTTCTTTGCTTACTCTCTCTTCAGTATTTTTAATTTCTTGCTGTATTTTCTCTTCAGTAGCTTTAATTAATTTTTCACTGTCTTGAAGAGCACTTTCTTTTGCATCAGCAATAATTTGACTAGCCTGATTTTTTGCCTCATTCAGTTTCAACTCATAGTTTTCTATTAGTTGCTCAGCCTTTTTGATTAATTCATCTTGTTTTGAGATGTGAGATTGAACGAATTCATCTCTCTTGTTCAAAAAAGCTCTAATTTTGGGTAGCGTTATATAAGTCAATACTACGAAGAGTATGACAAAAAAAACACCCAGCCAAAAAAGCTGAGATATAAAGAACTCTATTTGTTCTAATTGAGGCATTAAGTGATTTTATTAAATTTTAACTATGAGAATAAAATCACTAATGCAATAACAAGCGCAAAAAGTGCAATCGCTTCAACGAGAGCAAATCCTAGCATAGTCATTGTGAAAACTTCATTTTTTGCAGCTGGGTTTCTTCCAACAGCTGTAATAAATGCAGCAAAGATATTTCCGATACCAAGACCTGCACCGATCACACCGATCACCGCTAATCCAGCACCTAAGTATTTAAAAGCTTCAACTAGTTCCATATTTACCTCCTTATGTTCATCTAGTGTAAGTGTAAAGCGTCGTTAATATACAAGCATGTTAATATTGCAAAAACATAAGCTTGTAAAAAAGCAATCAGTATTTCAAGCCCAGTTAAGGCAACTATAAATACTAATGGCAAAATTCCAAAAAAACCTAAAGCAGATACAAAACCTGCAAAAACTTTTAAAAGTGTATGGCCTGCTAGCATATTGGCAAATAATCGAACGGCAAGGCTAATAGGTCTTGAAAGATAAGAAATCACCTCAATTGGAATGAGAAGTGGTAGCATGTAAATTGGCAGTCCAGGAATCACAAAGAAACTAAAGAATTTCAAGCCATGTTTAACAAAGCCTAATATTGTTACGAATAAAAATACCGCCAGAGCTAATCCGAAAGTAACGATTATGTGGCTGGTAAAAGTAAAACTATACGGGATCATTCCAAATAGATTTCCAAATAAAATAAACATGAATAATGAAAAAACTAAAGGAAAGTACTTTCTCCCCTCTTTGCCGGCAGTATCAGTAATCAAGTTGTTAATAAAACTAAATCCCATCTCAGCAGCTACTTGCATACGAGAGGGGTATAGATCTTCAACAGAGTTAGTTTTTCTTGATTTCAGAAAAGGGATAGTAAAAAAAACAATGATAAAGACGGTTGTAATTGTCATCCAAAGAGATGAATTAGTGAAAGAAATATCATACCCAAACAATTCTAGATCCATTAAAGGTTTAATTTCAAACTGTTTTAAGGGACTCTCGCCTTTAGCCATGCGCTAATAAAACAAATTTATTTGGAATTTTCTATGCGACGTATAAGCCTGTAAATATTAAGTAAGCCAGCAAAAAAACCCAATATTATCAACGTTATTAGTGCAATAGGTTTCGTATCCAAGAACTTATCTAAGGTAAGTCCTAAAATAACTGAGACGATCAGGGCAGCAACAAGTTCTGATGAGATTCGATAGGCAAAACTTAGACCTTTAAGGTCTGATTTGCTTTTACCTTCATTCTGCATATTTGACCGCTTCTTCTAACTCAACGGAGACAATTTGAGAGACACCTTCCTCTGGCATAGTAACACCATAGAGCCTATCAACTCTGGACATGGTCATCCTATTATGAGTGATAATAATAAATTTGGTTTGAACTTTTTCTGATATCTCCTCAACCATACTACAAAAGCGGTCAACATTATTATCATCTAAAGGTGCATCAACCTCATCCAATATACAAAAGGGTGATGGATTAGCTATAAAGACAGCAAATAATAAAGAAATTGCAGTTAATGCCTGTTCGCCACCAGAAAGAAGGGTAATATTTTGCATTTTTTTACCTGGTGGACTTGCAAAAATTTCTAAACCTGAATTTAAGGGATCTTCATCATTTTGAATTAGTTTTAAATACGCTTTGCCACCACCAAATAGTTTAGTAAATAGCCTTTCAAAATTTTCATTAACTATTTGGAAAGCATCACGTAATCGTGAAACACCTTCTTTATTTATTTTATTAATTGCATCATGAAGTTTTTCTATAGACTCTTGGATTTCATTTTTATCTTTGATCGTATCATTGACTTTCTCTCTAAGTTTTGTGTACTCATCTTCTGCCAATAAATTTACAGCACCTATTCTTTCTCTTTCAGTAACCAATCTTATTACTCTTTTTTCAGCTGTTTCTAAGTCTTCATCCTTCTTTAGTTTATCAATTTCATTTTCTAAATTTAGCAAATCAACATTTATTTTTTCACGACAAGAAAGAATGAGCTGTTGAAGATTATTATTAAAGTTTGATATCTCAGACTCTTTCCTAATGAGATCCTCTTTAACAACAGAAAAGTTTTGTTCTTTATTTCTTAAATCTTTTGATAGCTGTTCTAATAAGTTTTCTTTTTCTTGTAACTCATTATCAAATAATCTCTTTTCTTCAGTTAAATCTTTAATTTTGTTTAATAAAAATTGCCTTTTACTGTCAATATCACCAGGATTATTTTGAGAAATATCAAGTTCCTCTTTAGCAGTCTTGATCCTGTCATTTAAATCATTAATTTTTTGAATAGTTATTTCACTTATTCTTTCCCATTCTAAAATTTGTTTTTTTAAATCATTAAGCCTTTTTTCTTTTAATTCTGACAAAATAGAGGAAATATTTGCTTCATAAGAACTAGAGACAAATAGGCCATCCCATCGCCAAAGGTTACCTTCCTTGTCGACAATTGCCTGACCTGGTTTTAAATTTTTATGAAATTCATAACCTTGTGATGATTCCTCAATAACAGCAACATTATTTAGCTTATTGGCGATCCTATCTGGGGCTTTGATAATTTCCGAAGCTACTTTACAAGGAAAGTTGAAGGAACTGCTAACTTCTTCGACTATATTTTCTGACCAATAAAAAACCTCATCTTTATCAAGAGAGGCCAATAACTCTTTACCAAAGATCGCGGCTACTGAATTTTCATACTCTTTTTCAAAAGAGATATTGTTTAAAAGACTTCTGTCTGATTGGCCTATGGTTTTTTCAGGATTGCTCTCAAAATCTTTGGAACTAATATCATTAATCTCATTTCTTATTTCTTGAATTTTTATCTGAGTATCATTGTTTTGTTTATTCTCGACTTCAAGATCCTGCTGCAATTGCTTAACCCGATGCTCAAGATTAGTTTTATGTTCTTCAAAACGTAATTCCTCTTGTTTAAGGTTTTCAACTGTCATATTTAGTCTATCCAATTCACTATTAAGTGAATATGACTTCTCTCGCATCGGAGGGATTTTGACTTTTAAATCCTCAAAAGCTTGATCCTGTGAAGATACATCTCCTTGAAAATCAGCTAATTTAATTTTTATTTCATTTTTTTCATCTTCTAGTTTTTGAAGAATGGTTTGAATTTGATTTCTTTTAACATAAAAAACTGAAGCCTCCGCATTTTTAATAAGTGTTGAAATGTTTCTAAACCGCTCAGCTTCTTTGGATTGCTTTTTTAAAATAGCAAGCTGTTCTTCATAAGTTGTAATAACATCTTCAACACGAAGAAGATTGTTTGTGGCAGCTTTTAAACGAAGTTCAGAATCATGTCTTCTAGATTGGAGTCCTAATATTCCGGCTGCTTCCTCTAAAACCATTTTTCTATCTTCTGGTTTTGCTTGAGTAATAGCGCCAATTCTACCTTGGCTAACTATTGATGTTGATCTAGCAGAAGTAGATGCATCAGCAAAAAGTAACTGAATATCTTTTAGTCTAACTTCTTTGCCATTAATATAGGAGTTTGTTCCTTCTCCTCTCCAAATCTTTCGCGCTATTTCTAAAGATTTAGATTCAAACTTATTTTCTAAATCTGTTCCATCAATATTAACAAAAAGACCAACTTCAGCTAAATTCCATGAAGGTCTATTGTCAGTTCCATTGAATATGAGATCATCTATTTCTTTCCCTCGTAATTGTTTCGCAGATACTTCGCCAAGACCAAAACGAATTGCCTCGACAATATTAGATTTCCCACAGCCATTTGGGCCTACGATACCTGTCAGACCAGATTTGATTTCAAATTCAGTTGGTTCAACAAAAGATTTAAAACCTTTGATTGATAATTTATCTAGGGATAACAAAATTATTTATTTTTTAGTTTCTTTTTTATAGCTTTAATAAATTCAGAAGCAGGTCGGTTGCCCTGAAATTTTTCACCATCTATTAAAAAAGTTGGTGTGCTTTCAACTCCAAAGTTGCTTTGTGCTGCCACTTGTAAGGATAGAAGATTATTTTGCAAACCTTCATCTTTTAGACATGATTGTAATTGTTCATCTTCTAATCCTAACTGTAATCCATAGTTATTCAAAAGTTCAATAATTTCTTCACCCGTCTCAGATTTAGTCCATACATCATAATTTTCATAAACAGAGTCAGTATAAGAAGGTCGGATTTCAGAATTACAATTTGCAATTATAGAGGCATAAAAAGCCGCTTGGTTAAGAGGGTAGTCAACAATGTAGTAGTTAATATTTTTATAAATATCACTCTCTTTAATTTCTTTTAATGTTTCGTTATGAAATGCTGCACAATGGGAGCAGCTAAAAGAAGAAAATTCAATTACGTCTACAGTCTGATCAGCATCTGATTTTACTAAAGGAGTTATTTCATTATCAGCTAAAAACTGTTGATATTCATATTCTTTAGCTTGTGAAAAACTAGTGATAATTAAAAAGAAAGGTATGAAAATGAGTTTAAGCATCACTATCAATTCTTTTTTTTATGTTAATAAAAATTTCTCTCACTTTTTCATCTTTTATATCATTAAAAGTTTGATTATTAACATCTTTTAATTGCAATTCCTTATCTGTTTTGTCGCTAAATTTATCATCATTAAAGTTTTCAATGAGATCATGAAAGAAAAGGATTTTATTAACTTTTTGACCAAGAAGTTCCTCACATTTTAATTTAATAATTTCCATCTGTGTATGTAATTCAAAGGATATACTGGAATCGATAGAAAATTCAAAATTCAGTAAGCTATCTTTTCCTAACATAGTAATTTTTTTGATTTTAACTTTGCTGTGATTCTCTCCAAATATTTTTTCCCAATTCTTTATAAGAAGGGTATTTATCTTTAATTTTTTTTTATTTACTTTGTTTATTAAATGAAAAGCAACATCATTCAACTTAGCAATCTTCTTCATGATAATCAGTTTTATGAAACTATCTTATCTTGGTTTAAACAAAATCAAAGAAACTTGTATTGGAGAGACAATAGAAAGATATATTTAACTTATCTGACTGAAGTTATGCTTCAGCAAACGACAGTTTCAACTGTTCAAAACAAGCTTCCCTCCATTTTAAAAGAATTTCCAGATTTTAAGTCATTCAAGTCTAAAAAAATTGATGATTTTCTCAAATGTTGGTCAGGACTTGGATACTATAATAGAGCAATTAATTTTTATAAATCAGCATCAATCATTAATAAAAATTTTAACGGAATTTTACCTAAGGATAAAAATGAATTATTGAATTTACCAGGAATAGGGGAGTATACAGCTAATGCTATAATAGCTATTGGATATAATAAACGAGCTTTTCCAGTAGATGTGAACATTAAGAGATTAATTTCAAGATTGATTAAGGAAAACCTTACTGATCAGCAAGTATCAGAAATCCTGGATAGGATCACTTTCAAGAAAAGAAATTTTAGAAAATTTGCAGAGTCCATGATGGATTATAGCTCATCAATTTGTAAAAAAAATTCCCCCCAATGCCAAGAATGCATATTTCAAAGTTATTGTAAGTCTGCTTTTACAGATTTTAAACCTATGAAAAAAAATGAATTTTTATCTAAAAATATTAATTTTTATCTGATTAAAGCTAAAAATAAAATTTGTTTTATCAAAAATCCTAAATTCCAATTTTATAAGAATTTTAAGCACTTGCCTTCTAGTTTAGATATTGACTTATTAAATAAATATAAAAAAGATCAAAAAATTTTGAAGTTTAGCTTTCAATATTCAATTACGAATTACAGATTTAAAATAAATGTGTTCGAAATTTTATCTAAAGAATTTGATGATATTCCTGATACTGAATGGATTAAAAAAAGTGAGATTAGTAAAATTCCTATTCCTACTTTATTTAAAAAAATCCTAAATTAATTTCTGATTTTTTTTCTAATTTCATTTATTGAAACTAGTTCTTTCTTAGAGTCTTCGTAATGCCAATAATCCCATCCATTAAATGTTGAAGTATTATTTATTTTAGCAGCTATTTTATGAATAGAACCCCTGTCACTTCCAAAAGTTAAACTTCCATCTGGTAGGATTTTGGCTTTGCAACTTTTATTTTTATTATAAAGACTAGATCCTGGCTCTAAGTAACCAGAATTTATTAATGTGCCAAAAGGAATTTTCTTTTGAGGTTTATCTTTGTCACTAATTTCAACTAATTCTTCATTTAGAGGTTGAATTGATTTCAATCTTTTATTAGCCAGTTTTTGATATTCTTTATCTTGCTCAAACCCTATAAAATTTCTACCAAGAAATTTTGCAGCTGCACAAAAACTCGCTGTACCTGCAAAAGGTTCTAGTAATAAGTCACCTTTCACAGAAGACTGTAAAATAACTTTTTTCATCAAAGCAAGTGGCTTTTGAGTTGGGTGAGCTGTTTGATTGTCTTGATTTTTTAATCTTTCTTTGCCTGAACAAATTGGAAAATTCCAGACACTTCTTTCTTGTTTATCTTCATTACTTGTTTTTAAGGTATGATAATTAAATTTATATTTAGCCTTAGGGTTTTTAGAGCACCATATAAGTGTCTCATGTGCATTTGTT
>VMBT01000220.1_pt1 | contig 38701 bp, 37 predicted proteins | sample 4404301 | NCBI WGS metagenome assembly VMBT01 (sample SAMN12238535, study PRJNA552566) | marine metagenome | isolation source: Coastal seawater | place: USA: coastal Georgia, Sapelo Island | collected 2008-08/2009-08
ACCCTTGTAAAACTGACAGCGAGTTCTTGCGTGAATGGTAATAAGTTTAATACCAGCCTGTTCTGCAATACGAGCTAGACCTGGAGCATTCAATTCATCATCATTCCAACCTAGCCGGGTTTTAAGAGTAACTGGAACTGATACAGAGCTTACCACAGCTTCAATCAACTTAGCCGCTAACCCCAAATCCTTAAGAAGAGCCGACCCAGCAAAACCATTCACAACTTTTTTGGCGGGGCACCCCATATTAATATCAATTATTTTTGCGCCTAATCCCTCAACCAGTTTTGCGGTTTCAGATAATATGTATGGATCTCGTCCTGAAATTTGAATTGAAGTGTTTTCTGTTTTAGCTCCCGAACTAGCTTTTTGTAATGTTCCCCGCCTACCGCTTAATAATTCCTGGCTAGCAATCATTTCAGAAACAAAATGACCAGTTTTAAAATGCGAAACTACATTCCGAAACGGTAAATCTGTTATTCCCGCCATCGGTGCTAGGAAAATAGGATATTCTACGATTTGGTTTCCAATTGATATCGACATTTCATTGCTGTGAATTAATTTTAGCCAAATTCCAAGTATGATAAGTATATTGATGCATATTTTTTCCTCATTAAAATTTAAATGCCTATTTTTTAAGCATTCTCTACCTTTGATTGCGAGTCAGTTATAAAAATTTTACAATTCACCTAATGGAGGAATTATGACCACAGTCGCCATCATAGTCGCTGCCGGTAAAGGGATAAGAGCTGGTGGCAAAGTAGCAAAACAATGGCGCACAATTGCTGGAAAGCCTGTTATTGACTGGTCAATAGATGCTTTTAAGAAACATAAATTGATTGATCATGTCATTGTAGTAGTACCGGTAGGTAAAAGTCTCGATCGAAAAGACGTCATATGCTGTACTGGAGGAAGTTCTAGGTCACGTTCTGTTTATAACGGATTAAAAGCTGCAAAACATCTTTCGCCCGAAAAAGTACTAATTCACGATGTCGCGAGACCAGCAGTATCCGAGAGCATAATAACAGATATAATCTCTGAGATTACTGAAGAAACTGGCGCCGCTCCCGGGCTTGCTATTACTGATGCGATATGGAAAGTGTCAAATGGAGAAATAGAGAAAACTCTTGATAGAAATTTTATATTTCGAGCCCAAACTCCCCAAGGTTTTCCTTATCTAAAAATATTTGAAGCTCATAAAAAGCTATCTGATGAGTGGGCGTTTGACGATGTTGAATTAGCAAAAAAATTTGGCTTAAATATTATTCTTAAAAATGGAAATGAAGAAAATTTAAAAATAACAACACCCGAAGACTTTTTAAAAATGTCTAACATATTGGCAAAAAGGTTGGGTCCAAAATTTAAAAAGAAAGTTTCAAATTAAATGTTAGATATTCGGGTGGGAAATGGTTTTGATGTTCACGCTTTCGCTGAAGGCAATGAAATAACTCTTTGCGGCTTAAAAATACCTTTTTCAAAAAAATTGTTGGGGCATTCTGATGCCGACGTCGGCCTACACGCCATTACTGACGCTCTTTATGGAGCAATTGCATCTGGTGATATCGGAACTCATTTCCCACCAAGTGACAATGCTTGGAAAAATGTTGCAAGTGAGGTTTTTTTGAAGCATGCGGTGCAACTTGTTGAAGAGCTTGGTTTTAAGATTAATAATATTGATTGTACCATTATTTGCGAACAACCCAAAATTGGCCCGTTATCAAATCAGATGAAGACTTCGGTTTCAAAAATAATGGATCTAGATATAAATCGTATTAGTCTAAAGGCTACAACATCTGAAAAGTTGGGTTTTACTGGTAGAGAAGAAGGAATTGCTGCCCTTGCCACCGCTACAGTTTGTAAATTTGAATAATTTATTTCCAACTTTTTTTTATATTGGTTTTTTACGCCCTGCCCCAGGCACATGGGGTTCACTTGCAGGAATTATTTCAGCATATTTTTTGCTTGGGCTAACAAATTTTTCTACTTTTTGCTTTCTTTTAATTTTAATAATTGTCTTTGGGTTTCAAACTACTAAGAGATATCTTGAAAATAATCCTGAAAAATCTGATCCATCTGAGGTTGTTATTGATGAGGTAATTGGTCAATGGATTACAATTTTACCATTAGTATATGTGTTGAACTTCGCTCAGACTGATAAAGAAAACTTATGGATTGTATGGATATGGTCGTTTTTCAGTTTTCGTTTCTTTGATATTATAAAATTGGGGCTAGTCAGCTGGGCTGATAATTTAAAAGGAGCTTTGGGAGTTATTTTGGATGATATATTCGCCGGCATTGCCGCTGCAATAACAGTCTTAGTTATGCTCGTAGTGATATGAAACAAATCATTATTGAAAGTGCAAAAAATGTTTTTCAAGCAGCTAGTTTAAAAAAAACTATCTTAGCAAGTGCAGAAAGCTGTACCGGAGGTATGCTTTCAACTGCAATAACTGACATTCCAGGATCTTCCACAGTATTCGAATGCGGTTTTGTTACTTATTCAAATCTGTCAAAAATGAGGGTCTTGGGTGTCAGAGAAGAAACTCTAAAGACTTTCGGCGCTGTTTCAGAAGCAGTAGCAGCGGAAATGGCGATTGGAGCCCTTAAAAATTCAGAGGCGAATTTAGCTATATCAATAACAGGAGTCGCTGGGCCAGGAGGTACAACTGCAAAACCAGAAGGAATGGTGTGTTTTTCAATTGCTTTCGATAACAAAGCAAAATTGAATAAAACAAAAAATTTTGGCCCCCTAGGCCGCAATATAGTAAGACAAAAGGCAACTTTATATGGTCTTACATTACTAGAAAACGCTTTGGCTCAAAAATTCTAAAGTGTATTCTATTTAATCATTTTGAATTTTTTTCGCTTATTTTTTAATCAAAATAGAAAAAAAATAATCATGGCGCCATTAGTTTTGTACCTTTGTCTATGTTTGTTTATCGTTTTAGGTTTTCTCCGTCTCCAGACTGAGAAAATAAGGAAATATTATGGTTGGTGCTGATACCGCGTGGATTATCGTGGCTACTGCTCTTGTTTTGTTTATGACACTTCCAGGGCTTTCATTGTTTTATGGCGGATTAGTTCGCTCTAGAAATGTTTTAAGCGTTTTTATGCATTGTTACGCAATCGCTTGTCTCATGAGCGTGTTGTGGTTTGCCTTTGGTTATTCAATAGCCTTTGGAGAAGGTTCTTCAGGTTATTGGGGTGGGCTGGGAAAAGCTTTCCTTTCAGGAATAAATACCGACTCTTTAAGCGGTACACTACCTGAAATATTATTTTTTGCTTTCCAGATGACGTTCGCAATTATTACCCCTGCACTTATTGTAGGAGCATATGTAGAACGCATTGGTTTTACGTTTGTTTTGATTTTTTCCTCGCTCTGGATGCTGATTTGCTATGCACCTGTGGTGCATTGGATCTGGGGAGGTGGACTTCTCTCCAGTGGAGGCATTTTAGGTGATGTTGGTGTCGTCGATTTTGCTGGTGGTATAGTAGTACACGAAACAGCCGGCATTGCTGCTATTATAATTGCTTTTTGTCTGGGACCTCGACGAAACAAAACCACTCCACCCCACAACCCAGGTTTCGTAATGATAGGCGCAGCCATGCTGTGGGTAGGATGGTTTGGCTTTAATGGTGGCTCACAACTTGCAGCCGATGGTGGCGCAGCAATGGCGATGAGCGTTACCCACATTTCGGCCGCTGCTGCCTCACTCACGTGGGCCGCTTGGGAAAGATTTAAATTTGGAAAAGCATCTTTGGTCGGAATGGTCACAGGAACAATAGCGGGATTAGCGTCAATTACACCTGCTGCAGGATCCGTAGATCCACTTCAGGCCCTCTTGATTGGAGCAATAGCGGGTATTCTTTGTCAAGAAGCCGTGAATTTAGTGAGAAATATATTCAAAATTGATGATACTTTAGATGTGTTTGCTGTTCACGGTATTGGTGGAATATTTGGCACTTTGATGATTGCTATATTCGGTTATACGTCTTTTGTTACTCAACTTTTAGGTCTCATTATTGTGGGAGTTTTTACGATTGTCGTTACTTACGCTCTTATCAAAATCGTTTCTATAATTACTCCACTACGCGTGGATGAAGAAACTGAGACAAATGGCCTTGATTTAAGCGTGCATGGTGAAAGAGCCTACGACGTGAACTCTTAACTTTTCTGGTGTCGGAACTTATTTCCGGCACCAAAAACCTAAACATCACGTGTAGAGTTCTGACGCCCGTCGTTCAAACGCTCTTACTATTCTTTGCATGGCATCATTGAACACTAATCCAATAATGCTTTGCAACACTGCATTTTTAAATTCAAAATCAACTTTGAATTTCACTTCGCAGCCTTCTTCACAATCTTTAAAACTCCAAACTGAATGCATATAACGAAATGGTCCATCTATATAATCTGTTTCAATGACGTATTTAGCAGGATCAAGTAAGACACGACTTCCAAACTTTTCTCGAAACACTTTAAAACTTATAATCAAATCTGCTTCAATTTGTTTTACTTCACCTTTTTGAATTTCTTTTCTTATCCGCGCCGCAGCGCACCAAGGTAAAAATTCAGGATAAGATGATATATCAGCAACTAGATCAAACATCTCTTTGGCCCCATAGGGCAAAAATTTTGTTTCAGAGTGAGATGTCATTTCAAGCCTTTGCATTTAATTTAATTTGTAACTACAAACAAACGTGTTTTAATTTCAAGAGGAACAAATGTCTCAATCAAATTATGTTGTAGATACCCTAATTTCTGCAAAATCAATCGCAGCAAGAATAGAAGACTTGGCCAAAGAAATTGAATTAGAGTTCAAAGGAACAGACAAACTTATTGTTGTGGGGCTTCTTAGAGGGTCATTTGTTTTTATTGCAGACCTAGTGCGTGAACTTAACTTGCCTGTCGAGGTAGATTTTCTCGAAGCATCATCTTACGGTGATGAAATGGTATCTTCCAAAGAAGTAAGAATTTTAAAAGATCTAAGAGGCGCTATAGAGGGAAAAGATGTTTTACTTGTAGAAGATATTGTTGATACAGGCTTTACGCTACATCATGTAACCAACTTACTTTGGTCAAGAAGTCCAGCAAAGCTAAAAACAATTGCTTTACTTGATAAACCTAGTCGACGAGAAACTGAAATAAAAGCTGATTGGACTGGTTTTGAAATACCAGATGAATTTGTTGTTGGATACGGCATTGACTATGCCCAAAGAAATAGAAACCTTTCTTTTATTGGTAAAGTTAGGTTCGTTGAACAATAATTATTCAATGATTTTATAATATAAACTAACGTCCCTTCCATTGAGGTTCGCGTTTTTCAGAAAATGCCCTCGCACCCTCAATTTGATCCTCAGATCTATAAAGTTTTTCCACACTTTCGAATTGACTATTAGTAATTTTGTTTAGTGCATCCTGGAACTTCATATTTTCTGCCTCACGAACTACTTCTTTTATTGCAGCGTAAACCAAAGGAGGCCCTGAAGCCAAAAGTTCCCCTAATTTATAAGCCTCATCCATTAATTTTTCTGCACGATAAATATAATTTATTAAACCCCATCTAGCCGCCTCTTCCGCATCCAGCCACCGGCCAGTAAGCAACATGTCCATGGCAATATGATATGGAATGCGCTTTGGTAGTTTAATTGACGCTGCATCTGCGACGGTACCAGATCGAATTTCGGGCAAAGCAAAAGTGGCATGTTCAGCGGCTAAGATAATATCAGCGCTCAAAGCCCACTCCAGACCACCTCCACAGCAAATACCATTGACTGCGGCAATAACAGGTTTATTCAGACCTCTGAGCTCTTGAAGCCCACCAAAACCACCAACACCATAATCTCCATCTACCGCATCTCCATCCGCAGCAGCTTTTAAGTCCCAGCCTGGACAAAAAAACTTTTCACCTGCTCCAGTTATAATTGCCACACGAAGGTTTGGGTTATCTCTAAAATTTGTAAAAATTTCACCCAAAATTCGGCTTGTTTTTAAATCGATAGCATTCGCTTTAGGTCGATCTAATTTAACCTCTAATATGTGGTTTCGTTCGCTTGTTTTTATTGGACTATCAGATTGCATCAGTTCACCTTTCTTATCAAAGCATCGGCCACTATAACTTCTGAAGTTGTAACAATAAGTGGATTAATTTCTATTTCAAACAGTTTATCTCTGTTATCTAAAACAAAATCTTGGATCTTCATTATTGCATCGATTATTTGATTTATATCTACGCCGAGGGCCCCTCTATAACCTTTGGCGATCTTGGATATCTTAAGTTGGTTAAAACAATCTAGCACTTCACTCTTACTACTGGGGAGTAAAATAGATGAGGTATCGGAAAGGATTTCAGTTAAAACCCCTCCTGCGCCTACTGTTAAAAGCATTCCATGAGCAGGATCATGTACAATTCCAACTAGTAATTCAACAACTGCATCCCCAATCATTTTTTCAACAATGACGTGTTTTTTTGATATTTTTCTTAATGCTTCTTTAACAGATTTTTGATTTTCTAAATTTAAAAAAACTTCTCCAAGTTCACTCTTATGTGCTGATCCAAGCGCTTTTATAACAACTGGATAACCAATTTGATCAGAAACCAGATGCGCATCACTCTGCAAACATTTTTCTGTTTCTGGCAGCTTCAAACCATATTTTTCCAAACTTTTCTTTGCATCATACTCGTCGACTAGAATGCTTTTTCCCGTTGGATTAGATAAAAATATGGGCTTTGGGTTTACCACCGTTTGATTAATTGACGACACTGAAATGGCAGCTAGAGCTGTATCTAATCCATGCAAGGTGATTATATTGCTTTCTAACAGTTCAAAAGATACATGCTCTGGGATATTTTCGGATAAAGTTGAGACTAAAGCTAAAGGTTTATTCTCAGATTTTTTAGCCATCTTTGCGGCTGTAATAACGCAATTCCAAGCTGAAGGATCACAATTATCATCTCTAGGAAAATCTACTATTATGATAGTTATTCCATTATGCTGACGCATCATTGCAATGAATGTCGAAGCCATTGCATTAATATCACCCCAAATATAGGTATGATAATCCAGCGGATTGGACAAAGCGACCATTTCACCCAACACTGATCGCAGCTCAGATATGTTTTCTTTTTCGAGTTTAGGAAATTGAATTCCATATGCTTGTGCCAGATCTGAGACAAGAGAAGCCTCGCCTCCAGAACAGGAAAGAGATCGAACATTTTTGGAAGACAATGGACCGTATGAATGAAATATTTTTAAGGTATCTATTAGAACTTCCAATCTATCTACTTCAGCAATACCCAAACGTTTAAAGAGACTTTTAGCGCTCTGTGCATCACCGGCTAGAGAAGCGGTATGAGATTGGGCCGCTCTACGGGCCTCCGCGCTTTTTCCAACTTTAAGTGCAACAATAGGCTTACCCAATTTTCGTGCTTTTGTTGTCAGTTCTTCGAAAGCTTTTAAGTCCCCAATCCCCTCTATGTGCAATCCCAAAGCGGTAACACGGGGGTCTGACAGGAGATACATTCCGATCTCGGAAAACCCAAGACTGGCCTGATTTCCCACACTCATTATATATGAAATAGGAAGTCCACGAGTTTGCATGGTAATGTTTATTGCTATGTTTGAGCTTTGCGTTAGTATGGCAACGCCTTTGTCAACGGTCGTTCCACCATGTTGATCAGGCCATAACGCCGCATGATCTAAATAATTGATAAACCCATAACAATTTGGACCTAATATTGGCATATCAGCGGCAGCCTCAATGAGGGACTTTTGCAGCTCTCCAGAACCTTGCTTATCGCCTTCTGCCTCTAGAAACCCTGATGCGAAACAGACGGCACCGCCAGCATTTAAACTATTTAGCTGCTTGACCACTTCGATTGTTATATTACGGTTAACGCCAATAAAGGTGGCGTCAATTATAGCTGGGATATCTTCTAAATCCTTAAAAGATTTTATACCTAATATTTCTTCTTTAAACGGATGAACTGGAAATATTGTCCCTTTATAACCTATTTTAATTAACTGCTCTATAACAGAGCGGCACCATACGCCACCTCCCACAACAGCAACACTTTTAGGAGAGAATAAGCGACTTAATCGTGATTTTGTACTCATTTTGATTACTAAATAAAAGTTACATTAAGAGCCGAGCGGGCGGAGCAAATCTCGACTAATTATATGTCTTTGAATTTCCGAAGTACCATCCCAGATACGTTCGACACGAGCGTCCCTCCAAAACCTTTCTATCGGATAATCATCCATTAACCCCATGCCACCGTGAATTTGCAATGTAGTATCTGTAACACGAGCCAACATTTCGGTCGCATACAATTTGGCGCTGGCAATTTCTCTATTTGAGGACAAATTTTGATCTAAACGCCACGCACCATTGAGCGTTAAAAAATCTGCGGCATCAATTTCAGTGATCATGTCTGCTAATTGGAAACTCACACCCTGAAATTTTCCAATTTGCTGACCAAATTGTTTACGCTCGGCACTATAACTCAAAGCATAGTCAAAACAGCGCCTTGCCCGTCCTACTGACATTGCAGCCACAGTAAGCCGAGTGGCGTAAAGCCAAGTGTTCATTACTGCGAAACCACCATCTATTTCACCAAGAATTTGTTCTTTAGGCAGACGACAATCATCAAATTCTAAAATCATATTTTTATAGCCTTTGTGACTTACCGAATTATAACCATCTCTTATTGTGAAGCCTTGCGTTCCTCTATCCACCAAAAATGCTGTTATCTTTTTTTTGGGTCCTTTTTCTGTTTTCTCCTCACCCGTAGCTATAAAAACAATAACAAAATCAGCATGTTCTGCTCCTGATATAAAGTGTTTAGTGCCATTTACAATCCAATCTGTTCCGTCTCTCTTGGCAAAACATTTCATACCTCTAACATCAGAACCTGCGTCTGGTTCCGTCATAGCCAAGGCATCCATTTTTTCTCCACGAACAGCAGGTAATAAATAGTTTTCAATCTGTTCACCCTTACAGGCCATCAGTATATTTTGCGGCCGACCAAAAAAATGGGTCAAGGCCATTGATCCACGTCCTAACTCTCGCTCCACAAGAGCAAAATCTAAATGATTTAATCCTGCGCCACCCACCTCCTCTGGAAAATTACAAGCATAAAAGCCCAAATTAATACATTTTTGCTTTATCTCATTTGCAATTTCAGTTGGTACAAAACCTTTACTTTCAACTAAATTTTCGTGAGGATAGACTTCGTTTTCAACAAAACTTCTAACAGTTTCAACGATCATTTCCTGTTCTTCCGTTAATCCAAAAAACATATTTTCACCAATCTCAAATTTTTTCAGATAAATTTTGCAAGTTTTCAGCAACAGGCGATACCGGTAGAGAAGACTTTCGTTTTTTCATATCAATATGAAGCAAGAATTGCTCACAAGTTGATAGGACACAACCATCTTCCGCACGCTGCATAGAATGAAAAAGCTTGAGTTTTTTTCCATCAATAAGTTTTACCGTCGTGTCTACTATGATATCCTGGCCTGCATGCGTTTCATTTAAAAACTTAACTGACGTTTCAACAGTAAAATAACTGTATCCAGATGAAACATAAGCCTTATCCGCCCCAACGGCCCAAAGAAACCCATCTGCAGCATCACTATATACCTGCCCATAACGTCCTTCATTCATATGCCCATTATAATCAGTCCAATCAACAGGAACTTTTCGAGAAACTGTCCGCATTTTAGGAGCGATTTCAGCCAAGTTAATTATTTTCTCTTCATGACTATTTACTATTTTTCCAGCAGCTTGATCTTGTTGTTTCAAAGCACGAAGTATGACGACTAGATTATTATCTCGAATTCGCTCAAGTTCCCTAATTGAATATTTCCCAGACTGGCTATCAGATTGATCTGCAATATCCTGTATAAGTTCTTTTGTGAGTTCAGGAACATCCATAAGTTTTGTCCAAGGCCATTTCAAACAGGGACCAAACTGCTCTATAAAGTGGGCCATGCCCCCTTCTCCACCAGCAACTCGATACGTTTCGAATAGCCCCATTTGAGCCCATCTAAGGCCAAATCCATACCTGATTGCATTATCTATTTCTTCCGTTGTAGCAACTCCATCCCGTATTAACCAAAGCGCCTCCCTCCAAACAGCTTCAAGAAACCGGTCAGCAACGTGAGCGTCTATTTCTTTACGAATATGTAAAGGAAAAAAACCCACCTCATGAAGCAACACTTTTGCCGATTTACAATGCTCATCACTCGTTAAACTCCCAGGAACAACTTCAACCAAGGGAAGCAAATAGACAGGGTTAAAAGGATGACAAACCATTATCTGCTCAGGAAAAGACGAATTTTCTTGCAATTGAGATGGCATAAATCCAGAAGTTGAGGAGCCTATAACTGCTATATTTTGGCAGTATGTTTGTATTTCTGATAATACTGCATGTTTGATATCTAAACGCTCTGGTACACTTTCTTGTATCCATAATGCGTCTTCAACTGCTTCTTGGATTGTAGAACAAAAATATAAACTTCCTTCTTCCGGAAGCTTAAAATCATACAACATGGGCAATGCCCTTTTTGCATTTAAAAGTACTTCCTCAACTTTTCTTCTCGCTTCCGGATCTGGATCGAAGACTTTCACATCCCAGCCATTTAGCAAAAACCGAGCAAGCCAACCGGCTCCAATAACACCGCCACCAACAATTGCAGCTACTTTTTTCATAAATCATCCTTTGCATAACTTAGCATATTAAAAATTCGCCTTCTAAGTTAGGTAACCGGCGCTCTTTTAATCAAGTTTAGCTTTTTTCGAACGTCTTTGGCTCCGATGACTTTTGCCCCCATTGCTTCAATAATTTCCTTTGCTCGAGAAACTAAATCTTCATTCTTGGCCAAAACTCCCTTCTCAAGCCAAAGATTATCTTCCAACCCAACTCTCACATTGCCTCCAGCCAAAATTGCTGCGGCAACATAAGGCATCTGATTTCTTCCAAGAGAGAATGCACTGAAGGTCCAATTTTCAGGAACATTATTCACCATAGCCATAAAAGTATTTAAATCATCTGGTGCACCCCAAGGCACTCCCATACACAATTGAACTAAAACATCATCTTCGATGATTCCATCTGCTACCAACTGTTTTGCATACCAAAGGTGCCCAGTATCAAAGGCCTCTATTTCAGGCTTAACTCCTGCCTTGGTCATTATCGAACCCATGGCCTGCAACATTCCAGGAGTATTGGTCATAACATAATCTGCTTCGGCAAAGTTCATAGTTCCACAATCCAATGTGCATATTTCCGGTAGACACTCAATAATATGCGCCACCCTCTCTTCAGCACCAATCATGTCTGTTCCTTCGGCTACTGGCAACGGATTTTCAGTACCGCCAAATACAATATCACCACCCATACCTGCGGTAAGATTAAGAACAACATCCACATCCGCATCTCTAATACGATCCGTAACCTCACGATAATAGGCTAAATTTCTACTAGGTTTTCCGGTTTCAGGATCGCGAACATGGCAATGAACGATGGCAGCACCTGCTCTCGCGGCATTAATTGCACTATCAGCGATATCTTTTGGACTTCGAGGAACGTAGTGGCTGCGATCCTGTGTACTACCTGATCCCGTCACTGCACAGGTTATAAAAACTTCACGATTAAGGTTTAGTGGCATTTCTTTCTCCAAAATAACTACTTATGAATTATCAGATAGATGAAACATTAATTTGCTGTATTTACCAATTTAAAAGGCAACCGCGACAATAAAAAAAACTAACCTCTAAAACCAAGGGCAACCACAAATTTTTCTGAACTATCCGATCGACTGCTTGGAGGCTTAACGTTATATACTTTTTTAAATTTTTGTTTCAGTAAATTTTGCAGATCACTTTCCGCCCCACCAGCTAAAACTTTAGCGACAAAAGTTCCACCCTCCTCCAAAACATCAAAAGCAAAATAAGCTGCAGTTTCACACAGCGCCATTATTCTAAGGTGGTCTGTCTTTTTATGACCAGAAGAAGATGCCGCCATATCAGACATTACAACATTTGCTTTTCCTTCAAGAATATTTTTGACCTCGACATCTGCGTCGTTCGCCATAAAGTCAAGCTGATAAAAGGTGGCCCCTGGCAAAGCTTCCACTTCCTGTAAATCTATTCCAATAACCGAACCAATTTCATTGTTTTTTTTCACACCAAGTGAATTTACTAAATCGACTGCAACTTGGCTCCAACCACCCGGAGCACAACCTAAATCAATCACTTTTGAGCCTGGTGTCAAAAAATTATACTTTTCGTTTAATTCCAATATTTTAAATGCAGCGCGGCCCCGAAAACCTTCAAGTTGTGCTCTCTTTACATAGGGGTCGTTTAATTGTCGCTGGAGCCATTTAACCTGGCTAACCGTTTTCCCTCGGGCCGATTTTACTTTTACTTTGAGATCTCGCTGGCCACGACCAGATGTATTTTTGGGTTTTGTTATTTTTTTCATCAATGTTTCGATTTAATACTAAACAGTTCATTTATTTTAAAGAATAACGTCCTCTAAAACTCCATTAGCTGACATTTGTGCATACAAAAGCCCTTCCCGAAGACCACGATCTGCAACGGTTAGTTTGTCGGTTGGCCAACTTCTTAACATAGCCTGCAAAATAGCTGAACCGGACATTATTAAAGCCTGCCTATCACGCCCAATTCTAGGATCTTTTTTACGCCCGTCTGGGCCCATCTCCAAATAAGAACGAATTACCTTATCTATTTGATCTGTCGTCATTCTCAAGCCATCAACTTTAGTTCGATCATAACGACGTAAGCCAAGATGGGATGATGCAACTGTAGTAACAGTACCGGACGTTCCTATAATCTGAAAACTTGTATCTATTTTATTATCTTTGTAAGGCGCAAAATCAGTTAATTTTTCTTCAAAGTACCAGCTCATGAGAGCAAATCGAGCGGCGTCATCTTCCACGTCATTAAACTGATCTCTTAAAGTGGCTACACCTAAAGGTACCGAAATCCAGTCGACAACTCTAGCGGCAGGAAAAGGGCTTTCAATCGAATGAAAGCCAGAGTGTAAGCGCATAATTGATTTAGGCCTCTCATGTGACGGAACAGCACTTAAATCAATCCAGACAAGCTCTGTAGAACCGCCCCCAATATCAACAACAAGTAATTGTTCAGATTTTGAGCTCACGAGAGGGGCACAGGAGATAACCGCAAGCCGAGCCTCTTCCTCTGTGTCTATAATATTAAGTTTTAAACCTGTTTCTTGAAAAACTTTTAGAATAAAATCTTTCGAATTTTTAGCCCTTCGGCAAGCTTCAGTTGCAATAAGCCTTGAGTACTTCACATCATACTTATCTAACTTCTGCTTACAAACCTTAAGAGCTTGAATTGTTCGGTTCATAGAGTCCCGACTTAACTTCCCCGTTTTTTCAAGTCCAGATCCCAATTGTACAGATTTTGCAAAACTATCAATGACGTGAAACTGAGCGCCTTTCGGTTGGGCAATTAACATACGACAGCTGTTAGTGCCCAAGTCGAGCGCTGCATATAAAGCCTCAGGCCCCGATCCATTTTCGATAGCGCTCTCAACCACGTGAGGGAAAGTCGCTTTTTCAATTGGCTTTTTGGGCGCCATCTCCCACGCCCTCCATTATAAGTTAACCCAACGATACTTCGGAGAATAATAGTGCGCAAGACAATTTAATTTCACTTGCCTCAACCAAACGTCGCTGCTGCGATCCTTATTGTCGAAATTTAGCTTTAGATAAAATAGTAACTAGCATACCAAAAAAGGATAAATCCGCCAAGGAGTCGATCTATGCATGATGTGATAATTGTATACTGGAGAGATATACCTGCTCAGGTCATAGTTGGCAAAGGTCGCCGTGCTAAGAAAATACAACTTTCAGAAAGGTTCGAACAAGCGATTGATAGAGCCGCAATGAAGTCTGATCAAAAATCTACAGATGACTACCTCGCTGAATGGAGAAAAGCTGAACCTATTCAGATTGAAGGTGACCCGGAGCATATTGCAGAAGAACAAGCAAAAAAAATTGAAGCCGAATATGATAAAGAAAAATTAATAGCTCTTGTAAACAATAATGGTCGGGCTAACTAACCAAAATTAAGGGTTTAATATGGCACTTTTTGGATTAAAAACAAAGCATTCACAGGCACCTCAGGTTAGCCAAAACCTTGAAGTATTTCTAAAAAATTTTTCGATTGAAGTCATGCCAAGAACTGCCGAAAAAGTAGAAAATTTTAAAGATATACTACCAAAAAATACGAGGGTCTACATCGCTCATATTGAAGGAACACCGATTGAAGATATGGTGGATACCGCAAGGCGTTTGGCAGAGGATGGCTTTCCCACCATGCCACACTTTCCTGCCAGAATTATAAGCAATAAAGCAATGTTAAATGACTGGATTACACGATACCAGGGCGAGGCAGGAGTGGATCAAGCTTTGTTATTAGCAGGCGGTGTCAGTAAACCGCATGGAGAATATAAAAGTTCTATGGATCTTTTAGAAACCGGTCTTTTTGACAAGGCAAATTTCAAAAATATCCATATCGCTGGCCATCCAGAAGGAAATAAAGATATAGATCCAGACGGAAGCAGAAAAAATGTTGATGCTGCCTTAAAATGGAAACAAAATTTTAAAAACAAAACAAACGCCGAGATGGCAATAGCAACTCAATTTGCTTTTGAGGCTGGGCCCATTATCGAGTGGGCAAACTCAATTAAATCTGCAGGTATAGATATTCCAATTCATATTGGCATTGCTGGCCCCGCCAAGTTACAAACCTTAATCAAATTTGCTATTGCATGCGGCGTAGGCCCTTCCTTAAAGGTTCTACAAAAACGAGCGACAGATGTGACAAAACTTCTCTTGCCGTATGAGCCTATAGAGGTTCTATCTCAATTAGCTGATTATAAAGCAAATAACCCAGAATTTAATATTTCGAGCGTTCATTTTTTTCCACTTGGCGGTATAAAGACAAACGCCAAATGGGTTACGGAAAATGGTGGAACTTCAGGAATTCCAGCAAACCAAGTATAAGGAAAAAAAATGGTTAAAACTGTTGTTGAATCCAAAACTAAAACTGCCGTTTTAGGTTTTGACCACCCCTTTTGTGTTATAGGTGAAAGAATAAACCCAACGGGCAGAAAGAAGTTAGCTGCAGAACTTGAGGCAGGCGATTTTTCAACAGTGGAAAGAGACGCACTTGCCCAGGTTGCAGCTGGCGCGGATATTTTAGATATCAATGCAGGTGTTGTGTATAATTCCAATCCTAACCCCAACGAAACTGAACCGCCTTTAATGAAAAAAATGATTGAATTGGTTCAAGGGCTTACAGATGTTCCTTTATGCATTGATAGTTCAGTTCCTGAAGCACTGGAAACGGGTCTTGAAACAGCGGAAGGGCGTCCTCTTTTAAATTCCGTTACTGGTGAAGAAGAGCGCTTAGAGTTTGTATTGCCATTAGTGGCGAAATATAATGTTCCGGTGGTTGCGATAAGTAATGATGACACTGGAATTTCAGAGGATCCTGACGTCAGATTCGCGGTTGCAAAAAAAATAGTGGAACGGGCTTCGGATTTTGGAATACCTGCCAACGACATTGTTGTCGATCCCCTAGTCATGCCTATCGGGGCAATGGCTACTGCTGGAAATCAAGTATTTACTCTCGTTCGTAAATTAAGAGAAGAGTTGGGAGTAAACACCACATGTGGCGCGTCTAATATTTCTTTTGGATTACCCAACCGACACGGTATCAATAACGCATTTTTACCGATGGCTATGGGTGCAGGAATGACATCTGCTATAATGAACCCAGTTGCATTACCTGTAACACAGAAAAAAATTGCTGAAAAAAAAGCAGAGGTGATGTCTTTGGGAATAATTATTCCCGATGAGATGGATGATGAAACGTTCGTTTCTATCTTCGGAATGGGGTCTACTAAATCCCGTCCAGGTAAAGAGATGGAAGCAATAAGAGCGGCAAACTTACTTACAGACAATGATCCACATGGTGGAGCTTGGATAAAATTTAATAAGCCAGCTGGCGCTTCATCAGAAGGTACAGGGGACAGTGGAAGGTCCCGAAGACGCGGCGGTAGACGACGTGGCTAAATTAATTTCGCAGTGCAAAGCTCGCAGAATTGATGAATTAAAATTTTATCAAATATGAATTGCTCGCCCAAAAGCGTCTAATACACTTTCATGCATCATCTCAGACAGCGTCGGATGGGGAAATACTGTTGATATTAAATCCTCTTCTGTTGTCTCCAATTTTTGACCCAGCACATAACCTTGAATTAATTCAGTAACTTCTGCTCCTACCATATGTGCCCCCAAAAGTTCGCCTGTTTTAGCTTCAAAAATTGTTTTGATCAGACCTTCTTGCTCACCCAGAGCAATAGCCTTTCCGTTACCAATAAATGGAAAACGGCCAATTTTGACTTTAAGACCCTTTTTATTTGCCTCTTCTTCAGTCAATCCAACACTTGCAATTTGAGGATGGCAATAAGTACAACCGGCAATAGAACTTGGATCAACAGGATGCGTGTGCTTTCCAGCAATGATTTCGGCCACCATGACACCTTCATGACTCGCTTTATGAGCTAACCAAGGAGCACCGGCAACATCCCCAATTGCAAAGATACCATCAATACCAACATTACAGTTATTGTCTGTTTTTATATGTGACTTATCCGTTTTAATTGATAGATTTTCCAGACCTAACCCTTCTATATTTCCAACAATTCCAACAGCTGAAATAATTGTATCAAATTGTTCCGTTTTTGTTTTGCCTTCACTTACAATCTCCACATGGGCTGAGTTTTTCTTTCGTTCTACTTTCTTCACTGACGCATTGGTCAAAATTTTCATGCCCTGTTTCGAGAATTGTTTAAGTGCAAAAGCAGCAATTTCCGCATCCTCGGCCGGGAGAATTCGATCAACTACTTCGATAACTGTGGTATCAGCGCCGAGAGTATTATAAAAACTCGCAAATTCTATTCCTATCGCGCCTGACCCAACGACCAAGAGCTTTTTAGGCATACGAGAAGGTGTTAAAGCATGCTTATAAGTCCAAACGATTTCACCATCTGCCTCTAACCCAGGTAATTCCCGCGCACGCGCACCTGAAGCGATAATTATGTTTGAGCACGATAATTCCTCAGAATTATCATTTTTCTCTACTTTAACTTTACCCTTATCCAAAATAGTCGCATCTCCAATAAACGATTTGACTTTATTTTTTTTCAAAAGGTGAGTGACGCCTTGATTTAGTTGTTTTGAAATTCCACGAGAACGCTTAATCACTGCATCGAGATCAAAAGATATTTTTTCTGCGTTCAACCCAAACTCATTTGCCCTGTGCATCAAATGAAAAACTTCAGCAGATCGCAACATTGCCTTTGTTGGAATGCAGCCCCAATTAAGACAAATACCTCCCATATGTTCACGTTCAATTATTGCCGTCTTAAGACCCAGCTGCGCACACCGGATGGCAGCTACATAGCCCCCTGGACCAGCACCAATTACGATTACATCAAAAACACTCTGCGACATCTTTGGCTCCAAAAAACATATTGTTTAACGTTAAACTATTTGAACTAATTGTTCAATGTGCCTTTTGGAAAAATATACTGAAAGTTAAGCTGCATATTCATTAATTCGTGAAAGAATGCCCTGATAACCGCCTAGATCAAAATACTCTTGTTCAAATAGTGTGGTTTTACGACCTAATGGATTATTTCTGCTAGGAAAGCGCCCATAACTCCTTATTACTTCACGGTGTGCTCGAGCATGCTTTAGTAGATTATTACCAGATGATGGAAGTTTTTCTATTATTTGCCGAATACATCTTTCCTGATCGTATAGGTTTTCAGAATGCATTAAAGGCATGTAAAAAAATTGCCGTGCAGGCTCATCTAATTTTAGATCAAATCCATATTTTATTGATTGCTTGGATGCAGCAATGGCAATCCTGTCGGAGGCAAAGGAATTTTTACTTCCACGAAAAATGTTTCTTGAGAACTGATCCAAAACTATAATATAGGCTAAAGCTCCAGAGGGATAAGTAAGCCACAAGCTATGCCCTCCAGCTAGAATCTGCTCTAAAGTTTTCTTAAATTTTTGCTCTATCAAACGATCCAAGGACTCATCAGAGCTATACCAATACTCAGGCCCAACTTCATCGAGCCAGAAATTTAAAATAAATTCGGGGTTCATGCCTGTTTCCTGCTTTTTTAATACATTAAGACATGAGTTTTGTTTTTTGTGAAGTAATTTTATTACGTCTATGCACTTTCGTCCAACTCTTCTGCAGCCTCAATGGCCAATTCTTGCGCAATTTCGACAGCAACGACAGAGGTTGTGGGTAATACGGTTGCATAACTGGACGTGTCTACATCAGAAATTCCGCGCTGCGTCATTCTGTAGAACCCATAAACCGTTAACAAACCTAACAAAGCAGCTAATATTACAAAAAAACCGGTTGGGCCAATTTCAGTCATTAAATACCCTGTGAATAAAGGTCCACTAATAGCGCCTAACCCGTTTAAAAAAAGAAGCCCGCCAGACGCCGACGCCATGTCGTCCGGCTCCAAAAAGTCATTAGTATAGGCAATCAACAAAGAATAAAGAGGATTGGACATCCCTCCTATGAAGAATGCGCTTCCCAAAAGTATTATAAAAATATTTTCACCAAAGATCGCAAATACAGCCGCAATAAAGCCTATAGCTGATGTTGCAACAATCAAAATCCTGCGATCCATGCGATCGGAAAGCCAACCAACAGGAAATTGAAAAACCATTGCTCCTATATAAAATGCCGCAACAAAAATTGAAATTTGTGGCAAGGATAACTCAGCACTGGTCCCAAATACAGGGGCCATCCCAAACTGAGCCGAAAATATACCACCTAAAAAAAACATCCCCACACATCCTAAAGGTGAAGTGGAAAATAGTTCCTTAATACTCATTGGTTTCGTGGTCTCAAAGGCTGGTGTAGGAGTGATCGATAATAAGATTGGCGCAAAAGAAATCGAAACCAAAACAGAAATTAAAACAAATAGCTCAAAACCACTGGGATCGCCTATAAGTAATAAAAGTTGTGCAGCCACAATGCCTGCCATTTGAACAACCATGTAAGAGGATAAAAGTTGTCCTCTATTTTCGTTTGTTGCCGCGTTATTCAACCAACTTTCGGCGGTAATATAAACACCACAAAAGCAGAAACCTATGATTACCCTTCCTCCGGTCCACACCCATGGATTGACCAAAAGGGGATACAAGATAAGAATTGCAGATATAAAGGATGCTAAGGCTGCAAAAACTCTAACATGTCCAACTCTCCGGATTAAATCAGGAACAAGCTTACTCGCTCCTAAGAAACCAACAAAATAGGCTGACATTACGACTGACATTTCGAAAGTAGAAAAGTCTTCTAATTCCCCTCTTACACCAAGTAAGGTACCTTGCAGGCCATTTCCAAGCTGCAAAAAAAGCATACCCAACAAGAGAGCCCAAGACCCCTGCATAACGAGCAACATATTAACACCTCAAAAAGATCTATTTTTTATTTCTATGGAAATAGGAGAGAGGAATCACCATAGGAAAAAAATCTATATTTTTTTGTTATGGCGTGATTGTAGATAGATTCAATAGTTTCTTTACCCATTAAGGCCGAAACTAGCATCATTAAGGTAGACTTAGGTAGATGAAAGTTAGTCATTAATCCATCAGCAACTATAAATTTGTAGCCCGGGTAAATGAAAATATCGGTTTCACCACGCCACTCGCTCAAAATATCATTTGATTGAGCAGCAGTTTCTAATAATCTTAAAGCGGTTGTTCCAACCGGTATTATTCTTCCTCCATTTTTCTTGGTTTGTCTTATTTCGTCTACTGTCTTCTGATTGATTTCTCCAAATTCAGCATGCATTTTGTGTTGTCTAATATCTTCGCTTTTAACTGGCAAAAATGTTCCTGCTCCAACATGAAGCGTTACAAATGAGGTTTCCACACCCTTTTTCTTTAGCCTTTCAAGCAAACCTAAATCAAAATGTAAGGATGCTGTTGGAGCGGCTACAGAACCTATTTTTTGAGCAAATATAGTTTGATAATCTAAATTATCTCGCTTATCGGCTTGACGTTTAGAGGCAATATATGGAGGCAATGGCATGGCTCCAAGCTCTTCCAAACGATCTAAAAACTCGGTGTTTTCCTTATTAAAGTGTAGAATACCTTGCCCATCAACCTTGTCGATAAGTAGCGCTTCAAAACTTTTATCAAAAGTTATTTTTTCGCCAACCCTTATTTTCCGCAATGGTTTCATCAATGCTCTCCAAATACCCTCTTTCTTTGAAGCTAACAGGGTCACTTCTATTTTAGCAACGGCTACATTATTTACATCAATGACTCGACTTCTAAATCCATTTAGCCTTGCTGGAAGAACTTTTGTATCATTAAAAACTAGTCTATCGCCAGATTTTAAAAACCCTGGAAGATCACTAACAAAACTGTCATCAAAGTTATCACCTTTAGCTACTAACAGACGAGCTGCAGATCTTGGGTTGACGGGTCTTGTTGCAATTAATTCTTCTGGCAACTGAAAGTCAAAATCACTTAAATTCATCTATTATTCCAAATTAGGAACCGGTCGACGGAAAATTTCTCTAAAAATAGCAGGCGTAAAAATAGAGAGGGGATTGACTAATACCTCTGGCCTATCCGCACTTCCCTTTAATCTATAGTTAAAACCAAGAAGCCCCTCACCTTTTCTGGTAAAAATTGATCCGATTGCATTCACAACGTAAAGAGGTGACAAAACGCCCTGCATGTTCAACTTGTTAGTAGCTTTGGCATAATATCCCTCCAACGAAATGCCTATAGAGGGGCCAAACGCGGAGGCTCTCTCAAACTTTATTTGATCCGGCAAATTTACAAAATCCGCTTCAATTTCATTTAGAACCAAACCAGGGCCTTGTAATTGATCTAGCAAGCCCACAATGCTGATTGCATCTAAAAGTTCTAATAAAGCAGGCATATTCCTCAAACGAATATTTTTTATTTTCAATCTCCCTTTCATCCCTTGGGAGTTTTTGAGATGTCTAAGACTTAGCTCAGCTGTACCGCCGTCGGCCGCTTTTGCAGCTCCTAGAGCTCGAACAAAGGCGCCAGCATTATTAGATTGTGCCTGAACACTGTAGCCATCTTCTATTTTTGTTATATTCCCACCGAACGAAGCAAGGTCGTTCAAGCTCCCAGAAAAATCACCTTTTCCTTCCGCATCCATATTTGCTGTCAATCTTGTAATAATTTGTTTCTCATACAATTTCAGCTCATCGAGATAAATTGATAAAGGAGCTGATTTTTCTGATGAGTTTATAGCTAATGGTAATTTTAAAAATTCTTGCATATTAAGTTGACCACCGCTGACAACGATCTCACTGTTCGGCTTAACAGACAATTGGAGATCAAATACCTCTCCCAATGCTAGTTTGCTAAAATTGACATCAAACTTGTCATCTTGTTTTTGTAAAGCGGAACCATTCAAAGTTAAATTTGTAGAACTTAAAAATATATCGTCGACTACGAGCTGTTCCCCTAAAATTCCAGAAACCTTTAACTCAGCTTTTTCATCAGTTTCTTTAATCCAATTTAATGGGGAATATCTCACTTCAGACCCGTCCAATTCGCTAGTTAAGTTAAATTTTACTTTTTTATCTTCTAAAAATTTCAATGAAAGTTTAGCCGGAGCCGAACCAACAATTTTTAGATCAGGCAAACCGATCGGGAATAAATCTAAAGCTTTCTCTGACAATTCAAAATCAACTTCGAGATTTTTTGAATCATCTTCCCCGATAGACTCTAAAAAATTAGCCCGAACAGGTAAATTTTCTACTAATCCACCCCCCTGAATTTCTATAATTTCGTTATTAGCAAAGAAATCTAGAGATCCATTTGTAATTTGAAAGCTTGGATTAGTTAGGTCAGAAGAAAACCTTTCTGCAGTCGCAGAAACCTCATAAAAAATTTCATCTGGTTTTAAATCTTTTTTAAGAAGTATGTTAACAATACCCTGCCCTGAAACCTCTGCTCTTCCTAAGTTTGTTGGTTGTTTTATTCTATCCATTAACTTTAGAGGAGGACTATTTAACACATCCAAAAATGAGCCTAAGCCTCCATCGGCTTTGATCAATATCTCAGCTGGGGTTGGCTTTATTCGACTATTTTCGATAAAAAACCTACTACCACTGATGTCGATAGTTCTTTTATTTGAGTCAAAAAATAATCCCTTTTCCAGAAGGACAGTCGTCGAATAATTTTTCGAAACAAAATGACCCGAAGATTTATTGATAAGAGGAAAACCTTTTAAAGGACTGAAAGAGGTATCTGAGAACCCAAAACTCCAAGAGAGCATTGGGCTATCCCCTTTTCCCATTTCCATTTGCATTGAGATATCGAACAGTTTGCTTTCTTCAAAATGATCAACCACCCATTGCCTTACTTTTGACTTATGACTTTCTGGCCAAAAATAAAGAACGTTTTCTAAATCTGCAGACTCACTGATCGTATCTAAAGAAATATCCCAATATTTTTCTTTTACTGAAATAAATCCTGTCGTGTTTATACTGACTTGGGTTGGAATATCGTAGATAAACAGCTGTGGTATTTCTATGTCAAATGGAGCAAGCTGAACTTTGAAAGTACTAGTAGCAGAGTTTGAAGTAATACCATTATTTAAAAACCCAAAAGTCCCAGTTTCAAGATTAGAGAAGTTTAATTGAGCTACAAATGTTTCCGGCAAATTTGTAATATCTTCTATAATAATAAAACCATCAGCCGTTGCTTTTAAATCTTTACTATCGAAAAATATCTCATCAAAATCAACCTTACCACTACCAGGTGCATACGAAAAATAAGTTCGGGCAGCATCAAACGCTATTGGTTTAATATCACTCGATGGTTTAAATACACCTTTGCCTATTTGCAGGGTAGCGTTTACGGGATTTAAACGTCCCTCTATATCCAAAGAACCTCTAAGTGCTCCAGAAATTGGAGCATCCAAAACACTCAACCATCCAAATTCACGCGACTGCAATGCAATATCTTGAGAAGGGATATCTTTAAGTATTAAACCAAATTCACCGTTGAGTTGACCTATAGGGCTTTTAAAATTTGCCTCTACCGTTGCCACATCAGTATTACCAGTTAGCAGAGCTAAATCAAAACTCATTGCAAGAACCTGATCTACACGAGACGCCCGAAAACGAGCGCCATCTATTGTATAATTTTTGTTATTAACCTCATCCTCAAATTGTGCTGTTAAACCAAAAAAGTTTAAATCTTGGAATTTTTCCATTTCTTTTGTCGATAAAAAATAATCTAACCTCTTCAAAAAAGCTAAAGTATCAAAATTATCAGTCCTGGAAAGATCTGACGAACCAAACTTATAATTTAAAGACCCATTTTCTAGTCTTTTTATAGATAAATTTGCGCCATCTAAAGTTACTGAGGACACCCTAAATTTACTGGAAATCAAATCAGCCAAGGAAAACTTTGCGGCCAATGAATTAAAAGATAAAATTGGGTTTTTTGTAGGAGACAACAAATCAATATCTCTAACCACTAAATTAGGAATAAAATTATCATCCAAAGACAAATAGACATCATCAACTTCTACCAAGTATGGAAAAGACAACGAATTAGCCTCAGATATAATCTTATTGGCAAACCTTTGCGGGATTAGAACCTCTCGATCTCGCAAAACTGCTATCAGAGCGATCGTTACAACTGCTAAAAATAACAATAATGAAATCAAAAAAGTTACGACCCATCGCGTAACGGAAGAGCTCGCATCCGAGAACAACAAATTTTTAAAAAATTTTCTCAAGATTTATATCTTTTCTTTCAAATATTTTCATCCGACCTAATATCATTATTATAGTGAAATAACAGGATATTAATATGGCAATTACACCCTATCCAGCCCCAGACGTAATTTTACCGAACGAGACTGGAGATATTATTGATATAAAAGACTTTCGACCAAACATGGTTGTTCTTTTCTTTTACCCAAGAGATAATACCTCTGGCTGTACAAGAGAGGCTAAAGACTTTACTGAGAATATAGAGCTTTTTAACAACCTTAATATAAATGTATTTGGCATTTCGAAAGATAGCATCACGAGCCATGAAAAGTTTATAAAAAAGCAAAACCTAACTATACCTCTTCTATCCGATGAAGCAGGCAGTGTCTGCGAAGATTTTGGTGTTTGGAAAGAAAAATCGATGTACGGAAAAATTTATATGGGCATCGAAAGGTCAACTTTCATCATCGACGGTTCTGGTTCAGTCACACATGAATGGCGAAAGGTAAAGGTTGCTAATCACGTGGCCGAAGTTCTAGAAACGGTCAAGAAGCTTTGACTGCCTTAACACTTTCCAAAATGGCCACTTTTGTTCTCAACGAAAAAGACGGCCGTGAGAAAACTGCACTTTCTTCAGAATACGCGCAAATTTGGTTTGATAATAGAAGTAAAGGAACCACAATTGAAATTGGGTTATCGGATCCCCCATTAAACCCCGCTCGGCCAAACAAACCTGAGCTTGTAAGAGCCGGAGAGGTTCCACGGCGGCGTCCAAATACTTTGAATGGCCAAATCGCTATACTCCATTCTATCGCCCACATTGAATTAAATGCCGTAGATTTACACTGGGATATTATTGCTCGATTTGCAAACATAAAGATGCCCGTAGGCTTTTATGATGATTGGGTAAAATCTGCACAAGAGGAAAGTAATCACTTTAATCTTATATGTGATTGTTTAGAAGAGTTAGGTAGTTATTACGGTGACTTAACAGCTCACGACGGTCTTTGGCAGGCAGCTATTGATACACGCGACGATTTATTAGGACGCCTAGCCGTAGTCCCAATGGTCCTCGAAGCGCGAGGTTTAGACGTCACCCCAAACATGATAAGACTATTTGAAAAAGCAAAACTGAAAAATGCGGTAAAGGCGCTTAAAACAATATATGAAGAAGAGGTTTCTCACGTTGCTTATGGCTCCAAGTGGTTTAACTTCCTCTGCGGTAGAAATAACCTTGATCCAAAAATTGAATTTCATAGATTAGTTACAAAGTACTTCAATGGCTTTTTAAAACCGCCTTTTAATGAAGAAAAACGGGCTGATGCTGGACTTCCACCAGATTTTTATTGGCCCCTTGCAGATCAATTGAATATCAACACTTCTTATAAGTAAAAATTGACTGATATTTTCAAATAATTAGGAATTTGTACGGTATAAAATTATTGCTTATCTATCCTTAAATCGATAACTAATACTAGCTTTTTTATTTCAGCGTGGCGTAACTTTGAATAAAGAAAACAAAAAACAGATTCTTTCTGAGCGGATAGAAAACTTTTGTCAAAAAGCGTTTCCCGCCCGTCAAATACTGCTCAAAAGTAACGATAAAACTGTTTTTTTTAATCTAAAATCCAGCACTCAAACTGCAATCGCTTGCGGTATGTTTTGTCTAATTGCTTGGTCAATCTTTTCTATCGCGGTTATAACGATGGATAGCCTCGGAGCTGGTAATTTTAGAGAGCAAGCCATTAGAGATCAGGAGAATTACCAATTAAGATTGATGTCGCTGGCTGAAGAACGTGACTATCAACAAGACTCATCAAGACAAACACAGATAAAATTTGAGAAAGCTTTAGCCCACATATCAAAATTACAAGAAGAGCTAATGGAAATAGAAATTGAACGTAAAGAACTTACTTCTGCTCTTAATATTGTAAAATCTAAATTGAGCACCTCACGTCTGGAAGAAATAAAAGCTAAAGAGAATCTAAGCCAGCTAAAGCTAATAACAAATTCCGGATCGTCAGAGGAAATCAATCCAAAATTTTCAACCATAACAAATACAGACAAAGAAGCACTTCTGTCAAAAGTATTAAGTGAAACTGCAGGGCAACGAGATATGCTCCGAAGTGAGGCGTATGCAGCGCGACAAAGTGTAAAAAATATTGAAAGGGAAATAAAACTGATTGAGCAGCGAAATGAACAAATATTTCGTCTTATAGAAGAAGCTTTGTCAGTTTCAGTTGGTCCTTTGGATAAAATGTTTCGAGCGGCAGGCGTAAATCCTGACAGCGTCATTGAAACGATCAGACGTGGATATAGTGGGTATGGCGGGCATGATTTAACGTTTTTAGATGGAGATGGTGAAACAGCTTTTAATTTTTATGATAAAAATGCGGAAAAAGCTTCAAGAATATTAAAAAGTTTGGACGAATTGAACCTTTACAGGATAGCTATTGAAAAATATCCATTCTACCATCCTGTTCAGACATCCAATAGATTCACATCCGGTTTTGGACCGCGTTGGGGAAGAATGCACAATGGTACAGATTTTGCAGCTCCTCATGGAACACCTATTCGCGCTACAGCAGATGGTGTCGTAGTTTATGTAGGATGGCAAAGTGCTTATGGAAGACTTATAAAAATAAAACATGACTTTGGGATCGAAACACGTTATGCACATCTCTCAAAGTTTCGTGTAAAAAAAGGCCAGAGAGTATCGCGTGGACAACATATCGGTGATATGGGAAATACTGGACGATCTACCGGCACACATCTACACTATGAAATAAGAATAGGCGGAAAAGCTATTAACCCAATGAAATATATTAAGGCAGCAAAAAATGTTTTCTAAGAGTAAAATTAATGAACCCGCTCAAAAAGCACCCGAAGCAAACAAGCCCATAGAGTCTGAAAAAACGGCATCTACAGTTCCAGTGGCAAAACCGAAACCTCCTGCATCAATGTTGTCTCAAGACTTAAACATTGTGGGAAATATCAAAACTACTGGCGATATTCAGGTTGAAGGAACCGTTGAAGGAGACATAAAGGCTCACTTGCTAACGATTGGTGAAACAGCAACTATCAAAGGTGAAGTTGTTGCTGACGACGTGGTGATAAATGGTCGAATTATTGGGCGGGTTAGAGGCCTAAAAGTCAGATTGACGTCTACTGCTCGTGTTGAAGGTGATATTATCCACAAAACAATCGCTATTGAGTCTGGAGCTCATTTTGAGGGGTCGGTCCAACGTCAGGATGATCCTCTTGCAACAGGTGCTAAGCCAAAAGCAGAGTTTATAAAAAAACAAGAAACCGAAGTCAAAACTTAGGTTTTTACTTTTTCGGCGGTATAGAATAAGTGACGGAAGCCCGTGCAACGGGCTTCTCAGAGCCTTCTGAGTAGACTTTTGCATCAGCCACAACAAGGCTCTTCCCAAATTTGAGAATTTCACAATTGGCAATTAGATCAGCCTCTCCTGATGGCTTCCTCATAAAATCAATAGAGCAATTTGTTGTCACTGCCAGAGCTTCCTTACCAAGCTTTGCTAAAATCGCCATATAAGCGGTGCAATCAACAAGAGAAAAAATAGCGGGGCCAGAGACAGTATTTCCAGGTCTTAAATGTTTAAAATTGACTTTTAATCTAACTCGCGATCCAAATTCTGAAATTTCCAGAATTTCAAAGTCGTCTTTAACCTGAGGGAATATTTCCTCAACGTATTTGCTCAGCTCTTGAATAGTAAAACGTAACGGCATTATTTTAACCTCAGAATTAATACTCTAAGATTAAGTAGATTTTTGTGGAGGACAAGATGGCTATTTTAGAACGTAACGACAAAAATTCGGTTGCGTACATCCTTTTAAATTCACCTGACACTCTAAATTCTTTATCAGATGAAATGCTCGCTGCTCTAACTAAAGAATTTGAAAATTTAAAAAATGACCCAAAAATTAGAGCCGTTGTATTAGAAGGTGCTGGCAAAGCTTTTTGTGCCGGACATAATCTCAAAGAAATGACAAAAGGACGTAAAGCTGAAGACGGAGGCAAAGCTTACTTTTTAGATTTGTTTAAAAGATGCGCAAGAATGATGATGTTGATACAAAAGTTACCTCAACCGGTCATAGCAAAAGTCCACGGAATAGCAACCGCTGCAGGATGTCAATTGGTAGCCACCTGCGATTTGGCCATTGCCGAAAAATCTACTAAATTTGGAGTTAATGGCGTCAATATTGGGCTTTTTTGTTCTACTCCAATGGTCGCTCTTTCTCGAAATATTACAAGAAAGAAAGCTTTTGAAATGTTAACGACTGGGGACTTCATCTCTGCAGAACAAGCAAAAAATTTAGGACTTATTAATAGGGTAGTAGAAATAGAAAATTTTGATTTGGAAACAGAAAAACTGGCTGAACAAATTGCTTCAAAACTGGGAGTAGCCGTCAAAATTGGGAAGGAAGCATTTTACAAGCAATTGGAAATGCCAATATCTGAAGCCTATGAATACACAGGACGAGTAATGGCGGAAAATATGATGTTTCGGCAAACAGAAAAAGGCATTGACGCTTTTTTAAATAAGCGCGAACCCACCTGGGAACAAGATTAAAATTTATAGCAGTCTAGAAACCGATCATAGCGCGGACTTCACTAGGCTTAAAACCTTCAAGCCGATATTTTTGTATCGACTTTGAGTCGTCTCTCTTTGCCAGCCGTTTTCCATTTTCGTCACAAATTAACTTATGATGATAATAAAAAGGTTTATGAAAACCAAAATAAGTATTTAATACGGTGTGAATTTTAGTCGCTTCAAATAAATCCATACCTCGAACAACGTGAGTTATGTTTTGATGAGCGTCGTCAATCACACAAGCTAAATGATATGCGGGATAGCTTTTTCGCCATAGTACAACGTCACCAATCGTTTTTAAAAATTCAGACAATGTGAAAGATATTTTTCCTTTCTTTTGACCTAATTCGTTAAAAGTGAATATCTTTTCTTCGCCCAAATTGACTTTCATTCGCAGGACATTATTAAAATTAATTTTTGACGAAACTATATTTTCCCTACATGTACCTGGATAAACGAGACCATCCGGTCCCAAAAATTTATCATCTATATGAGGTGCACTTAAAGCTAGTTTTATATCTTTTCGGCTACAAAAACATTCAAAAAGGCCCAGTTCATTTTTAAAGTTTGTCAAAATATTTTTATATTTTTCAAGCTCTTCTGATTGTCTAACTATTGGACCATCCCAAGACAAGCCTAGCCAATCAAGATCTTCAAAGATTTGGTTTTCCCATTTTTTTTTCGAACGCGACTGATCTAAATCCTCTATTCGAACATAAAACTTTCCACCTTTTCTACGAGCCATATCATGGGAAATAATTGCAGAATAAGCATGACCCAAGTGCAAAGGTCCAGTAGGTGAAGGTGCAAAACGAGTTATAAAAGTCAAAGTTTTTTAAGAATATAGATATTGGACTTCAAGTTGGCTTTAGGAAGATGGCTGCCATAATTTTTGTGTAGCATAGCCGCGCGACCGCTATCTACATAATGCTCGACTTTTTCTTCATAAATTGGGTCGCCGAGCGTGTGATCATTGAATGAAAAAGCAAAAAGCCCACTCGGCGGTAACAAAGAAAATAAATCATCAAAAACTTTAAGCGGAGCAGCTCCAGAACCTATTACGCCAATAGCCGTTATTATTTTGTATTGTTCCGAATAAATTGGAATTTTAGTATCTGGATCAAATACTTTGAGGCTTTTGTATAGAGATTTTTTTTCAGCAATACGCACCATTTCTTTTGAAACATCCAACCCATCAAGGTTCTTAAATCCAACAGACTGGAGTGCTAAACCAGATAAACCTGTTCCACATCCATAATCTAATATTAAAGTAGATTTATCAGAAACATATTCTTTCAGTGCTTTTGCAATTCGATCAGGAGTAGCATATCCGTTTTCAATTACCTCTTGATCGTATGTTGTTGCCCATGAAGCATAAAGCTCTCGACTATCAGAAGTACTGACATCATAAACTTTGTTTAAATAATTATTTCCCATAAACAATACCGTAAAGCATCAAGTTAACTTACGTCCATCAAAATTTGACAACCAGTCAGACCAAGATTTTTTTGCACGCTCAGTATAGGCTCTATAACGATCAGAACGGCCTTTTCGACCACTTTTTAAACCTTCAATGGCGGGAAATAGTCCAAAATTAACATTCATCGGTTGAAATGTCTTTGCATGCGCTCCGCCAGTGATATGATTTACTAAAGACCCAATAGCTGTATTTATTGGGACTTCAGGAATGCTTTTATTAAAAATTTCTAGAGAGGCAAAACGACCCGCCAACAAGCCGATTGAAGCACTTTCTACATACCCTTCAACACCTGTGATTTGTCCTGCAAATCGTATGTTTGATCTTGGTTTAAATCGCAGCTGGTTATCAAGCAAAGTTGGAGAATTTATAAATGAGTTTCTATGAATGCCCCCAAGCCTAGCAAATTCGGCTTTTTCCAACCCAGGAACCATACGCAACACTTCTTTTTGGGCGCCATATTTCATTTTAGTCTGAAACCCAACTATATTGTATAGTGTTCCAAGCGCATTATCACGACGAAGCTGTACAACGGCATAGGGCTTTTCCTCAGAATGGGGATTAGTCAATCCAACAGGTTTCATAGGACCAAACCTTAAAGTTTCTAATCCTCTCTCAGCCATGACTTCAACAGGAAGGCATCCATTAAAATAATTTGCAGTTTCGCCTTCCTTAAATTCCGTTTTTTCAGCGGCCAAAAGAGCATCTATAAATTTGTAATATTGCTCTTTGGTCATAGGACAATTTAAATAAGCGGTTCTCTCCTCCTCCGTTTCTCCCTTATCATATCGGGATTGCATCCAAGCCTTGGACATGTCTATTGAGTCAAAGTAAACTATTGGGGCTATGGCATCAAAAAATGCCAACGCTTCTGTGCCAGTAAATTCCACAATAGAATTGGCTAATTTAGAGGAAGTAAGTGGGCCTGTAGCAACAATCCACTTTCCCTCATTGGGAAGTGACGTAACTTCTTCGTAAGAAATTTTTATATTGGGATGGGATTTCAATTTATTGGTAATTGAATTGGCAAATTCATCTCTATCCACAGCAAGTGCTCCGCCTGCTGGCAATTTATGCTCATAAGCGGTGCTAATGACCAAACCGTTTGCACGCATCATTTCCCAATGCAAAAGCCCAACTGCGTTTTGTTCATGATCGTTTGAGCGAAAAGAATTTGAACAAACCATTTCACCTAATTTTTCTGTTTGATGAGCAAAAGTTTTAACCTTAGGTCGCATTTCATAAAGAGTAACTTGAATACCCATATTTGCCGCTTGCCAAGCCGCTTCGCAGCCTGCCATTCCACCTCCTATGATTTTTAATGATTTATCCATTTTGATCGACTGGAACCATCAATTCAAATTCAGATCCATCAATAATGCCGGTAAAAAAGCAACTCTTTCTATTTGTATGACAAGCTGGACCTTTTTGCTTAACTATTGCTAATAATGCGTCTCTGTCACAATCAAATCTCAACTCAACAAGTTCTTGTGTATTTCCAGAAGTTTCACCTTTTATCCAGAATTCACTGCGAGAACGAGACCAATAAGTCAGCTTGCCTGTTTTAAGAGTGCGCTCCACTGCCTCTAGGTTCATCCAGGCAAGCATCAAAACTTCTAGAGTATGATTATCCTGGGCAATTACGGGAATTAGACCCGCTTCATTGTATTTAAGTGTGCTCGGCTCAAAGTTGTTCATATTAATTATCCATTTGCAACTAATGCTAGTTATCCTATTTATTAATTATAAATGAAAAGGAAAAGAGCATGCCGTCTGAAACTGACCTAATTAAATTGTATTCAGACAAAATTCTTAAATTGGCAGCTCAGCCAATTTTCCGAGAGCGTTTATCAAAACCCGATGCATCGGCTACAAAAAGATCACCTTTATGTGGGTCCGCTGTGACTGTTGATATAATAGTTGAAAGTGGAATTATAACTAATTATGGGCAAGATGTAAGAGCTTGCGCGCTAGGCCAAGCCTCGTCGACTATTCTAGGAAAGGCTATCATTGGGCGTTCTTTTTCAGAAATACAGAAGGTATTTAGAGAATTATCTAACATGCTCACTGAAAACGGTCCAACGCCCAGCAAGCCTTTTGAAGATTTTTACATATTGAAGCCAGCGTCCGAATACAAAAATAGACATGCCTCAATACTACTTGCCCTTGAAGCAACTTTGGATGCTTTCAATCAAATACAAAGTGACCATTAACAATCAAAAAAATGTACCTCTACTTTTTAAAAAAGTATGGGAATATGTAATGCTGTCGCAAAGATAAAAAATAATGAGACACATCCAATCATATCAAGCAAAATAGTTTCTTTTTGTTTAGAAAAAATCATTTTCAATTGAACAAGCATGTAACCAACCTAACTGTATTTTTATAATGTTTCTATTTTGTTCTCATATTATTCTCTATTTGTCAAATAATAATTAGAACAAATCAGGAATTGGTTAACCAACAGATATAAGCCTAATGGATTTATCTTGCTCCATTAACCACAGAAGATTTCTAGTAGCTCTGCCCTGTGGCGTTTCTAGCTTTGGATCTTTTGCGAGTAGATATCTTGCTTGCTGATGAGCCGTTTCCATTAACATTTCAATCATCTCAACGTTTGACATTCTAAACCTTGGCAAGCCAGATTGAGCTGTTCCAATTACATCACCAGATCCCCTGAGACTTAGGTCAACCTCTGCAATTTTAAAACCATCTTCGGTCTCTCTCAAGATAGATAATCTTTTTTTGCTAGCAATATTCAGTGGTTCTTTATACAGCAATAAACAAGTCGATTGGTTTATCCCTCGACCTACTCGGCCTCGCAATTGATGCAGTTGCGCTAACCCAAATTTTTCAGCATTCTCAACTACCATAATATTTGCTGTAGGAACATTTACCCCAACTTCAATTACAGTAGTTGCTACAAGAAGTTTAGTTTTTCCAGAAACAAAACGATCCATAATTTTATCTTTTATTTCTGATGACATTTTACCATGAACTAACTCAACTATTCCCTCTCCTAGCTTAGCCCGTAGCTGCGCAAATCGACGTTCAGCGGCTGTATAATGTAAAACCTCACTTTCTTCGATTAGTGGACAGACCCAATATGCTTGAGCTCCATCGGCAATGGATTGTTTTAATTTATCAACAACCTCATCAATTCGTGAGCTTGAGATGAGTGCAGTTTTAATTGGTTTTCTGCCTGGGGGCTTCTCCCTAATTATACTAATATCCATGTCACCGTACTGAGCTAGAGCCAACGACCTAGGGATTGGAGTTGCTGTCATAACTAAAAGATCAACAGCACTCCCCTTTTTTCCTAATTCAAGTCTTTGGCGAACACCAAATCTGTGCTGCTCATCTACAACTGCAAGGCGCAAGTCTTTAAAAACAACATCAGACTGGAAAAGCGCGTGGGTTCCAATAATAATGTCTGTCTTACCCTCTTTTAAATCATTCAATTTATTATTTCTTGCAGTACCTTTATCTCGACCCGTTAAGAGATTTAAATTTATATCTATATTTTCAGCCAACGGTAATAATGTTTCAAAATGCTGCCTTGCCAGAATTTCAGTGGGTGCCATTATTGCACCTTGTCCACCAGCCTCAACTGCAGCAACTAAGCCCATAAATGCGACTATGGTTTTACCTGAACCAACATCTCCTTGTAAAAGACGATTCATCCTCTCCGGTTTTTTTAAATCTTCTAATATATCAGTAATTGAAAGTTTTTGATCCTTAGTAAAACTAAAAGACAAGTATGATAACACTTTTTTGCTCAGAATACCGGTGGGTATATTCATTATCCCCCTTGATTTCTTTATTTTATTTCTAGCAATCGAAAGAGACAACTGATGTGAAAATAATTCGTCAAACGATAATCTGAGCCTTGCAGGGTCTGTGATTGAAGCACTGTTGGCAGATTTCGGCCGATGAGCGGCATACAAAGAGTCTCGCCATGAAGGCCAATTTCTTTCTTTCAGTAAATTTGGATCAATCCACTCACCAAGCTCAGGCAAATTTTTCAAAAGCACATCAACCGTACCAAACATAAGCTTTTGACTAACACCTGAAGTGAGTGGATAAACGGGTTCAAATCGAACAATAGTCTCATTATCAGTGATTGTCCTTACATGGTGAGGGTGTACAATTTGAGGAACATCATCATAAAATTCCAATTTTCCAGAAATTATTCTGCGCTCGCCCACCGGTAGAAGAGTTTCAAGATATTGTTTTCTCGCGTTAAAAAAAACTAATTGAAAGCTAACTTCTGCATCTAGTACATTGATCCTGTACGCAGAAGTACGAGTTCGACCAATCTTGTGAGATTTGACTAAAACTTCGACGGTAACGATTTGAGATGATTTAATCCCGCGAACACTCTTAACGGGTACTCGGTCTAATACTGAAAATGGCAACGTAAATAAAAAATCGCGAGGTTTCTCTATCGAGATATTTTTTAGATTATTAATAGTTTTTGGGCCTATCCCAGAAATATTGTTCAAATCACCAAACAAATGCAATAATTCTAAAGGTCTCGTTCCCATTATTTACCAATCAAACTAAGCCACTCAGTCTCATCTAAAACTTTAAGACCAAGTTCTTCTGCTTTTTTAATCTTTGAACCTGCTCCAGGCCCAGCAATGACCAAATCAGTTTTTGCCGAAACAGACCCTGATACTTTGGCACCAAAATTTTCCGCTAAAGATTTAGCTTCTGAACGGCTCATTTTTTCCAATGTCCCTGTAAAAACAAGCGTCTTTCCTGAAATAAAACTATTTTCACCATCGGGTGGAATTTCATCCAAAATATTTAAGTGATTAGCTAAGCGGTTGATAATGTTTTTTTCTGATCCGCTTTCAAAAGTAGAAAGTAATGAAGACACTACAGTTGTGCCTATTCCATCAATAGCCACGAGATCTAAATATTCTTGGCTTTCCTTGTTTTGAGAAATTGCAATTGACTCAACAAATTTAGACCAACTTAGGAAATGACGCGCCAAAATCTTTGCGACATTTTCACCTACATGTCGAATACCTAAAGAAAACAGAAAACGGCTAAACTCGATTGTTTTTTTATTTTCTATCGCTTCAAAAAGATTTTTAGCACTTTTTTGACCAAAACCATGGCGATCTTTTAATTTTGTTAAGTTATTTTGATCTCGAAGTTTCAAGGTAAAAATATCAGCTGGCTCTTTTACCGGAAGAACCTCATCAGCAAAAAATAATTCTATTTGCTTACCTCCTAAACCCTCAATATCAAATGCCTTTCGAGAGACAAAATGTTTCAATTTTTCAATTGCTTGCGCAGGACAGTCTATACCACCGGTGCAACGGATAACAGCATCACCTTCATCTCGAATAGCTTTTGAACCACATTCTGGGCAATTTGACGGAAAAGTATAAGGTAAACTGTCAACATGTCTTCTTGTTAAGTCCACATCAGAAATTTTCGGGATAACATCACCCGCTCTGTAAACCTCTACCCAATCATTTATTCTAATGTCTTTACCCGACCTAATTTCCTTTCCAGAACTATCACGACCCTCTATGTAGTCTTGGTTATGTAAGGTAGCATTAGAGACTACCACGCCACCAACTGTTACCGGCTGCAAGCGCGCAACTGGGCTGAGCGCACCTGTCCTTCCAACCTGGATGTCAATAGCCTCTAACTGTGTCCATGAATATTCCGCAGGGAATTTATGAGCAATAGCCCAGCGGGGTGTTGTTGAACGATAACCTAATCGATCCTGAAGGTTTAATGAGTCAACTTTATAAACAATTCCATCAATATCATAACCTAGGTCTGAACGTATTTTTGATAGTTCTTCATAATGAGCAAGCGCTTCATCAATTGTTTTACAAAGCTTTGTGTGGGAATTTGTTTTAAACCCTAAATTTTTCAACTTTTTGATTGCACCAAATTGAGAGATATCAAGAGGTTCTGTCAGTTCTCCCCATGCGTAAGCCAAAAACTTAAGCGGACGTTCGGCTGTTATTGTGGCGTCTAATTGACGCAAACTTCCAGCGGCCGCATTCCTTGGGTTTGCAAATATCTTTTTTCCTAAGGAGTCATAATTTTTATTCAAAATTTCAAAATCTTTATGCTCCATATATACCTCACCACGCACCTCAATTACTTCAATTTTCGTTGGTAAGTTTTGTGGGATATCTGAAATTTGTTTAGCGTTTTCTGTAACGTTTTCTCCAGTAGTACCGTCCCCTCTCGTGGCGGCAAAAGCAAGTTTTCCATTTTCATAGCGTAGTGACAAAGATAAACCATCAATTTTTGGTTCAACGGTATATTCTAGAGGATCTAGGTCTCCAAAATTTAGAAACCTTCGTACCTGCTCATCAAAATCATAAAGATCATTATCTTCAAATGCATTAGCTAAAGAAAACATTCTTTTAGAATGCTTAATTTTTGAGAATGTCTCAGATGGCAGCGCCCCAACTTTTTCTGTTGGACTATCTGGTTTTTTATGTTCAGGGAATTTAAGTTCAATATCATTATTTCTTCTCTTTAGAGCATCAAACTCTGCATCCGTCATCATAGGATCGTCATCACTGTGATATGCTTTATTTGCCATATTAAGCAAATCAGCAAGACGAGTTAATTCATCTCTCGCCATGTCTTCCGTGAGATCTTCAATAGCAATATTTTCGGTCACAATTAGCCCCATAGTAATCGATCACTTTGTTAAAGTTTCTCTAAAAACAAACTCAGATACAACATGAATTAGTATGTTGAGAAAATTGATTTCTACTTATATTTAATTTAAGAGACGAACGGATCCGTCGATCTTTGTTTGAATAGCAAAAATTTTCTTTCAGAAGAACCAGATTTTGAGTGTTAAAAAGTTATTGTGTCAAAATTAAATACAACAAAATTAAATTCACTGGGGTTTGATAAACCACCTAACGAAACGAGAGTTGTTGTTGCCATGTCAGGAGGTGTCGACAGCTCTGTAGTCGCTGCTAAACTGGCGAGCGAAGGATATGATGTTATTGGCGTCACTCTGCAACTTTATGACCACGGAGCTGCGCTTGCAAAAAAAGGTGCCTGCTGCGCTGGCATCGATATTCATGATGCCAGAAGAGTGGCTGAAAACATGAAGTTTCCTCACTATGTTCTTGATTATGAAAATATTTTTAAAGAAACGGTGATAGATGAATTTGCGGATAGCTATTTGGGAGGGGCTACACCAGTACCCTGTATTCGGTGCAATGAAAGAGTAAAGTTTAAAGATCTGATGGAAACAGCTAGAGAATTAGATGCTGACTGTATGGCCACTGGCCATTACATCCAACGAAAAAATGGAAGGAATGGACCAGAGCTTCATTGCGCTGCTGATCCAAAACGTGATCAAAGCTATTTTCTATTTCCAACCACAAAAAAACAGTTAGAATTTTTAAGATTTCCTCTTGGTCATCTAAAATCAAAAGAGGAAACGCGAGCTCTAGCAAAAAAATTTCAGTTGAGCATATCAGATAAACCAGACAGTCAAGATATTTGCTTTGTGCCAAATGGTGACTATGCCTCTGTTATAGAGAAATTAAGACCTGGAGCTGCAGAACCAGGAAAGATTATTCACTCAGATGGAAGGGTTTTAGGAACACACGCTGGAATAATCAATTATACTGTCGGGCAACGAAGGGGCTTAGGTATTGGAGGATTAAATGATCCTTTATATGTAATTTCATTGAATGTAGAAACTCGTGAAGTAGTTGTCGGCCCTAAAGAGCTTTTAAAAGCGAAAAAAATAATAGTTACCCAAGTTAATTGGTTAGGCGATCAAAGTTTTTTATCAGCAAACGAATGGAAGTTAAAAGTTAAAGTTCGCTCCACGCGACCACCTCAAAATGCAATAGTCAAACCAAAATCTGATGGTTCCGCTAAGGTTGAACTATTGGAGCCTGAACAAGGAATCGCTCCGGGCCAAGCATGTGTTTTTTACGATGAAGATAGCTCAAGGGTACTAGGCGGTGGTTGGATTAACAAAGCTGAATAATTTCTAGATACTTGACCAAAAGAATATCAAAACTACCATCAAATTGGTCGATTGTTCGTTCTACTTGAGGTCTTGCAATGAAGTTTATCACAAGTATTTTTCTAATATTTTTAATTTCAACAACTGTCTTGAAAGCATCTCAAACACAGATGCTGCTTGATAAGTTGGCTACAGCATCCTCTGCTGATGTAGCTCAAACAATTATAATCGATATTCAAGAGGCTTGGATAAATTCCCATAGTGACCAAACTGAAAAACTTTTAATGTCAAAAGCGCTATCAGCAATGAATAAAGGGAATCTTGAAAAAGCAGAAAGAGAACTGACAACGCTTATCAAGAAAAATCCAAATTTTGTTGAAGCTTGGAACAAACGGGCCACGGTAAGGTTTTTTAACGGAGATTTATCTGGTTCAGAAACAGATGTATTTGAAGTTTTATCGCGCGAGCCTAGACACTTTGGAGCAATTTCAGGCCTGGCATTAATCAATGTTCATGTAGGAGCGCTTGAGGAGGCCGTAAAAGCTTATGAAATGCTTTTAAATATACATCCGCATGCAGAGGACGCTAAAAGGTATCTACCAAAACTTAAAAAGCAGATCGGTCAGCACGAGCTATAGGTCGCTTATTCTAAAAAAGATAACAAAAACGATTAAATCCCAAACTTCATGTTTCGTGCTTCACGCATCTTTTGAAAATCATC
>VMBT01000222.1_pt1 | contig 38565 bp, 44 predicted proteins | sample 4404301 | NCBI WGS metagenome assembly VMBT01 (sample SAMN12238535, study PRJNA552566) | marine metagenome | isolation source: Coastal seawater | place: USA: coastal Georgia, Sapelo Island | collected 2008-08/2009-08
CTTTATTACTCTATGAGTGGCGTATGCCCCGTAATTTCTGTCAATATAGCCAACTCTGTCTCCAGGAGAAAAATCAGAGACACCTTTACCAATTTCTTCAACTACACCTACCGCCTCTAAACCCGGTATACCAGGTAAAGACAATGTTTTATAAAGGCCAGTTCTTACGTATATATCATGAAAATGAACAGCAATAGCAGTTTGTCTTAATAGAAGTTCGTCTTCACTTGGTTTCTGAATTTCTACGTCTTCTAATTTTAATTGAGCAGAATTTCCATATTTTCTTATAACGATTGCTTTTCCCATTTATGCCTCAATTTAATTTTTTATATAAATTTTACTCCCATTAAAATTAAACAAATGAGAGAAGCTGCCCATATCCCTGTTCTTATATAATTAATTCCTAAAATATATATAGGAATATAAATCGCTCGAAGTATTAACCATAATAAAGCAACATAGGAATTATCAACTTCTCTAATTAATGATAAAATACCAATACCAATAAAAATTGGTAATGTTTCCAATAAATTTCGTGAAGCTCTATTTGCTCTTTGTGCATAAATTGATGGTTTTGAAGAACTGTCCCTAGAAGAAAGTAAATATGTTAAATTAGTATTACCTGTAAGTAGATCAATTAACATTGGAATAGTTAATTGAATGATTGCTAGTAAAAAAGCTAATATAAGAATTTTCTCTAACGCCATTTTATTTCCCCTTTAAAATTAAATTAATAATAGAAATTTTTAATAAACTAATTGTGTAATTCATGATTTTTTATTCAATAACTCCAACTTGTTTAATAAATAGTCGATGTATTCTTCTGCCTCAATTAACTTCCTTTTAAGGTTTTTATTATTTTCATTTAGAAAATAATTTTGCCTTTTTAGCCATTCATTATAGTCAATTTCTTCAGGATTATCCTTGTTGTTCATTGTACTTTTCTAATAAAATTAATTTTCTTCTTCATTCGGGTCTTTGGTTAGATAAACTCCAAAACAGAACCCACCTATAGCAAAAAAATTTAAAACAAAATTTGCTTCAGCTAGATCTAGACCTCTTATTACCCCCCATAACAAACACACACTAATAATTGTCCAGCCTATAAATTGCCTATTCATTAAATTCTCCTTGGTTGTTAAGCTTAGAAGAGAAAATTTGAAAATTAAAGTTTAAGTTTTCTTTTCTTTAATGAAGAGAATTTAACTCATGTCTTCTTAAATTTATTCTAAATTAACTTAATAATGTCGCTCTTTTGAACTCTACTTTTTTAGGTCTTATTGTAAAAAATCTTGAAATTCTGTGTTGCTCAAAGGCCTCATCAATAATTTTCTGGAGTTCACCAAGGTGACCTTCTATCGGTTGACTGTTCCATTCTCTATTGTCTACAGATAGAGTAATAATATATTTTTGTTTTTCATTAGTCATATTTTTTACCTAATTCTTGATAATAATAACCAAATAAATCTTATTGATATAAAATTTCTTATTACGCCAATTATATAAGTAAAAGCTGCAGCCTTTAGGATAGAGCGGCATGCTTCATGATACTCTTGTGGAACTTTTTCAATTAATATTGGTAAGGCTTTATTAAAACTTGCATCCATTTCTACTTCAAGTGTAATCACGTGAATTAAAATACCAATTATTAGAGAAATGAAAGCTAAAATAAGACAACCCTTAATAAGAGAATAGGACCCAGTAGCCAAAATTGTTGGGATACCCATCAATAAAATTCCGCTGCCTAATTGTGAAATCCATGCTGTATTTTTTACTAAAGTAGTTCTATTTTCTAGGGGTTTATAATTTTCTTGATGTTGAATTGCGTGGCCAATTTCATGACAAATAATTGTAATTGCTGTTAGACTTTTTTTAGAAAGTCTATCCTCGGATACTTTTACTTTTCTTTCAGAAAGATCATAGTGATCCATTGAGAGTGATTTTTCAATCTTGACACCTTGAAGGCCCTTTTCGTTAATAATCATTTGGCCAAATTGAAGCCCATTAAAGGGCATATTAATTAAAATTTTATCATTTTTGCTAAAAACATAATTGAGCCAAATCATTGGTGTAATAGATAAAATCAAAAGTAAAACTAAATAAATAATCATAGGAGCATACTAGTTCAAAGGAGATGAGTTTTCTAGGATTGATATTTCATTTATTAATATACAATTTTTTTTAAGATGATTTACTTAAATTTGTTTAAATAAATTTATGATGTATTAGTTTATTTATACATAATATGTATATATATGTATATATTAAATCAGTCTTCGCTAGGTCCAGCTATCTGAGTAATATAGACAGAATAACAAAAACCTATTATTGCTGCTACATCTACCCAATTAAAGGGTTTGTCTGACCCACCAATAATTCTATAAATTCCATAAACAAAGCAAACTATTCCCAATAACCAACTTTGTGCATATTTGAAGTCCATAATATATTCTCATTTACAAGTTAAAATTTAATTTGAAATCGCTATTAACATTTACCCTGAGTGAAGAAAAATCCTAACATTTTAATAAAACTTAGATCTTAATTTTTATATGTGCCTTTAATTTACCTTTTTGTTTACAAATTTTGAACTAATTTTCCCATATAGTTAATAATATAAAAGAAATAGATTTTCATTTATAAACCTCCTAAAGGCATTAACTATTCAAATAGTTAATGCCTTAAATCATTCAAATATGATAAAATTAAAGCAATATCATTTACTATTTATAATTTATTAATGCATAATTAATTAAAAATTTTTTTATTGAGAAATATTTTATTGAATAGCCCAGGTGTAACAATTTTAGGTGGAGGAATTATTGGTATTTGTTCTGCCTTATCTTTGCAAGAACGTGGAGTAAATGTCCGTTTAATTGATATAAACGACCCTGGACAAACTACCTCTTTCGGTAATGCTGGTGTAATTTCACCTTGGTCAATTATCCCACATAGTACTCCTGGTTTATGGAAAAATATACCAAAGTTAATGTTTTCAGGTTGGAGACCGTTGTCTGTAAGGACAAGAATTTGGCCTACAATGATACCTTGGGGTCTAAAGTTTTTGTCAAAAGGCACAGAAGACTTAACTCGAAAAACAGCTGATGCAATGTCACTATTATGCTCACCTTCTATTGAACTCTATCGTAAACACCTTAACAAGACTGGACACGAAAGTTTGGTTAGAGATACTGCTTATTTACAGTTAATTAGACGTGTAAACGAGGCCAGTATAAATGATTTAGGAAGTCAGATCCGATTAGAGAAGGGTGCAAATATTGAAATTGTAAAAGGAAAAGCCTTACGCAATTTAGAGCCCGCTGTTTCAAATGAGTTTGAAGCTGGAGTAGTTATTTATAATACTGCTCGAACTCTCTCTCCCGGTAGATTAGGTGAGGTTCTTGCCAATAAAGCAAAAGCGCAAGGAGCTGAAATAATTAAAGATCAAATTCTTAAAATAGAAAGAGAGGGTATAAATTGGTTTTTACACGGTAAAGATTCTAAATATGAAAGCAAATCTATAGTTATTGCAGCGGGAGCTTGGAGTAAAGAGCTACTATCAAGTATTGGTGTAAAGGTACCCCTTATAGCTGAGCGAGGTTACCATATTCATTGCGAGGAACCAGGGATAGAAGTCAAAAACTCAGTGGTGTATTCTGAAGGCGGTGTAATTGCAAGTTCAATGGAAGGTGGTGTTCGCGTAGCAGGCCAAGCGGAGTTTGGGCCAATCGATGCACCACCTAATCCTGAACGTGAAGATATTTTAAAAGGAATCGCAAAGAAAATTTTCCCAGATATTAGCGTAAGTAAGAGCAAATTTTGGATGGGACGAAGACCAAGTTTTCCTGATAGTATACCAGTGATTGGATCAGTACCTAAGCATCCAGGATTATTTGTAAATTTCGGCCACTCGCATCATGGTCTAATGATGGCTCCAAAATCAGGGGAGGTGCTTGCAAATAGTTTAATAAATAAACCTATCAATGAAGATATCTCAACTTTATCTATCAAAAGGTTTTTGTCCTAAAAAGTTAATAAAAGATAATTTTTAAATAGTATAAAATCCCTATTGAATTATATTACTATTATAACAATAAAGTAGTAACCCTTAAAAATATCTCCAGACTATAAAACATATATTAAATCATTATGGAGAGCCTAAAGTTTTGGAGTTTGTTGATGAAAATTACAAAGTTAGAAACTATTCGTATTGAAGAACGACCTAATTTGCTGTGGCTTCATGTTCATACCGATGAAGGAATAATAGGATTGGGAGAGACTTTTTTTGGGGCTGGCGCCGTGGAAGCATATATTCACGATAACTTGGGTCCGTTAGTTATCGGTGAAGATCCATTACGAATTGAATATCTATCGCGTAAAGTCGAAGGATATTTAGGCTGGCGTTCTACAGGAGCTGAAGCTCGTGGCAATTCTGCTTTTGATATAGCCCTTTGGGATTTGTGGGGGAAGGCTACTAATCAACCTGTGGCCCAGTTGCTAGGTGGTTTTACTCGCCAGAGCATACGCACTTACAATACTTGTGCCGGTAATGACTACATAAAAAAGGAAACTGGTCAAAACAGTAAAAATTTTGGATTAGGTCAAACTGATCAGTATGACGATTTGAATGGCTTTCTCTATAATGCAGACGAATTAGCACAATCCCTTTTAGATGAAGGTATAACTGCAATGAAAATTTGGCCATTTGATATGGCAGCTGAGGCAAATGAGGGAGCTCATATTTCTGCAGAAGAAATGAAAACAGCAATTTTACCATTCGAGAAAATTCGTAAGTCCGTTGGCGATCAAATAGATATTATGGTCGAGTTTCATTCACTATGGCAACTCACACCTGCTATTCGTATTGCTCACGCACTTACTCCTTTTCAAACCTATTGGCATGAAGATCCTATTCGAATGGATAATTTTTCGGCTTTGGCAAGATATGCAAGAGAAAGTTCAGCTCCTGTATGTGCATCTGAGACTTTAAATGGAATTGGCTCTTTTCGAGATTTGTTAGCCTCGAACTCTGCTGGGATCATTATGTTAGATTTATCATGGTGCGGCGGTTTGACTGTTGCCCGTAAAATCTCTGCTATGGCTGAGGCTGAAAAATTACCCATTGCACCACACGATTGTACAGGACCTGTAGTTTTGGCAGCATCAACACATCTTTCATTGAGTGCTCCTAATGCACTGATACAAGAAAGTGTAAGAGCTTTTTACAAAGGCTGGTACGCAGACATAGTTACTGGCTTGCCAGAAATTAAAAATGGTCAGATATCTGTGGGTCAAGCACCTGGTCTGGGAATGGAATTAATCACTGACTTAGATAGAGCATTTACAGCCACACGTCGTGTATCAAGCTAGGCTATAACTTTGCTTAAAAGTGTAGAGTGATGGTGCGCTCGAGAAGATTCGAACTCCTGACCCCTAGATTCGTAGTCTAGTGCTCTATCCAGCTGAGCTACGAGCGCATATATTTGATCGTTTTATATAGTTATAGTTATAAATAATTATAATCAAGTAAGAAAAAATATTATAATAAATGTAGTTTTGGTGTAATAGATTTCATTAATAACTTTAACAAATTTACGAGTAGATAAAATGTACGATAAATCATTCCCTGTATCTTGGGAAGAGATTCACAGAAATAGTAAGGCATTGGCTTGGCGTTTGTCAGAAATGAAGCCTTACAAAGGTATTATTGCAGTTACAAGAGGTGGATTAGTTCCTGCTGCTATTGTAGCAAGAGAATTAGATATTAGGCTGATAGATACTGTTTGCGTATTATCTTATAACCAAAAAAATAAGGGTGAAGTAAACGTACTGAAAGAATCTTTAATTGCAGAGGATGGCAAAGATTGGTTAATAATTGATGATCTGGTAGATACTGGTGAAACTATTAAAACAATAAGACTTAAACTTCCAAATGCTCATTACGCAACTGTTTATGCAAAGCCTAGCGGAAGGGAACAAGTAGATACCTTTATTACCGAAGTTTCTCAAGACACTTGGATTTATTTTCCTTGGGACATGGAAATGAAGCCAGCACCTACTATTTCTGAAAGAACACAGAAATAATCATATTGACTATCTGAAACAAAGGGTCTAAAAACAACAAAAATTTAATCAAGGGACTGTATACATTACAGAAAAGCTATGAAACGTACTTTCCAACCTAGTAATTTAGTAAGAAAAAGAAGACATGGTTACAGAAGCAGAATGTCAACCGTAGGTGGTAGAAACGTTATTCGTGCCAGAAGAGCCAAGGGCAGAAAAAAACTTTCAGCTTAGTTCTTAGTCCTAAACCTTTTTGTTTTATTAAGTCAAATATATGAGCTAAATAAAATGAAATTCCAAACTATAAAAAAAAGAAGAGATTTCGTTTTATCTAACAAGTTTGGAAAAAAAATTTTTAAAAAAAATTTCATACTACAAAAATATAATCAGATAGAGCAAGATCAACCATCCTTAAAATTTGGTTTTACTGCTACAAAAAGAATTGGTAACGCAGTTAAAAGAAATAGGGCAAAAAGAAGGATGAGAGCATTAATTTCTTTGTTTCTTAAGGAGAATAGACTATTGTTTGACGAAACTAGTAGTTACATAATAGTTGCAAAAAAGTCTTTAATTAAGGCCTCTTTTTTAGATTTAAAAGATGAGATGAAAGAGTGTTTAAGCAAATCATGATTAAGAAGTTTTTAACAAATTTTGTAGTTAGTTTAATTAACCTTTATAAATACTTAATTTCCCCTTTATTAGGAAATAATTGTAGATACCTACCTACTTGTTCAGAATATACAAAAGAATCAGTTAAAAAGTTTGGAATAATGTATGGTATTTGGCTAGGGCTAAAAAGAATAATCAGATGTCATCCCTGGGGAAAGGGTGGTTATGATCCTATTAAATAGTTATATACGTATAATTTTTTAACCTTAATTTATTATTATAAAGTATGTGAGATAAAATGAACCCAGAAACTCGAAACTTAGTTGCAGCTATTTGCTTATCCATGTCAGTTTTAATTGGATATCAGTTATTGTTTGTTGAACCTAAAAAAGAATTAAATAATCAACAGAATATTGTTCAAGAAAATACAGACACATCGAATATCCCTTTGCCTTCAAATACTGGAAATGGGATAGTTGGAGTTGATAACACAGCTTCATCTGATGAAAGAAAAGCTGTACCAAGAATTTCGATGCTCTCAAAAGAAGCCTCTGGTTCAATATCCTTAAAGGGGGCAAGGATTGATGACATCACCTTAACGCAATATAGGGAAACATTAGACCCTGAGAGTGATCTCATAAAATTGTTGCTAAAGTCTAATGGGCAAACACCTTATTTTATCGAATTTGGGTGGAGTAATCCAAAAGGAATTAAAGTTCCTAATGGAAAATCAGTTTGGAAGGCATCTAATGAACAATTAACTCCGAATAAGCCAGTAACTCTCTCTTGGGATAATGGTGAGGGTATCATTTTTTACCAGGATATAAGTATTGATGATACTTTTATGATTACTGTAAATCAAAGAGTTCAAAATAATTCTAAGGAGGCTGTTACTTTATATCCGTATGGTTTAATTAGAAGAGCTGGTGAACCTAAAACAATTGATTTCTTTGTATTACATGAGGGGCCCTTGGGTGTTTTTGACGGGACACTATCAGAAAAAAGCTATGGCGACCTCACTGAAGCTGGGAAAAATGGAATTAATGTAAAACCTGAAGAAGCAGGTGGTTGGATAGGTTTGACTGATAAATATTGGATGACTGCTCTTCTTCCAGACCAAAAAGGAAAGTATAATTTCACATTTAGAAAATTAAGCTCTAACGGTGGCCAATATCAAACAGACTTTCTTGGCAGTGCCATAACAGTTGCGCCAAACTCAAATGGTGAGTTCTTAACAAGAACCTTTGCTGGAGCAAAAAGGCTAGCTTTGTTTGATGATTACGAACAAAAATATAATATAAAGCATTTTGATTTAGCAATAGACTTTGGTTGGTTTTATTTTTTAACTAAACCTTTCTTTTATGCCTTATCTTGGGCAAATGATTATTTAGGTAATTTTGGATTAGCTATCCTTGCTATAACTGTAATAGTTAAATTACTTTTCTTTCCGTTAGCAAATAAATCATACAAAAGCATGGCTAAAATGAGAGTGCTTACTCCTCAAATTCAAAAATTAAGAGAGAGAGTTGGTGACGATAGACAAAAATTAAATCAAGAAATGATGAATTTATATAAGAAAGAAAAAGTAAATCCAGCTGCAGGTTGTTTACCTATTTTAGTCCAGATCCCTGTTTTCTTTGCTCTCTATAAAGTTTTATTTGTATCCATTGAAATGAGACAAACACCTTTCTTTGGATGGATTAAAGACCTTTCAGTACAAGACCCAACAAGTATTTTTAATCTTTTTGGACTATTACCTTATAGCACATCCATGTTACCAGATTTCTTGAATATTGGCATCTGGCCTTTATTAATGGGTGTTACAATGTTCTTGCAGCAAAGATTAAACCCAACACCTCCAGATCCAATTCAAGCAAAGATTTTTGCGTGGATGCCAGTAGCTTTTACCTTTTTGCTTGCTACATTCCCTGCCGGGTTAGTGATTTACTGGACTTGGAATAATTTGCTTTCCATATGTCAACAATGGGTAATTATGAATAAAATGAATAAAGAGACTAAATAAAAACAGAAAGTTAAATATTTGTTTTATGACGAAGCTGAAATCGAAAATGCTCGTAAATTATTTTCTGGTGAGTGTAACTTTATTGCAGCTGCTCTTAATGAACAAGCTATTCCACCTGAAGATAGTAATGAAATAGCCTTTGCAGGTAGATCTAATGTTGGGAAGAGTTCTCTAGTTAATGCTCTAACTAATAGAAAAACTCTTGCAAGAACCAGCCAAACACCAGGAAGAACAAGGCAATTAATTTTCTTTGATCTAAAATATCAATCATTTAAGTTGAGATTAGTCGATTTGCCTGGTTATGGTTATGCGAAAGCACCTAAAAAAGATATTCATTCTTGGACTAGCTTAACAGTTAAGTATTTAAAAGGAAGACCATCACTTAGAACTGTATGCCTGTTGGTTGATAGTAGAAGAGGCATTGGAGAGTATGATAGGTTTATAATGAAAGAATTGGATTTGGCTGCAGTTAGCTGGGTTTTGGTGCTTACTAAGTCAGACAAGTTAAAAAAAGATGAATTAACGAAAGTTATAGATACAACTCAAAATGTAATATCAAAACATCCTGCCTCATTTCCAGAAATAATGGTTACATCTAGTTTAAAAAATGATGGTTTAGTCTTATTAAGAACTCACCTCGCAAGCTTTGCGCAAAAAATTGGATAAAATAATAATTTTTTCTAAAATTATATGATATTACTTCTATAAATTACATTTTTAATGGTTTTTAAATTGGATAAAAATAAAGAAGAAATTAGATCCGAGTGGCTAGGTAAAGCAAATCTGCTAACTGAAACATTGCCTTTTATGAAAAGGTATTCGAACAAAGTTATTGTTGTAAAGTTTGGTGGAAACGCTATGGGCAAAAAAGAATACGTTGATAGTTTTGCAAAAGATATCGCTTTTTTACAACAAGTAGGGATTTTGCCGGTAGTAGTACACGGAGGAGGTCCTCAGATTGGAGAAATGTTATCCAAACTAAAAATTAAAACAGAATTTATTAATGGACTAAGAATAACTGATGCAGCAACTGTAGATGTAGTTGAGATGGTGTTAAGTGGAGTTACAAATAAATCAATTGTGACTGCAATCTCAAACGCAGGCGCTAAAGCAGTAGGAATTTCTGGTAAAGATGGAAACCTAATAACTGCCAAAAGATTACAGCAAATAGATAGCAATTCTGATTCTAACGTAGAGAAAGCTATTGATCTTGGTTATGTGGGGGAACCAGAAGTAATTGACCCAAAAGTTATTCATGCCCTTATCAGTGAAAAAATGATACCAGTAATTGCTCCCGTAGGTATGGGTGTTGACGGCCAAACCTACAACATAAATGCTGACACAGCAGCAGGCGCTATATCAGCATCAATGAAAGCCTCCAGAATGATAATGTTGACTGACGTTTCTGGCGTTCTTGATCAAAGTGGTGAATTGATTACAGAATTAACAGTTGCCCAAGCACAAGAATTGATCAAAAACAAAGTAGTCAAGGGTGGCATGATACCTAAAGTTCAGACCTGTATTGATGCTGTTTTGGGAGGTGCTGAGGCATCAGTAATTATGGATGGAAGAATGTCTCATTCATTATTATTAGAACTGTTTACCGAACATGGTGTAGGAACTATTATTCGAAGAAATCCGAATTGATACCTAAAGTAGGTAAATAATTAATGCAAAATATTAATATAATTTCTTCAGATTTTAATAATAACTATGATTATTGGGTATTTGATCTTGATAATACCATATATGATTTTAATTTGGGCTTATTTAGAAGAATATCTCAAAGAATGACAGAATACATAAAAGATTTTTTTGATTTAAACCATTCAGATGCTCTTAACCTTCAAAAAGATATGTATAAGAAATATGGTTTAACTTTAAGAGGCTTAATAATTGAAAGAGAAATAGATCCAGAACCTTTTTTAGAATATGTGCATGATGTTAATTTTAATGACTTGGAAATAGATTATGAACTAAAGAAATTATTAGGAGAAATAAAAGGAAAGAAATTAATTTATACAAATGCATCATATAAACATGCAAAAAACATCTTAACATCGATGGGTATTTTTGAAGAGTTTGAAAAAATTTTTGATATTAAGGATTCAAATTATGTAGCTAAACCAGACCAAACTTCTTATCTTATAATGAAAGAAAAGTTTGGGCTTGATAATGAAAGTATAAAACGGAGTATTTTTTTTGAAGATACTGCTAAAAATTTAAAACCAGCTAGTGAGTTGGGTATGAGTACTGTTTGGATTGAAAATGAATTTAACAAAGATGAAGCAAACAAACTCAAAAAATATATTAACTTCAGTGGGTCAGATATTAAAACTATCTTGGCAAAAATGTTAAGAAATTAAGATTGATAATTATAAAACTTAAATTGAGGAAAACAAAATGAACTTTGAAAATATTAAATCTGTTATCGAGAGGGTTTTTGATAACAATGAAGATGTTAATCCTGGAACATCTGGTGAAGTAAGAGACGCTATTGAAACTGCTTTAAATTTTTTAGATAGGGGTGAATTACGAGTAGCTGAACCTTTAGGCAATAGCCAATGGCAAGTAAATCAGTGGCTTAAAAAAGCTGTGCTTTTATCATTTAAGTTAAACGACATGGACGTGATCTCAGGTGGACCTGAGAGCCCAAATAAAGGTCCAGCTAATTGGTGGGATAAGATACCTTCAAAATTTTCTGGGTGGACTAAAGAAGATTACAAAAAAGCTGGTTTCAGATCTGTCCCTGGATGTGTTGTAAGACATTCTGCTTTTATTGCCCCAAGTGTGGTTTTGATGCCTTCTTTTGTAAATATAGGTGCATATGTAGATTCTGGAAGTATGATTGATACTTGGGCTACTGTTGGATCGTGTGCTCAAATTGGTAAAAATGTCCATATCTCTGGTGGTGCTGGAATAGGAGGGGTCCTAGAGCCAATTCAGGCCGGACCTGTCATTATAGAAGATGATTGTTTTATTGGTGCAAGATCTGAGGTTGCAGAAGGTGTAGTCATAGAAAAAGGTGCAGTTCTATCTATGGGCGTATTTATTGGTGCTTCAACCAAGGTTATCGATAGAAATACTGGTGAAGTTTATGTGGGAAGAGTGCCCGCCTATTCGGTAGTGGTACCAGGCTCTCTTCCTGGAAAATTATTGCCAGACGGATCTCAAGGCCCAAGCTTATACTGTGCAGTGATTGTAAAAAAAGTTGATGCTCAGACTAGATCTAAAACGTCTGTAAATGAATTGCTAAGGGATTAATTAAGGCCTCTAATGTCTGAAATTATAAATGCGGTTGAGTTAACTACTAAATTAATTAGGTGTGAAAGTATTACGCCTAATTCTGCTGGAGCTATTGAACTATTAATTTCGTACTTAGAACCTCTAGGTTTTAAGTGTGAAAAAATTAGTTTTGGTGAGGGTATTGAAAAAGTAGAGAATTTATACGCAAGGTTGGGGACTAAAGATCCTAATATATGTTTTGCTGGTCACGTGGATGTAGTTCCAACTGGTGATATTGAAAAATGGTCCATTAATCCGTTTGGTGGTGAGATTAAAGAAGGAAAAATTTGGGGCAGAGGCGCTGCTGATATGAAGTCTGGTATAGCTGCCTTTGTATCTTCTGTATCTGAATTCTTAGCTAAAGAAAAAAAATTTGAACAAGTTGGAAGTATTTCATTCTTAATAACTAGTGATGAAGAAGGTAAAGCCATTAATGGCACCAAAAAAGTTGTTGAATGGTTACAAGAAAAGCAAGAGAAAATAACAGCATGTATTGTTGGTGAACCTACTAATGTAAATGAAATGGGTGATACCATCAAAGTAGGCAGAAGAGGGAGTTTTACAGGCTTCTTAAAAGTAAAAGGTACTCAAGGGCATGTGGGTTATCCTCACCTAGCTGAAAACCCAATCAATTCTCTAATTAAAATGTTAGAACCTTTTGTTAAAATTTATTTAGATGAGGGTACAGAAAATTTTCAGCCTAGTTCTGTTATGGTTACAAGTGTAGATGTTGATAATGATGCTACAAATGTAATACCTGCAGAAGCAAGAGCAACATTTAACATTAGATTCAATAATCTTCACACTATAAACTCTCTTGAATTAATGATTAAAAATCAATTCGACAAAATTACTAAAAACTATGAATTTAATTATTATTGTAATGCAGAACCGTTCTTAACTAGTGATGATTTTCTTAAATCAACAATTGAAAAATCAATCAAAAATGTCGTTAATATTAAACCAAACCAATCTACATCTGGTGGTACCTCTGATGCTCGTTTCATTTCAAAGATATGTCCTGTTATAGAATTCGGTTTAGTGGGTAAAACTATGCATAAAATTGATGAAAATGTAGATGTTGAGGACATAACAAAGTTAGTAAGTATTTATAGTTTCTTTCTATCTAATTATTTTGGAGTTAATAGTTTTGATTAATCCTCCCCCAAGTCCTTTTGTTGTAAAAGATGGCTTTGTTTCTGCCTTTAGATTCATGTCCAAAAAAGATAATGTAAGTGGAGCATTTACTTTAAATAAAAACAGTTTTTGGGATAGTTGCTGGATAGTTTTTTTTGTAAACGCTGTTGTATCATCTCTCGCAGCCTATGGTCTTAAAACAAATTTAGAAGGTGATATTGAAAGTGGAGTTTTACCAAGATTACTTTTAATTACAGTTATTGATATTTGTCTTTTTTCTATCATTGTTAATATGATTTTTGAAAAAATTGGTAAGGCTAATTCGTTTTATAATTTTATCATCCCTTTTAATTGGATACAGTCTTTCCAAGCAATTATAATGCTTACTTTTGCAATGTTAGGCTTGATACTCCCTCCGTCAATTTTTGTTTTTTTAGGGATTGTAGTCGTGATTTGGATAACTTTTTCTTTATGGAGAATTGGTAAAGAAGAAGTTGGTTTATCTGGGTGGGGAGCTACAGGTATGATATTTTTATCAGTTGTTATTGAGGCTAGCCTAGGTATGTTTTCAAGGTCATTATCAGTAGCTCTTTAAATTAATTGTAGATTTTATCATCATATATAATCGGCCAATTGTTATCTATTAAGGCTCTAGGGTAATGTATATTTTCTAGATACAAACCATCAGCAGGTGCAGTTGGGCCAGCTAAACTTCTATCTTTATCTGAAAGTATGCTTTTAATTTTTTCAGGTTCCCATGTTTTATCTCCAACTTTAACAATTGTTCCAACTATTATTCTGACCTGGCTGTGGAGGAAGCTTTTCGCAATAATTCTTATAATTATTTCATCTCCCTCGTTTGAAAAAATTATTTCATCCAAGGTTCTTATAGGAGATTTAGCCTGACATTTAACTGTTCTAAAGCTTGTAAAGTCATGTTGTCCTAATAAATATTTAGCCCCCTTTTCCATTAATTTTAAATCCAATTTTCGTCTAATATGCCATACTTTACCTTTATCTAATCCGGGAGGGGCAGCTCGACATAATATTCTATATTTATAAGACCTTTTTATTGCACTAAATCGTGCATTGAATTCAGACGTAACAGGTTTTGCTGAAATAACTCTTATTTCAGTATCCTTTAACATGGCATTAAATGCTGAAATTATATAGAACGGATGATTTGTGGTTAATTTATGATTTTTGGGTAAATGAATATGAGCAACCTGACCTAATGCGTGTACACCTGCATCAGTGCGGCCCGCTCCTTGTATTTCAAAATCTTCATTAAAAATATTCTTTGCAGCTTTCTCAAGGCTTCCTTGAACAGATATACCTTCATCTTGTCTTTGCCATCCAACCAAACCATTACCATTATATTCAATTAATAATGCGTATTTTACTTTATTCTCTAGTTCCAAACTTATCACCGATCATAATTTTGGTTCCATTTAAAAACTCGATAGCATTAATAATTTTTTTTCCAGGTTTTTGTAAGGAAATAATTTCTATGGCAGTTTTATTACCACAGGCAACTAATATTTTTTTTTCAACTTCAATTATTGTTCCTGGTTCACTGTTATGAGTGTTATTGATAGGCTTGGCAGAATTAAGTTTGACTATGTCATTTTTTAAAAATGTATATGCTCCTGGGAAAGGGTCAAATGCCCTAATTTTATTATGAATATCTTTAGAGCTTTGTTCCCAGTCAATTTCTGCCTCGGTTTTATCAATCTTATTTGCATATTTAATCCCGATATTTTCTTGTGGAACAGGATTTAAATTTCCTGAAGTGTAACCTTTAATGGCGTCAATAAGTAACTCCGCTGTAATAATTGATAGTTTATCATGAATAATTTGTGCGTTGTCATCTTGGTTAATTTCAATGGCTTTAGATAAAATAACTGGGCCTGTATCCATACCCTTTTCCATAACCATAATACAAGAACCAGTTTTTTTGTCTCCGGCTTCAATTGACCTTTGGATTGGAGCTGCTCCTCTCCATCTGGGTAAAAGACTAGCATGGCCATTAATACAGCCAAACTGAGGAATACTTAAGTATTTTTCTGGCAATATTAATCCATATGCAACAACTACAACTAAGTCTGGTTTTAATTCTTGGAACTTAAAAAAAACATCTTCATTCTTCAGAGAAGAAGGCGTTAATGTTTTGATATTTAAATTTTTAGCTACCTTTTCTACAGGTGACTCTTTTATTTTCATACCTCTACCACTTGGGCGAGCAGGTTGAGAAAAAACACACAGTAAGTTATGATTTTCTGCTAATAATTTAAGACTTGGGACGGCAAAGTCTGGTGTGCCCATAAATATTATATTCAAAAATACCTCTTTATTTAGAATATTCTTTTATAGCTTTTTTAAGAATTATCTCTCTTTTTAATTTTGAGATATGATCAATAAAAAGTATTCCATTTAAATGATCAATTTCATGTTGAATACAAGTTGCTAGGAGACCCTTAGCATCAAGTGTTACATTCTGTTTGTTTTCATCAATGTATTTTACTGTTAATGATGAGGGCCTTTTAACGTTAGCATTGTATCCAGGAATAGATAAACATCCTTCTTCTCTTTCGTATAAATCTTCACCCAAACTTATTATTTCTGGGTTAATCATTTTTATAGGGTTCGGCTCTATTTTGTGATTTTTAATTTTTTCATTGTAATCTTCTTCAGACATCTCATCTTCTTCAAAATCACTTTTCCCACAATCCATTACAATTAATCTTTTATCTATGGCTACTTGAGTTGCAGCTAAACCAATACCATTCGCATTATACATCGTTTCTAGCATGTCATTAAGGATAGTTAATATATTATCATCAATATCAATAACTGGTTTAGCCGTAATTTTTAGAAATGGATTTGGTACTTTAATAATTTCATAGAGACTCATTTTTATTGTTTGTCCTAATAATATTTTTTTTATTGGTAGTTAATTTGATATCAATTTGTATTATTAATATACCAAATGCAACTGGAGTTAAAATGGATTTCAAATATTTACTAATATTTTTTATATCTCTTTTAATATCTATTTTAATTATTTTTTTATTATTAAAATTATATTTTGAGAAAAAAAATAATACCAATGAATTAACAAATTCTCAAAAAGACGAAATGAACCAAATTTCAGAATTGAAAGGTGCTGTCGCTCAGCTGAGTAGTACAATCGAAGAAAGGTTAGGTAATTTTGGTTCATCAATTGGGAATAGTATTAGTCAACAAACTCAGAATACACAAAAATCTTTAATGGAAATGCATGCTAGACTGGAAGTCATTGATAGGGCACAAGAGAATATAAGTTCATTATCTAATCAAGTAAGCGATTTACAAAATATTTTATCAAATAAGCAATTAAGAGGAGCCTTTGGAGAAGTGCAGCTAGAAAACCTTGTTAAGGATGCTCTTCCACAAAATGCATACAAATTTCAATTTACATTAACATCAAACAGTAGAGTTGATTGTATCGTGAAAATGCCAGATCCACCTGGGTCAATCTGTATAGATTCAAAGTTTCCTCTTGAAGATTATAAAAAACTTGTTAGTTCCCAAAATGATCTAGATAAAAAAGAAAATTTGAAACTTTTTCACAATGCAGTTCAAAAACACATTAAAGATATTGCAGAAAAATATATTTTGCCTGGTGAGACAGCTGACTCAGCAATTATGTTTCTACCAAGTGAGTCAATTTATTCTGAAATCAATATAAGATTTCCTAAATTAGTAAATGAAAGTAGAAATAAGAAAGTTTACATGGCTGGTCCTGATAACTTAATGCTTTTATTGCATACTGTGAGAGCAATATTAAGAGATGCTAGTATGAGTCAAACTGCAGGAAAAATACAAGTTGAAGTTGATAAATTAATTAATGATTTAAATTTATTGTCAGAAAGAATTTTCAAACTTGATAAACATTTTGACCTGGCTAGAAAAGATCTGGATGATATAAAAATTTCTCATAGAAAAATTGAGAATAGAGGCGAATTTATTACTTCAATAGATGTGGATAATAAAAAACAAATTAGCTAAAGAGGCTATAATTCATTTCTTGCTTTTAAGGCCTGAGCAATAGTGCCATCATCTAAAAAATCTAACTCTCCACCCACAGGCATTCCGTGAGCTAACCTTGTAACTTTAACATCAAGATTATCAAGCCTGTCAGCTAAATAATGGGCTGTGGTTTGGCCATCCAGAGTAGCTGATATAGCTATGATCACTTCTGAAAATGTTTTACTTTTTATTTTGTTAACTAATGAGTTTATATTTAATTGATCTGGATTTATACCATCTATAGCAGATAAAACTCCGCCCAATATATGATACTGACCATTATAAACATTTGACCTTTCCATAGCCCATAAGTCAGCAACTGTTTCTACAACACATAAAATATTCTTATTTCTTAATGTATCATTACAAATGTTACAAATATCTGTTTCATCTAAATTTCCACACTCAACACAAGTTTTAACTTTAGAGACAACATCACTCATATCTTGAATAAGTGGTAAAAATAATCTTTCTTTATCTTTAAGTAAATGTAGAACTACCCTTCTAGAAGATCTTGGCCCTAAGCCAGGTAATTTAGAGATTTTTTTAATTAATTTTTCTAGAATTTGTTCTGACATTTAATTGATTAGCACTTTATAAATTAATTTTTGTCTTCAATAGATATTATTTTAGCATCAGGAAAATGTTTAAAAACTTCAGAAAACTCTGGATTATTTTTAATTTCATTTTTCCTTTCATCTAATTTCATAGATTCTTTTTCTGCTACAGTTTGCTCCCCTTCTTCTTCAGATATGGAAACAACCCATTTATTATTTGTTAACTTTTCTAAGGTGTTTGATAAATTTTTGGGTATGTGTATGTCTGAGTTTGAATTTAGTCTAACTTTAATTAATCCTTTAGAAAAAGAAACGAGATGTATGTTGTTGATGATTTGAGCATGGAGTAATAACTCTTTATGAATTAATAACATTTCTAGCATTTCTTCAAAACTTTCAGGATTTTTGTGGGGCGTATCCTGATCTTTGTTTACGTTATCGAATTCTTCGTTACTTTTTTTTTGTTCATTTATTTTTAAAACAGGATCATTAGCTACATTATCACTTTCTTGATCAGATCCTTGTGAATTCGAGAGCTTTTTTAATAGTGTAGAAGGGTCAGGAAGTAATGCGCCATAACATAGCTTTATTATTGCCATGGATCCTGCTTGATCTTGGTTGGGTGCATATCTAATTTCTTCAATACTTTTTATTAAAATTTGCCAAAAATTAACTAATTTAGTTAGATTATTAGTAGCTAAGTTAGAAATTCTCTTTTGGAAATGGTCATTCTCGCTAACTTCTTCTTTAATTACATTCATTTTAGAGGCTAAATGACAGATTTCTAATAAATTAGAAATAACCTGAGCAGGTTGCACTCCATTTTGTATAATTGAATCATAGGTCTTAAGAGCCTCACTACATTTATTAAGAAGACATAGCTCAAATATCTCAATATTTTTTTCATAACCATTAAGTCCTAACATGTCTAGAACGGTCTCATTCTTTATATCGTCATCGCATAAAGATGCTGCTTGATCTAACAATGATAATGCGTCTCTGACTGATCCTTCACTTGCTTTACAAATTTGGGTAATTGCATCTTTTTCGTATTTTATATTTTCAGTTTCACAAATTTTTATTAAATGAGATGTCAGAGTATTTAAATCAACTCTTTGAAGATCAAATCTTTGACATCTTGAAATTATAGTTGCTGGAATTTTTTTTATTTCAGTAGTTGCAAATATAAACTTAACATTTTGAGGAGGCTCTTCTAAAGTTTTTAATAACGCGTTAAAAGCAGCGTTGGATAACATGTGAACTTCATCTATAATATACACTTTGAAACGTGCATTATTAGGTGAATACATAACTGAATCGATTATTTCTCTTATTCCGTCAACCCCAGTTCTGCTAGCTGCGTCAACTTCAATAACATCAAGAAAATTTCCTTTATTGATAGATATGCATGGCGAGCATTTATCACAAATCTCAAAAGATGGTTCGTTTTTATTTCCATCATCTACACAGTTTAATGCTTTAGCTATAATTCGAGCTGTTGTTGTTTTACCAACACCTCTTATACCTGTTAATAAAAAGGCGTGTGCTAATCTTCCATTATTGAGAGCATTTTTGAAAGTTTTTACAAGACTATCTTGTCCTATCAGTTCATTGAAATTATTAGGTCTGTATTTCCGTGCTAAGACCCTATAATTTTTTTTTGGGCTAGTGGTATTTATCTTGTATCTCTTTGCTAAAGTAATAAAAACGAAGGGCCTCACAACCCGCTATCATTGTTACGGCTGCTTCCTTTCGGACCTGACCGGATTAGCAAGAATTACGTCCGTGGGACCCTCCACAAACATATATGTTATAAATTACAATAATATGCAAGAAAATCTATTAATTTAGCTTAATTGGCTCTTTTTCTACTATATGTTCCAATAACCTTCACGGTATTAGGCTCACTGTAGAAATTCATTTCCTCAAGTGCATTTTGCATTGGTTTTGTACCAGGATGTCCTTCTGCATCAACATAAAATTTTGCAGCATTCATGTCTTTCCCACCAATATAACTCTCTAGTTTTGTTAAATTAATTCCATTTGTAGCAAATCCACCTAAAACTTTATACAAAGCAGCAGGCACAGATCTTACTTCAAAAATGATTGTTGTTACGGGATTTATTATATCAACAGAGGGTATTTCTGGTTTTTGAGCCATAATTAAAAACCTTGTAGTATTATGTTCTGCATCTTCAATATTATCTTTTAATATCTCAAGATCATAAATTTCAGCAGCCATTTTTGAGGCTATTGCACCAAATTTTGGATCACCTAATTCTGAAATTTCTGCAGCTGCTCCAGCTGTATCTATGTGTTGTAAAGGTTTTAAATTATGTTTATTGATAAAATGCCTGCATTGTGCAAGGCCTTGTGCATGACTTTTTACGTATTGTAAATCTTCTATTTTTGAATTTTTTACACCCAATAAATAATGATTAACTCTTTGAAAATGCTCTCCGACTATGAACAGACCACTTTCAGGAATTAAATGGTGTATGTCTGCGACTCTACCAGCTACTGAGTTTTCAACAGGCACCATTGAATAGTTAGTTTCTCCTGTCTTGGTTGAGTGTAACATCTCTTCGAAAGAATTACATGCAACAGCATCTGCATTAGGGAAGCAAATTTGACAAGCTAAGTTAGAATAGGCGCCGGCCATTCCTTGGAAAGCAACTTTTAAATTTGTTTTTCTACTGTTCATAATTCATCTCTTATTATTTATATTTCATTAAACGAAATCTTATACTAAGTCTTTAAAATAATTTTCTGCTTTTTTTAAGTCTTGTTCTGTATCAACCCCAATAGGGTGCTCATCAGTGACTATTGAGTGTATTTTTATTCCAGCTTCGAGAGCGCGCAATTGTTCAAGTTTTTCAGATTGCTCTAATGGAGAAGGTTTCAATTTAACAAATTTTTCTAAGGTATCTCTTTGCCAAGAATATATTCCAATATGATGCCAAATCGTTGAGTTACCAGTAGGAATGCATGCTCTGCTAAAATATAAAGCATTTCCAACTTCATTTTGATTTTGTTCTAAGTTAGAAAATGCAATTGCTGCCTTAACAACAGAGTTGTCTTCGAATTCATCAGGTTTAGCTTTGACAACTACTGTTACAATTTCCTTAGAAACATCTTGGATTACTGTTGCTAGTCTTTTTATTAAATTTCCTGAAATATTAGGAAGGTCACCTTGAAGATGTATAATTTTTTTATATTTTCTCTCTGGATCAAATTTTTCTAGTGCTTCGTGAATTCTATCAGAGCCGCTTACATGATCCTTTGAAGTCATTGCCACTAATCCCTCATGTTTTTTAACTTCATTGGCAATTGTCTGATCATCAGTAGCAACAATAATAGGCACATTTAAATTAGCACTTTTAGCACAATTGAGTACATGAATTATGAGAGGTACTCCATTAATTTTTAAAAGAGGTTTTTTATTTAATCTTGTAGAACCCAACCTTGAAGGTATCAAAATAATTGTATCAGAAAAGTTCAAAATAAAAGCTCCACCAAAGTTTTAAAATGAATATAAAATTTTAAAAATAAATAACCAGTTTTAAATATTTATACTTGAAGAAAGCCGATCTTGCATGTAAATATTTACTCACTGAAAACTTAAAAAATTTGATTGGTTGATTAATGGATTCTCTTAAATTTAATAAAATAGCTGCAGCTCTTTTATCTAGTATCTTACTTATAATGATGTTTGGTAAAATTGGTAATTTTCTAGTCAACCCAAATACTGATGTTTCCAATGCCTACCCCATAGAAGTACCAGAGACAAATACAGCCGTAGCTAAGGAAGAGAAAGAAGTCGTTATTGAACCAATTACTGCCTTACTTGCAACAGCAAATTTAGAAAGTGGTTTGAAGATTGCAAAAAAATGTGTTGCTTGTCATGGATTTGATGCTGGTGGTCCTAATAAAGTAGGTCCAAACTTATATGATATCGTAAACAAGGATCAGGGTAAGGCAGATTATGCCTATTCTAAAGTTTTAGCAGCTTTAAATGGTAAATGGACTTATGAAGAACTGAACAAGTTTTTATATAAACCTAAGTTGTACTCTAAAGGTACTAAAATGAATTATGCTGGTTTATCTAAAACTAAAGATAGAGCAAATTTAATTGCATGGTTACGTACCAAGAGTGATAATCCTGTACCATTACCATAATTTTACTCTACGCATCACTGCTAATAAGAAAAATAGATTTTTATGAATTTTTCTGAATTAAAAGATTTATCATCTTATATCAATAGTTTAGCTGATGCTTCTAAAAAAATAACTTCTAAAGGTTTTGGTTCTAATTTTTCCTCAGATACAAAAAAAGATGGTAGTCCCGTTACCAAGTTTGATATTAATGCTGAAAAAGTAATATGTGATCAGATACGTTCAAAATTTCCTAACCATGACATAGTTGCTGAAGAAAATGGTTCGGTAAATAATCAATCTGATTTTACATGGATAATTGATCCAATAGATGGAACAAGAAGCTATGTTATAGGAAGACCTTTGTGGGGAACCCTAATTGGATTTGCATTTAAGGGAAAGCCACTTATAGGATTGGCTGATTTTCCTGCTTTAAATGAAAGATGGATAGGTTATGAAAATAAGTGTTTTTTAAACAATCTTGAATACCAGTTAAGTCCAAATAAAGTTAAAAATATATCTCAAGCCACCATAGGTTCTACAAGTCCAAGCTTGTTCTCCGCCGATGGTAAAAGAAAATATGAAAAGTTATTAGAAATGACTAAATACCATACTTGGTCTGGAGATTGTCATAATTACTGTCTTGTTCTTAAAGGTGGATTGGATTTGGTTGTTGAAGAAGGACTTTCCTCATACGATATTTTACCACTTGTTCCTATACTAAAATCTCAAAACATACAAATAACTGATTGGGAAAGTAAGGAATTAAAATTAGAAAGTGATACTCTTTATAAATATAATACTATAGTTTCTTCCAGTACTGAAATTTATGACAGCGCTCTTTCAGTATTGAAATAGAAGATGTCTAAGCTTAATTTTTCTTACAATGATTTAATATCATATTTACGATATTCCTTAGTCCCATTGCTTCTCCTCCGACAGGGAAACCCGGCCGTGAGTTGTTATTCCATGCCATTAAATCAACATGCGCCCATTTTGTATTTGGGTTTATAAATTTTTTTAAAAATAATGCTGCAGTTATTGCTCCACCTGTACCTGCACTTCCAGTACTGTTAATTACGTTGTAGCTTTTATCCAGAAATCTCTCATAAGGTAAAAATAAAGGCATCTCCCACATAGGGTCTATTTGTTCTTCTCCAGATCTAATTATGCTTTCTCCTAATTCTTTATTATTTGAAAATAAAGCAGGCAACTCTGTTCCTAATGCAACCCTGGCAGCTCCGGTTAGTGTGGCAAAATTAATAATAAAATCGTTTTTATTCTTTCCTTCTTGAGAATATGTAAGTGCATCCGCAAGCAACAGTCTTCCTTCAGCATCAGTATTACCTATTTCAACAGGAGTTTTATTTCTTGAATATATAATATCCATGGGTCTCATAGATTTGTCAGAAACTGCATTTTCAGCAAGTGGTAAAATTATTCTAAGATTAATTGGACAATTTAATGACATTAGAGCAAACCCAATCCCTAAAACAACAGCGCTACCTCCCATGTCCTTCTTCATTAGAAGCATGCTACTTGAAGGTTTTATATCTAAACCTCCACTATCAAATGTCACACCTTTGCCTATCAATACTATTGAGGGAATATCTTTTCTTGTATTTTCCCATTTAATATCTATTAGGGCTGGTTTGTTTTCTGCTGATCTTCCAACAAAGTTGATTAATGGAAAATTCTTTTCTAATTTTTTTCCTTCATAAATTGTGATTTTAGTACCAAAACGTTTTAAAGAAGTTTTAACAATCTCAATATATTTTTGGGGTGTTAAAATATTTGGTGGTAAATTAATTAAATCTCTCGTTAAAAAAATACTTTTTAATTCTGCAATAGATTTTTCTAATAATTTCTTATTAACGAGACTTTGAATTTCATTTAAACATAGATTTTGTGTTGGCTTATTATTTTTAGTTTTGGTTATTTCAAATTTATAAAAGCTTAAACCCCAGCCAAGGATAAAGTCAGAAATTTCTTTGTCTTCTAATTTTCCAATGATTTTTAACGCCCATTTTTTTTTAGGAATTTTTTTTGAAATGGCAGCTGATTGATCAATTATAGATTTTCTTGGCTCTTTAGAGCTTTTTATTATAGCTACAGCTCCTGCTAAATTAAGATTTATATCTGGGAAAAAACCAAAGTTATCAGTCTCTAATTGAAAAGCAGATTTTAAAAATTTTTTTTGATCATTAGTTATTAAATCTGAAGAGTCTAAATAAGAAATATCTTTAACAAGATAAAGTGGGATAGAATTAATTTTTTTGTTTTTACAAAATCCATTAATTTGATCATCTAAATTACTCAACATCATTTTAAAACCTTTTCAAACCATAAAATTATAACATTACTATGAAATTATGTTATTTCTAAATAATTAATAGAGATAAAATTTTTAAAAATTTTAAGGATAACTAAAGTGTTTTTTCAGAATATTAATAAGTTGAAAATACTAGTTTTTGGTATTTTGTCTCTTTTAATTTTCACAGCGCTTTTCTCTGGCCAAAAAACAATTCCTCCAATAGATAGAGATGAAGCTCGTTTTGCTCAAGCAAGTAGGCAGATGGTTTTAAGCGATGACTTTATTAACATTAAGTTTCAGGATGAAATTAGAGCAAAAAAACCTGTAGGAATATATTGGCTTCAGTCATTTGCGGCTAAAACTTTTGGCGTGGAAGAAATAAGTTCTTACAGGATTCCTTCTTTTTTAAGTGCTTTTATTACAATTATATTTTTAACTTTGATAACTAGGTTAATTTTTTCATTTGAACAAAGCTTATTAATCACCTTATTTTTTGCTTCTTCATTTATTTTTATTGGCGAAGCACACTTGGCCAAAACCGACTCTACGTTATTAAGTTTGATATGCATTCAACAATTTTTATTGCTGAAAATTATTTTAGCTAAAACAAAATCTTTTAAGACCGAATACTTATATCCATCTTTTTTATGGTTATCTTTTGCATTTGGAGTTTTGGTAAAAGGGCCAGTTTCACTTGCAATTCTTTTTTCAACTATTGTTTCATTTTGTTTATTTCAGAAGTCTTTTAGTCTTTTTAAATCTATTAAGCCAATTTTAGGAATATTAATATGTTCAGTAGTTATTATTCCTTGGTTTTTGGCAATTCAAGATGCAACTAATGGGCTTTTTTTTCAAAAAGCATTCTTTGAAGATTTTTTTAGTAAATTACAAGGTGGTCAAGAAGGTCATGGAGCATGGCCAGGAACGCATTTACTATTACTTTCTATTGCCTTGTGGCCAATTGCATCTTTTTTGCCAAGCTCAATTTTATTTTGTATTGAAAATAAAAGTAACTTAGTTGTTAGATTTTTGATTAGTTGGATTGTTCCATTTTGGATCATGATTGAGTTAACCCCAACAAAGTTAATACATTATTCTTTACCTGTTTTACCAGCACTTACAATTTTGACAGTTGGAGGATTATTTCAGTTCAAACATAATATAAACAAAATAAAGAGTTCCATTCTTAAAAACTTAATTTACTTTTCTTCTATTTTTTTGGGATTAGGTGGAATTTTATTAGGTGTAATAATCTTATATATTTCTAATAATTTTCAAACTGAAACTAATCATAATTTGTTCTTTCCATCAATTTTGGTTTTCATAATTACAATTACTATTTTTGTGCTTTCAACTATATCAATATTTAATGCAAGGGGTATGTTTGTAAGGTATCAGAATTTTATTTTAAATATCCCTATTATTATTATTACCTTAGGTATTTTTTTTCATATAATAAATTTCAAGTTAATTTTCCCAAATCTAGATTATTTTTATCCTAGTAAAATTATTGCTAATAAGATTGAAAAAATTAAACATGATTCAGTAGCTTCAGCTGGATATCATGAACCTAGCCTGGTGTTTATTCTAAATGGAAATGTTCTCTTATCTACCCCTAATGAAGTAGCTATTTTTATGGCAGAAGGACCAAATAATATTGGTCTAATTGAAGATAGCTCTCTAAATGAATTTTTAGAATTTACTAAAGATCTAAATTTAGAAGTCATAAACAAAGAAACAGTAAAGGGATTCAACATAGCAAAAGGGAAACATATTAAAATTCATATTTTTACAAATCAAACATTTGACCAATCAAATTAAAGTAGTTATTGATTGCATTTAATTAGAAATAGTAAAGCTAATAATGGTTGAATCAAAAGATATATCTATTGTTGTGCCTGTAAAAAACGAAGCGGGTAATATTGATGCTTTGATCAATGAAATAGAGATAGCTCTTAAAAAGTTTAATTATGAAATTATATATGTTGATGATGGTTCAACCGATAATACTTCATCAGAATTAAAGAATAACTTAAAATTAAATAAAAAATTAAGAGTGATTTCACATCTAAATAGTTTAGGGCAGTCAGCCGCTCTACGTTCTGGTATATTAGCTTCTAAGTCAGATTTAGTTGGAACACTTGATGGTGATGGTCAAAACGACCCTTCAGATTTACCTAAGATGATTGAGTTAATTAACCAAGAAAAAAATTCAATGGTATTGGTTGGAGGAGTTAGGGTTAAAAGACAGGATAATATAGCAAGATTATGGGCATCTTCTTTTGCAAAAAATTGTCGTTTTATTTTCTTAAAAGACAAACATCCTGACTCTGGTTGTGGTATTAAAGTTTTTCATAAACGCTTATATTTAAGGCTACCTTATTTTGATCATATGCATAGGTTTTTATCAGCTTTAGTACTTAGAGAGGGTGGAACTGTTTTAGATGTTGAGGTAAACCATAGACAAAGAATAGTAGGAAAATCTAACTATACTAATGTAGGAAGGTTGCTTGTAGGCATTTTTGATATCTTAGGAGTAATGTGGCTAATTAAAAGGATGCCCAAAGATAATAAATCCAAAGAGATTTTTAATGATTAGGTATAGCAAATGAATTTCATATCTTATTTATCTGCTCAAATTGAAAAGTTTGCATTTTTCTTAAATGATATAATAATAACTTTGTTTCCTTTCTTTGCTTCTTATTTAAATAATTACCCTGAGACAATAATGATTGTTATTGGATTTGGAGGCCAAGCATTATTTGCAGCTAGATTTATAATACAATGGTTAAGTAGCGAAAGTGTTGGTAAGTCTGTTATTCCGATTGCTTTTTGGTATTTTTCAATTTCAGGTGGACTTGTTCTTCTTACCTATGCAATTTGGAGAAAGGATCCTGTCATTATTGCTGGTCAGTCTGTTGGGGTATTTATATATGCAAGAAATTTATATTTCATCAACAGAGAGAAAAAAGAAAATAAAGTAGATTTACCTAAGTAATTTTAATAAGTTTTTTTCTGATATTTTGAAAACTACTATTTGAATTTATTCAAATTCATTTTTTATAGGTCTTGAAAATAATTCTTTTATTGTTTCTTCAATATTAGCTTCTTTGTTAATATATTTGCTAATAGCAAATATTATAGGAAGCTCTAAATCAAATCTTTTTGATAAATTAATAGTAGCTTCAATAGCGTTTAATCCTTCCACCAAATCCCGTGGTTTGCTATTTATATTCTTCGTAATTTCTATGCCGTAAGACATATTTCTAGAATGAGGACCACTACAGGTTAATGACATATCTCCAATTCCAGCAAGACCAAATGCTGTTTGAGGATTGCCACCTAACTTTTCTATTAATGATGATGTTTCTGAAATACCTCTTGTGATAAGAGCTGCTTTTGCATTATCTCCAAGACCTAGGCCGTGGATAATACCTGCACCAATAGCTATAATATTTTTCACAGCTCCAGCTATTGATGCACCTTTAATATCATCACTAGGGTAAAGTCTTAAATTTGAATTATGAAATAATTCGCATATAGATCTAGCGTTTGTTAAGTCTTCACTTGCTACGATCGCTGCAGCAGGTTGGTGCTTAGCAATTTCATCAGCAAAAGTAGGTCCAGTCAGTACTGATAATTTTATAGAAGGGAATTGTTCTTTTATAATTTCATTAAATAATTTACCGGAATTGTCAGCAAAACCTTTTGAGGTAATGGCAATATTTGCTTTATTGTTGAATGATACAATTTCTTTTATAGATTTTATAACTCTTTGACTTTCTGTTGTTATAAATATTAGATCTGATTGACCTAATTCCTCTCTATTTTCAGTTGATGCCTTTATGAGTGGGCTTAGTCGTATGTCAGGAAATCTTTTTGAAATATGATTATTAATTTCTTGTTCTCGACTTATGTCCGATACTATTAATGTTGATCCATGGCCTATTGAAGCAAGTGAAATTGCGAGCGCTTGACCCCATGCGCCACCACCATAAAAATAAATATTCGAATAAAGAGACATTTATGCTTTAACTCCCCCCTTACCAACAACTGTTTGTATTGGGTTTTTTAAGTGTGCTTCTGGGTCTAATGGCCATCTGGGTCTAGGTTTAAAATCTAATTTTGTGCTTCCTTCATAATTATATTTTTCATAACCTGCCCATGCAATCATTGCTCCATTGTCAGTACATAATTCTATTGGAGGTGCAAAAAAAACAGCGTCATTTTCTAAACATAACTTTTCTAATTCATTACGTATATACTTATTAGATGCAACGCCTCCAGCCACAACTATTTTAATCTTTGTATCTACATTTAGCATGGTTTGAAATAATTTAATTGCTGTTTTTGTTCTATCAACAAGGCAATCTGAAATTGATTTTTGAATACTTGCAGACAAGTCATAGATGATTTCTTCAGTTAGATTAGTTTTTGATACTAATTGATTAAAAGCTGTTTTTAATCCAGAAAATGAAAAGTTAGGATTTTTAGATTTGTATAGGGGTCGTGGCAATTTATAACTATTTGGGTTTCCATTTAATGCCATCTTCTCTATCATAGGGCCGCCAGGAAATCCAATCCCCAGTATTTTTGCAGCTTTATCAAATGTCTCTCCTGCCGCATCATCTAAAGTAGAACTAATTCTTTTATAATTTCCATACCCTAATACTGCAATTATTTGAGTGTGCCCTCCTGAAACAAGAAGTAATAAATATGGATAACTAACATTTTCACTTAAACGAGCGGTTAATGCATGGCCTTCCAAATGATTTACTGCCACATAGGGTTTTTCTAAAGACAGAGCCAAGGATTTAGCAAAAACTGTTCCTACTATTACACCGCCTATTAATCCTGGACCTCCTGTGGCCGTTACTAAATCAATATTTTCTATTTTTAGTTTTGCTTTCTCCAATGCATCTTCAATTGCAAAGTCAATATTATGTAAATGATCCCTCGCAGCCACTTCAGGAACAATTCCACCATATTTAGACAAATTAGAATTTTGATTGATCACTACGTTTGAAAGGATTTTCTTGTCAGACCGTACAATTCCTATTGCGGTATCATCACAACTGGTTTCAATACCAATAATGTTTAAATGATTTTTATTATTCATATAGTTTTCCAAGAGTATCTGGTCATAATTTAAAATAGTTTCAAAACAGACTAATGCAAATATAAATTATTATTGTAAGTTTTAAGATTTACTTTATGAGTATTAAATCGTTTGAGTTTGGTAAATATTAATTAGCAATAAAATTGAATTATAATGTCATTAAAAATAAGAATAGCTACGCGAAAATCTAGATTAGCTTTGCGTCAAGTTGAAATTTTAAAAACATATTTAGGAAAAGAAATTCAAACAGAGACAGTCGAGGTCATTACTTCAGCTGATAAAATTTTAAATAAATCCTTGTCTGACCTCGGTGGTAAAGGTCTTTTTATTAAAGAATTAGAAAATTATATATTAAATGATAAAGCGGATATAGCTGTTCACTCAATGAAAGATATGGAAACTGAAGTCGCTGCTAAAACAAGAATAGCAGCTGTCTTACCAAGAGGTGATAGGAGTGATGTTTTATTAGGTAATTACAGTTCTCTAGATGATTTGCCTGATAAAGCTATAATAGGAACTAGTTCTGTGAGAAGGGCTGCTTTTGTAAAATCTTACAGACACGACTTAGAGATAAAACTATTAAGAGGAAATGTTGAAACGCGAATTCAAAAATTACATGATGGAATGTTTGATGGCATTATTTTAGCAAAAGCGGGACTTGATAGGCTAAATATTTTTGAGGGTAATTTAATACCCAAAGAAATTATTCCACCGGCTTCGGCCCAGGGCGTAATTGCAATTCAGTCTACTGAAAATAAAGAAAATCAGTATGAAAAAGATTTAAACGATTATTTGTCCGATATTAATGATATGAATACATATTATGAAACTCTTGCAGAACGAAGTTTTCTTAGTGAATTAGATGGATCCTGCAGATCTCCAATTTCTTCAAGCGCTTATATTATAGATAATGATTACTTATCATTACATGGTGCAGTCGCTAATCTTGATGGTACAAGGGTTATAAAATCAGAAATTAAAGGTCCTAAAGAAGACGCAGTATTGTTAGGGCAAGAGCTTGGTAAAGAAATAATGATAAAATCAAATGGTGAAACTATATATAAGTAATTTTAACTAAAGAGTTTTATTTTGGATACTCAATCAGATAAAATAACATTAGTTCTTCGAGAAAAAAATGATGCCCAAATCAATGCTCATTATTTAAATAAAAATGGTATAAATGCAGAACCATTTCCTATAACCAATCTAAATTATAATACTGACACTGACACAGAAATTCTTAAAAAGAAATTTAACTACGCTATTATTACTAGCCCTAAAGCTATCAAAGTATTAGTTGATATAGTATCAAATACAAACAACACTCTTTTAAAAACCTCTCGAGTTTTTAGTATTGGATTCGAGACAAAAAAAAGACTAAATGAAGTTGGTTTTGTTAATGTTCTCAGTGCAAGCAATAATTCAAAATCACTTAATGACTTAGTCCTAAATAACACTAATGAAGAAGATTATGGATTGTGGGTGGCTGCAAGAGATAGAAAAGTAGATCTGCAAAACATGTTAAAATTAAATCGTAGATATATTGAAATACTAGAGAGTTATAAAACTGATCCAGTGCTAACTTTATCTGAGCCTATCAAAAGTTTTCTAGAACAATATAATCAACTTGATCTAATTGTTTTTTCTTCAAGAAATATCTCTATAGCTACAGATTTATTAAAAAATTATAAATTATTTGAAAAAGTAAACAAAAAATCAACTTTATTTGTTAATAGTAAAAATATTGCTCTAACGGCCAAAGAAATTGGTTGGTCCAGGATAGAGGTTATTAAGAAGAATTTTACTAATGATATATTAAATCATATTATAAATTTATCTAAACATATGGGAAATTGATATGGTAAGATCAAAAACTCAGAAAACAAAGAGTGATGAAGAAACTATCATTGATATGGAGCCAGTTAAGGAAGAGCACAAAAAATATTTTTTAAAAAATTCTAATTTTATTATTATATTTTCAAGTTTAATCATAACTATAATTTCAATTCTTTGGTTAATATTTTATTACCTACCTAATTCCTACCAATTAAAAAATAATATAATTGAAGATTTAACCAACAGAGTTGTTAATTTAGAAACTTTAAATAAAGCTCCGAATAACGAAGAACTAAATAGCCTAAAGTCAGAAATACAGAGTCTGAGAAGTCAAATTGATAAGATAGATTTAAATTTAGTTAATTCATCATCATTAGAAATAGAAAATCTCAAACAAAAAATATCACTTTTAAATAATGAAATACTAAAAATTATAGAAATTCAGAAAAATCAACAGTCAAGCTCAGATACGGTAGATAATTTGAGTGAAACATCGGAAACCGGTAAGAAATCAAATTCGATTGAGACAATTGAAAAAATAGAAACGATTAATAAGTCTCAAGAAGAATTAATAAATGAGGCAAGAGCCATAATTGAAAAACTCCTTAAAAGGAAAGATTTAGGATCATTAAGCAAAGAAGAGTTTAATGAAGGTGAACTTGATGCATATAATAAAATAAAAAATTATCTGGCAGGCTTTTTTAAGTTAAGACAATTTTCTGATGATATATCTCCTCGTTCATTGATTACAAAAGCTGAAAAAGAGTTGAATAATAAAAATTTAAAAAATTTTATAAATATTATTAAGCAACTTCCTGATAATTGGAAAATACCCATAAATAATTTTATAGTTAAAACCGAGAATGCTCTTGAAGTTATAAATAATGAGGCTCAGTAGTTGATTTTTAAGACACTAAAATTATTAATTTTTATCCTGCTTATATGGTATTTGTCTGAGTTTTTTAGGAATAACGAAGGCCTAGCCACTATAAATTGGATGGGATGGGGTATTGAAATACCTACAGATAGGCTTGTACTAATCTTATTATTATTTTCAATTTTTATAATATTTGTTGATAGACTATGGTTGGCGTTTTTAAATTTGCCTAAATCTGCTCTACGAAGATATGAAAATAAAAATAATAGAAAAGTCGAACAAAAACTAATAAAGGCATTTTTGCTTGCAAGTCATGGAGAAACTATTTCAGCAGCCAAGGAAGCATCTTTAGTAGCTAAAAATACAAAAGATAAAAGTCTTGGAAAATTATTGAGCAGACATTTGGAAGTTATTAATAATATTAATAACAATGATGGAAATAATAAGGAGATTGCTCAAAAATATTTTCAACAGCTTACAAATGAAAAGTCTACCGCTTTCGTAGGGCATTTAGGTTTAATGCAACAGGCAATTTTAAGTAATGCTGATAATAATATAATTATTGAAGAGGGAGAAAATGCATTAAAATATGAACCAAAATCAAAGCAAATTTTAGAAGTCTTATTTAATGCACATGCCCTAAAGGGCAATATAAAAGAATCAATTGTATATCTAAAAAAACTTAAAAGTTTTAATTTCATTACAAACGAAATTTACAAAAATATTGCCTCCAATCTCAATTATTTATTAGCTTTAGAAAATGATAATAAAGAAAATAAAAGCTTAGCAGTTAATAATTTAAAAGAAGCTATTAAACATAAACCTAATAATATCCTGGCTTCAATAAAGTTATCTGAAATTATTACTGGAATTGGCTCAAAATCTACATCAATTAAACATTTGGAAAAGGCTTTTTTATTAACGTCTCACCCTGATGTCCTCGATGCTTTGGCAAAAGAATGGGGTGATAAAACGCCAGGGGCTAGAGTTGCTAAATCTATTAAACTTCTCAGTAATAAGTATTCACCTAAAATAGAGATAGATTTAAAAATTGAGATCGCGTGTTATGCTATTAAAGAAAAGATATGGGGTGAAGCAGAAAAGATATTGTCTGAAATTGATGAAAATAAACTTACTAAAAAAGGTTTTCAAGCACTTGCTGATATAGAGAGCTCTAAAAATAATTCTAATATGGTTAAGGAATATCTAGCTAAAGCTGCAAATGCGGATGAGGGATTTAATTATTTTTGTTCATCTTGTGGGAATAAAAATTTAAAATGGGAATTACATTGCCCGAACTGTAATAGTCTTAGCACTATAGATTGGATTAAAATGAGCAGTATTAGCAACAGTGACGTTTTGAAACTGCCAAGATTTAATATGCCCTTAGATAATAAATTTTTAAATAAAATACCTAACTGATACATGAAATAAATAAATTGAAATAGTAATCAATATTATTCCAAAAATAAAAAAAACCAATTTCTGTTTTAGAATAATGTAGTCTCTCAGTTTTTTTAGGTTAACCGAGTAAGAAACTAAAATATACCAGACTGCATCAATAATTCCTGCCAATAATCCGATCCCTATTTTGGTATAATTACTAAATTCATCATTAATGAATTGACTAAAGACAGATGTTAAAAAAATTAAAATTTTAGGATTAATTATAGATGTTGTAAGCCCTAAAAGAAAACTTCCTGAATAATTTTTTGATAGTTGTAAATTATTTTGAAATATATTTTGTGAAGACTTAAAAATTATCATTTTGTAACTAATAAAAATAAGAAACAATGCTCCTATTAACTGCAAAATTGGAGTTATTGTTGGTAAATTTTTATTAATGAAACTAATGGCGTAAATAGATATTAAAGCATAGATAAAAATGCCAATGCCGTGTGCAATTGAAGCTATAATACCTGATATCATTCCTTCACGATTATTTATATAGACAATGACTAGCAAACTTGGTCCGGGTGTAGTTGCACCTGCTACACAAATCAGGGATATTGTTAGCCAATCGTAAATAGTCATTTATATCTATGTCTTAGACTAAATTTTCAAATTCATTTTGTCTAAGTCCTTCATAAATTGTTATTGCTACAGAGTTGCTTAAATTAAGACTTCTACTATTTGGAATCATGGGTATTCTAAGTTTATTTGAATCCTTTATAATTTCTAAAATATTCTTTGGTAAACCACTAGTCTCGCTTCCAAATAAAAAACAATCATTTTTTTTAAATTTTACATTTGTAAAGGTTTTTTTAGCAAATTTGGTTAATGCATAAATTTCATTAAATTTGATTGATTTTAAACATAAATCAAAACTGTCATGCAAAAAAAAATCTGCATCTTTTTTGTAATCTAGGCCAGCTCTTTGAAGTGATTTATCATTAAGAATAAACCCTAATGGTTTAATCAAATGTAATTTAATACCAGTATTGGCAGCTAACCTCATTATATTCCCCGTATTAGGAGGTATTTCAGGGTTATATAAAATGATGTGAAACATGATGTCTTTTTTTATTTGTTTTTAATTTAAGGTCCCTTCTAAAACATATTTTAGAATTTTTACAACTTGGTGTTGATCTTTAGCAACAGCACATGCGGCTGCATCTACCTCTTTTAAAGCATGTTGATGATCATCATTATGGATTACAATTATTGATTTATTTAGAGCTGCAGCGTAACCAGCATCAAAGGCGGCATTCCATTGCTTATATTTTTCTCCAAATTTTACCACTACAACATCACAATCTTTTATAGATTTTCTTGTTCGAATTGAATTGATGTTTGCACCTTTATGATCCTTCCAAAATTTACTTTCTTCATCTCCTAAAATGGCAACGCCGCAATTGTCTGATGCATCATGGTTTGTAATTGGAGAAGAAAAGGAAACATCTAAATTTTCTTTTTTACATAAATTTATTATTTCTTCACGCCAATCAGTATGGATTTCTCCGGAAAGATAAATGTTCAACATGTTAAGCTCCCTTCTTGATATTGTTTGATAATAGTTTTGGTGCATGTTGCATGGTTACAGCTAAAGAAATGCTAGCAAGTATAGCTAATATACACATTCCTAATAAAATAGAATTATAATTATGTCCAAAATCTAATAGCATACCTACTATTGCTGGACCTAATGAAGTTCCAAACACCATTGTAGATGTTGATAAAGATCTAACAGATCCCAAATTTTTTGTTCCGTAGTAATTTGGCCAAAAAGTTCCTCCAATTGTCATTGCCAATCCTTGGGTCATTCCTAGAAAAGCAAGTCCAATCATTGCATGAAGGTATGTGTTGCCAAAAGAAAATATTAATAAACCTAAGGACATTGGTAGTAAGTAGAATGGTAAAATTTTTTCAACACCAAATTTGTCCAGGATCCACCCAGAGCTTAAGGTAGTCAAAATAGACATTGATGTATAAAATGGGAATAGGGCAGTAAAAGAAATCAAAGACCAATCTTTAATTTCTGTTAAGTGAACCATATTAAAAAAGAAGGCAGTAGAAAAAATTGGAGGAATTAAAAAGGGGACTATTACAGCCCAAAATACCCAATGATTAAGAGCTTCTTTTCTCGTCCAATGCTTATTTTGCATGCCTAATTGATTAGAAATATTTTCTTGTTTGCTATTAGGAATTCTTTCATTGGATAATAATTTCAATATTATTGGTAATAATAATAATAGAATAATCATCCCCACAATCCAACTATTTCTCCAGCCAATAATTGTGAACAAGCTTACAAATATTACTGGGAAAATTGCCTCTCCAATTGAAAATCCCATTATTGACAAAGACAGAGCTTTACCTTTGTTTTTACCATACCATTTACCTATAGCTACAGCAGGTATGTGTATTAGCATTCCTTGACCAAAAAACCTGAGACCAAAAATTATTAATGGAAGAAGCCAAACAATTTCAATAAATGTCATGCTTAAGCAAAGAAGACTTAAGCAAATTATTACAATTTTTATATTTGATGTAATTTTATATTTATCTACGTACCCACCAAAAACTAACATTGCCATGGCAGAAACTAATGTTCCTCCAGAATAGATGGCACCCCAATCACCATGAGATAAATCAAACGCTTGCCTAATTTCACCAGCAAATAATGATATAAAAAAAGTTTGTCCAAAACAGGAACTAAAATACAAAAGAGCTGTTGCTAACAACCATCTAGCATTTTCAATCATAAAATTCATAAGGTACCAATCTAATCGTTAGCTAGATTTTATGATACTTAAATAAAGTTTAGGCAATAGTTTAAATTTTTAATTCACCAATTTCATGATTTTCTATATCAAGAAATGTATCAGTAGGGTTTCCAATTCTTCCATAACCATTCCAAACTTTAAACCCCAGTAATTCTTTTTGATAATCATTTAAATTTGAAAAAACATCTTTTTTAATACCCAAGGTAAAATTTTCTTGAGGCCTAAATTGTGGACCACAAAAAGTTATTAATAGCGCAAGCCTATTATCCTTAGTAATATTTGCACCTGTTCCATGCCATACCCTGCCATCAGTAATAATAGCACAACCTGGAGGGCCTTCAGCAGATATAACTTCTATATCTTTATCTAAAACTTTATCTGGATGACGTCCAAATAAATGAGATCCTGGGACAATACGCGTACCACCATTTTCTTTACTCATTCCATTTAGCATTATTAAAACATTAGTTACAGCTGGCCTTGAAATAAGTTCGTTGTTGGTACTAATATTTTCATTGATTTTGATATTAAATTTATTTCTTTTAATAGATCCTGGAGGTAGAAAATCATCATTTCGATTAACTGGATCTGGAAACCACCATTGATCAGTATGAAGATCCATAGCAACGCCGCCTGGCTTTGCAATATTTGCTCCAAAGCTTGAAACTAGGAATTCATCTCCAACAATTTCTTTTACGCAATCCACATAATTGTGTTTTGCTAAAATATCTAAAAATACTTTACCTTTATTTGGCAACATCCATACTCGTTGGTTTACCCCAGGAGCATCCGTGTTATTATTGAAATCACCCCATTTCTTTTTTTCACTGCCATCCTCGTATGCAAGATTTAATTCTTTTTCTGCATTAGCCTGTTCAATTAATCTTTCCATAGCCCTGCTATTTAGATCTTGTGGAATAGCGTTTTTAAGTAAACAATAACCCCATTTCTTTAAGTCAGTTTTTGCAGCCTCTATTGATTCTGTTGGCTTTGGATAATTAAGGTTCATGTTTATCCTCCCAATCTTATTTTATGAGGTTTAGATTAATTAGGGCCTCCTTCACTTTTTCTTTCTGATCATCGGTTGCAGGAGAGGTTGGTCTTCGGGCATAACCACTTTCAAGACCTTGTAAATTTTGAGCATATTTACATAGAGATGGCATATTATCTAAGCCAATTGCATCCCATAAAGGCATTAGTTTTTCATGAAGATTCTTTGCGTTTTCCCAATCTTGATCTATGACAGCATCCCATAATTTGACTGATGGACCAGGCGCAGCAGTTAAAATCGCTGCAATTGATCCCGGGGCTCCCAATTTGTATGATAAGTAAAGTAGAGCATCAACAGCACTAAAAATCATATTTTTAGGGTTTGCTCTTCTAATTAGGTCAGCAAAAAGTTTCATATCACCAGCGCTTTGTTTTACACCTAAAACTCCTGGGACTTCATCCATAATTCTTAATAGTAAATCTGGTGATAAATAGCACCAAGGTACAACATTATAAATTAATATTGGTATCTGGCATTCATCATGTATCTCTTTAAAATGTCTTACCATTGCGTCATCGTCAGGCCTAAATAAATAGCTTGGTGGTGTTATTTGAAGGGCTGCTACGTTAAGAGACTTTACTGACTTACCTCTTTCAATTACCTCAGATGTCGAATTCGCAATAATACCAGCAACCAAAGGGACCCTACCATTTAAAGATGAAGCGGTTTCCGTCATTAAGGACAAATACTCTTCTCGACTTAAAGCATGACCTTCTCCTGTGCTACCTCCAGCAGCTAAGCCATGAACACCATTTTCAATTAACCAATCCACTTGTGGCTTTATCAAAGTAAGATCAATTTCTCCATTTGCCTTAAATGGAGTTGTAAAAGGTGCTATAATTCCTTTTAATGCAGTCATGCTTTTCTCCTTAAAAAAATTCACTAGATTTTTTATTATAAATAAACTTTATTAAATATATAAAGCTAAAAAAACACAACAAACAAGTATAGGAAAATATAGATCAATGATAATTGATACAGAAACTGATATTTTTTTAAAAAACCGTATTCAAAATAGTTCAAAACTACATCACTTATTAGATCCTGTGGAATTAAGAGCTGAACGTTTGAGGCAGTTAAGGGAAGATAATTTAACACCTCCAAAAGTTTATAACGTAGAAAATTTAAAAATAACAAACCGATTTAATAAAGATGTTAAATTAAGATTCTATTTTCCAAATAACTTTGATAAAAAAACTAAAATTCCAATCATAGTTTTCTTTCATGGAGGTGGATTTGTCA
>VMBT01000223.1_pt1 | contig 38434 bp, 36 predicted proteins | sample 4404301 | NCBI WGS metagenome assembly VMBT01 (sample SAMN12238535, study PRJNA552566) | marine metagenome | isolation source: Coastal seawater | place: USA: coastal Georgia, Sapelo Island | collected 2008-08/2009-08
AAACAAAAAGTGGTTTACCACATCAATTATGATGATCCAAAAATGCAAGGCGGCGCTTTGCGTAACATCCAAAACCACATCAATGCGATAGGTGCTGACAAGCTCGACTTGCGCGTGGTGTTACATGGCAATGGTTTAGCACTGCTCGTGCTTCCTGATGCAGCAGGTCGCTTGCCTGGCTTCAAGCATGCTAATGCAAACGACAAAATGGCTGCCCAAATTGATGGCCTGCGTAACCAAGGCATCAGCTTTAAGGTTTGCGCAAACACCGTCAAAGGGAAAAAGGTCAACATCGATACTGACCTACACATGGTCTCTAAAGATGACATCGTCCCTAGCGGTGTTGCTGAACTAGCGATCCTTCAAGGCCAAGGTTTCGCTTACATTAAGCCATAAACACGAGACCCACAAAAAAGCCCGCGTCAGCGGGCTTTTTTATTGTGCGTTGCAACATGGCAAGCTGTTTACCCGGACAAAAAAACCCCGCTAGAAGGCGGGGCTTAATAACGGCCGAAACTCGACTGTTTTTAGCCGGGCAGAGACATCCCAAAGGATGCCTCAAAACGCGCCGCAAACTCATTCTTAGTAAAGCTATGGTTCTGCGGACCTTGGCTTTCGATTTTGTAAGCGCCCATCAGTGAGGCAATACGTGCAGTGATCGCCCAATCGTAACTTTTCATCAAACCAAATAGCAGCCCACCACGGTAAGCATCGCCACAACCGGTGGGGTCGACTAAGGCGTCTGGCGTAGCGACGGGAATCTCTAGTCGCTGACCTTGGGTGTAGATGTACGAACCTTCACCACCGCGCGTCACGATGACCGCTTCGACCATTTCAGCGAGTTGTTCCATGGTTTTGCCGGTACGCTCTTCCATCAATTTAGCTTCGTAGTCGTTAAACGCACAGTAGGACGCTTGTTCGGCAAATCGCGTAAGGTCGGCACCATCAAACATGGGCATACCTTGACCCGGATCGAAAATAAACGGGATACCCGCTGCGGCAAATTGTTCCGCATGCTCGATCATGCCTTGACGACCATCCGGCGAAACAATGCCCAAGGTGATGCCAGCATGATCGCTAACCTTATTAATATGTGCATGATTCATCGCACCCGGGTGGAAGGCGGTGATCTGGTTATCATCTTGGTCGGTGGTGATAAACGCTTGCGCGGTGAATTCTTCCTCGACCATGGTGATGCCATCACGGCTCACGCCTTTGGCATCCATCCAATCGGCATAGGGTTGAAAGTCGCTACCGACAGTCGCCATTGGCTTACCCTCGCCACCGAGGAGATGCAGGTTGTAGGCAATGTTGCCCGCACAACCGCCATAGTTACGGCGCATTTCTGGGACTAAAAAAGAGACATTCAGGATGTGCACTTGATCAGGCAGGATGTGGTTTTTGAATTGGTCTTGGAAGACCATGATGGTGTCGTAAGCCATTGAGCCGGTGATCAGCGCAGTCATAAGTTACCTCTAATATACGAATGCAAAATCGCTGGAAATGATGATGCATATTGCAGTGGGCAATGGTACCTTAGCGCGAGCGAATCTGCCCTAAGAAGGCAGTCAAACGCTGCCGTGACGTTGGTGGCACGGTGACCACACAGGTAACTGTGTAGCGAATTAATAAAATTTAGGAGTTGGACTTTCATGAAAATCCAAAAATTATTTGTTGCAGCAGCAGCTGCTCTACTTCTATCTGGCGCATCTTTCGCGGCTTCTCAAGCAGATGCTGATGCGGCTATCTCTGCGGCAAAAGCGGCTAACAAAGGCGCTAAAGGCGCTGAGTGGCGTGATACCGGCAAGATGATCAAAGCGGCTGAAGCTGCAGCTGCAGAAGGCAAGTTTGATGCCGCTGTAAGCGAAGCAAAAGACGCTGAGTTCCAAGCAAGCATTGCACAACAACAAGCAAAGGGCGCGACCAACGCAGGTAACCCTTCTTACTTGTATAACTAAGCTGCTTTAGTTGAAGAAGCCCGCGAAAGCGGGCTTTTTTATGTATGAGTAATTTATCGATTCAGACCTTTATCAGCTTTGCCGGCGTGGGCGCGATCGCCACTGCCTTGCAGTACATCTTGCTGACGATTCAGGTGGAATTGATTAACGTTGGCGCGGTATTGGCTTCTTTTATTGCTTACGCGATCAGCTCGATCGTGAATTACCTGATGAAGTATCACTATGTGTTTTCATCGCAACAACAGCACCGCAAAACGGCTCCCCGTTATCTGATGATTTCGAGCATTGGCTTGGCGCTGAATACGCTGCTGATGTATATCGGCGTGGAAGGCTTTGGCTGGCACTACCTAGCGTCGCAAATCATCGTTACCGGCATTGTGTTGGTGTGGAATTACACCGCTAGCGCGCTGTGGACCTTTCGGGCCGATTAAGCTGCACTATCAAACTTTCTAATGGCTTTGCGTTTTCGCCACTGAGCTAAATGCTCTAGAATGGCGCCGTTCAACGCGATTGCGCGTAAGTTATTCATTTTGAGGAAGAACCATGATCCTAGATCGCGTCCAGCCTGGTGATAAGGCCCCTGACGAAATTAACGTCATCATCGAAATCTCTGCAGGTAAAGATCCTGTGAAGTACGAGATTGATAAGCCTACCGGTGCGATGTTTGTTGACCGCTTCCTGGGCACGGCGATGTTCTACCCCTGTAACTACGGTTACGTGCCACAGACTTTGTCACTCGATGGCGACCCGGTTGATGTGATGGTGATTGCACCTCTGCCTGTTCAAGCCGGTGCGGTGATCAAGTGTCGTCCACTGGGTGTGTTGGATATGGAAGATGACGGCGGCGTGGATATGAAGATCCTTGCGGTACCGGTAACTAAGCTGACTCCGCTTTACAAAGACATGAAGGACTACACCGATATGCCAGAAGAAACCTTGGCACGTTTAGTTCATTTCTTTGAGCACTACAAAGATCTTGAAGAAGGCAAATGGGTCAAGATGGGTGGCTGGAAAGGCGTTGATGATGCCAAGAAAGAAATCCTAGCGAGTATCGATCGCTACACCGACTAAACATCAGCCCCTCATTGAGGGGCTTATCACTTAAGGCTTCTGCTGATGTCTGACGAACTCACTCACTTTGATGCCCACGGCCAAGCCCACATGGTGGATGTTGGCGGTAAGGACAGCACGCACCGTGTTGCGGTGGCGAGCGGTTCGATCAAGATGGATGCCGCTACCTTAGCCTTGATTGCACAAGGCGGTCATAAAAAAGGTGACGTGCTGGGCATTGCGCGTGTTGCGGGCATCATGGCATCGAAGAAGACCAGTGATCTCGTACCTTTATGTCATCCACTACCACTGACGCATGTGTCGATCGAGTTTGAGATCGATGAGGCAAACCATAAAGTTGATGCCTCATGTCGTGCTGAAACGCGTGGTCAAACCGGCGTGGAGATGGAAGCGCTGTGTGCGCTGCAAGTTGCTCTACTGACAATCTACGATATGTGTAAAGCGGTTGATCGTGGCATGGTGATTTCGGATGTTCAGCTAGAGCATAAATCCGGCGGTAAGTCTGGCGAATGGAATCGCGCTCAGTGAACTCAACCTATTTTCAAGCCAGCTTTATTACCAGCGCGGCGAAATTATCCCAATCACCCGAAGACACCGGTTACGAGATCGCGTTTGCCGGTCGTTCGAATGCGGGTAAGTCGAGTGCGATTAATACGTTGTGCCAACAAACGGCCTTAGCACGCACCAGTCGCACACCCGGTCGTACCCAGTTACTGAACTTCTTTCGCATTGATGATCAACGTCGTTTAGTTGACCTACCCGGTTATGGTTATGCGGCTGTCGCACAAGATATCAAAGCCGATTGGCAAGGTGCGTTAGCCGACTACTTGGAAAAGCGTGAGTGCTTACGTGGCGTGATCTTGATGATGGATTCGCGTCATCCGTTAAAAGATTACGACATCCAAATGCTTGAATGGGCTAACCACATTGAGATACCGGTGCACGTATTACTCACCAAAGTGGATAAGCTGAATCGCAAAGAACAAGCTATCTCGCTAGAGCGTGTTGATGCGGCACTGAAAGAGTTTAGCCTCGAGTTTAGTGTGCAGCTGTTTTCATCACTGAAACGCTGGGGCGTTGATGAAGCGCATGAGAAGCTCGACCAGTGGTTTGAGCTTTAATGCGCCTCTTCCCAGTTAGCGCCACTTCCCACTTCTACAAGTAGCGGCACATTCAGATCAGCTGCCGATTCCATCAAGCTTTTAATTTTAGCTGTGGCTGAATCCATTTCGTTTGGCGCGACTTCGAATACCAGTTCGTCATGTACTTGCATCAGTAGATGCACATCGGGTTTGTCGTTGACTAACCATTGATCCACATTGAGCATCGCACGTTTGATGATGTCGGCAGCTGTACCTTGCATCGGCGCGTTAATCGCTGCACGTTCAGCACCGGCACGACGCGCACCGTTACGTGCATTGATCTCAGGTAGATACAAACGACGACCAAACAAGGTTTCGACATAACCCTGATCTTTAGCTTGCTCGCGCGTGCGATTCATGTAGTCCTGCACACCGGGGTAACGAGTAAAGTACAGATCGATATAGTCCTGCGCTTCGTTACGACCAACGCCGAGCTGTTTAGCTAAACCAAACGCCGACATGCCATAAATCAAACCAAAGTTAATCGCTTTAGCAGCGCGACGTTGATCGTCGGTAACACTCTCTGGATTATCAGCAGCAAACACTTCGGCTGCGGTAGCGCGGTGAATATCCGCACCTTCAGAGAAAGCTGTGAGCAGACCTTTATCCGCAGACAAGTGCGCCATGATGCGCAGCTCAATCTGTGAGTAGTCAGCTGCCACCATGGTCCATCCGCTCTGTGGAATGAACGCACGACGAATACGTCGACCTTCTTCACTTCGAATCGGTATGTTCTGCAGATTCGGATCGGATGAACTCAAACGACCGGTTGCTGCAACCGCTTGGTGATAACTGGTATGAATGCGTTGGGTTTGCGCATCAATCATCTCTGGCAACTTATCGGTATACGTCGACTTAAGCTTGGCAAGACCACGATGCTCCAAGATAACGCTGGGTAACTCATGCCCCATCTCGGCAAGTTCTTGCAGCACATTCTCTGCTGTTGATGGCGCACCCTTTGGTGTCTTTGCGATAACAGGAAGCTCTAACTCATCAAAGAAGATCTCACCAATTTGTTTTGGTGAGCCCATGTTGAAGCTGCGCCCTGCAATCTCATAGGCTTGTTGTTCCAGTTGATGTAATCGCTCGGCAAGTTGCGCACTTTGTTGTTTAAGCTGTGTGCTATCAATCACCACGCCTTGACGCTCGATACGCGAGAGCACCGATAACAGCGGCACTTCAAGATCGGTGACTAAGTTAGCTAAGCTTGGCTCTTGCTTTACTTTGGACCATAAGTGCTGATGTAAACGCAAAGTAATATCAGCATCTTCTGCGGCATAGGGACCGGCTTGTTCAATATCGATTTGATCGAAGCGTAATTGCTTAGCGCCCTTACCGGCGATGTCTTCAAAGTGAATTGTTTTTAGCTCAAGGTAACGCTCGGCCAGTGAGTCCATGTCATGACGGCCTGCACTGCTGTTATACACATAGGACTCGAGCATGGTGTCGTAAGCGATACCCTTTAATTCGATACCGTGATTCGCGAGCACGCTTTTATCGTACTTAAGATTCTGACCGACTTTTTTATGTGCATCCGACTCTAAGATGGGCTTCAATGCGGCGAGCACATCATCACGATGTAACTGTTCTGGCGCACCCGGATAACAATGAGTGAGTGGTACATACGCTGCTTTACCAGCTTCAATTGCAAAGGATACGCCAACCACTTCGGCTTGCATGTAATCCAAGCTGGTCGTTTCGGTATCGAAGGCAAACAGCTGCGCGTTTTTAAGTTGTTCTAACCATGCATCAAAGTCAGCCTGTGTGAGCACGATGTCGTATTGCGCATCGATCTTTTCAGCCTTCTTTTCGGGCTGCGACTGTTCCGTAGATGTCTTTTCACCTTTTGCACCATCGAGTGTGGCCAAGTAGCGACGCGACTCAATCCGCGTGTAGTGTTTTCTCAACTCATCTGTGTTCGCTGCGCTTGGCTTTAGCTGATCAATGGTCACAGGCAGTTCGACATCGAGCTTTATGGTCGTAAGTTCACGTGAGAGTTTGAGTTGATCAAGATTACCGCGAAGGTTTTCGCCAATCTTGCCTTTGATCTCTTCGGCATGTGCCACCAAGTTATCAATCGTCTCGTACTCACCAAGCCATTTTGCTGCCGTCTTAGGGCCACACTTAGGAATGCCCGGAATGTTATCGGCGCTATCACCGACCAGCGCTAAGTAATCAATGATCTGCTCGGGAGTGACATCAAACTTATCGATGACACCTTGTCGATCCATCACCACATCATTCATCGTGTTGATCAAAGTGATGTGATCATTCACCAGCTGCGCCATGTCTTTATCGCCGGTTGAGATTAGCGATGGCATGCCTTTATCGGCCGCTTGTTGTGCCAAGGTGCCAATCACATCATCGGCTTCGACACCAGAGATCATGACCAACGGCAAGCCCATGGCTTGAATGATCTGATGTAGTGGCTCGATCTGTTGACGTAAATCATCAGGCATCGGTGGTCGATGCGCTTTGTACTCGCTGTACATCTCATCACGGAATGTCTTGCCCGGGGCATCGAAGACCACGGCGATATGTTCTGGCTGATATTCATCGATCAGCTTGTTCAACATATTGAGTACGCCAACGATCGCGCCGGTCGCTTCACCGTGCGAATTGGTCAGTGGCGGGAGCGCGTGATACGCGCGAAACAGGTACGACGAGCCGTCGACGAGGATAAAGGGAGGTTGTGAATTCATGGCCTCAGGATACCTTGCTTGTATCTCTGAGGCATGAAATTTTCAATGTTAACTGGCGAGTTTTAGCTGCTCTTCTGGCTGCACAATTCGCGCCTCCTTCAAGGTCACTAATTCCTCAGCGCTGACCGGATGAATCGCGATGGTGTTATCCAAGTCCGCCTTGGTTGCACCCATTTTGAGCGCCACCGCAAAACCTTGCAGCATCTCATCAACACCTTCACCTATTAGATGAATACCAACTACGCGCTCTTGCTCACCCGCGCATATCAACTTCATTGCTGTGGTGGAGCCATGTTCATTTAAGGCGTAACGCATAGGTGTAAAGCTTGTCTCATAGACCTTTATCTCTTGACCTAAACGACGCGCCTGCATCTCGGTTAACCCTACGCTACCAATCGGTGGGTGCGTAAATACAACACTCGGGATGTTGTCGTAGTCGACCTTACGTTCGACCTGACCCGCGAAAAGCCGCTCGGCCAAGCGACGCCCTGCCGCAATCGCCACCGGTGTCAGCGCTGCACGACCCGTGATATCACCAATCGCGTAGATGCCATCAACATTCGTGTTCTGATAATCATCGGTTGGGATCATGCCGTTATCTAAACGTCTCACACCAGCTAGCTCAAGGTTTAAACCTGCTGTATTCGGACGACGACCAATTGCCCAAATGACACTATCAAAACCGGCATATTGCTCACCGTGTTTTGTGGCGACACAGAGTCCATCTTCACGGTTTTCTAGGGCATTGACCTCAACACCTAAGTTCAGCGAGATGCCTTGCTTCACCATTTCGCCCGCTAAGGTATCGCTGATCATTTCATCAAAGGCGATCAGTAAACGATCTTCCAAGCCAAACAATGACACCTCTGAGCCTAAAGCACGCAGGACACCTGCAAGCTCGGCACCGATATAGCCACCGCCTATCACCGCGACACGCTTAGGCTGTTCTTTGAGTTCGAAGAACCCATCGGAGGTAATGCCTAATTCAGCACCGGGTATCGGTGGCACCATTGGCGTACCACCGGTTGCAACAACAATGTGGTCTGCGCGATAGATCATGTCGTTGACCCGTACGCTATGCGCATCAACAAATTGACCATAGCCCGCGATCACATCGATGCCTAGCTGTTGAGCATAGCCATCCCAATATTCTGTGATGTTATTGATGTATCGATCGCGACCTTCAATCAAGCGTGACCAGTCAAAACCCTGATGCTTAACATGATGGCCAAAACCTGATGCATCAGCGACTGCGTGCGCCAAGTGCGCCGCATACCACATCACTTTCTTTGGTACGCAACCTTGGTTAACGCAGGTGCCACCCAAGCCCTGTGGTTCGATGATCGCAACACGTTTACCTAACTTTGCAGCAACTTCTGCCACTGCAAGACCACCGCTACCGCCGCCCAACGTTATCAAGTCATAATGTTTTGTTGTCATGGCTATTCTCCACTTCACGGGGTAGCGAAATACCCCGATCATTTTTATGCCGCTTTCTTTTCTGCCGCTTCTAAGTGAGCAATTAACGCTTCTGATCCACCGATGTAATCACCATCAATGAACACCTGAGGAACCGTTTCCTTTCCACTTAATGCACGAACCGTACGAATACCGATCCCTTTGCCTAGGCTGATCTCTTCAAAGGCCATACCACGCTCGGAAAGTTGCTTCTTTGCCTCTGCGCAGAATGGGCAGCCCGGCTTTGTCACAATGCTGATCGCAGCAGGCTTTTGCGCCTGAGGATTGATGTAATTCAGCATGGTGTCCGCATCTGAGACTTCAAAAGGATCACCAGGTACGTTGGGCTCGATGAACATCTGGTCAATCACGCCATCTTTCACTAGCATCGAGTAGCGCCAGCTGCGCTGACCGAAACCGAGGTCTGACTTATCAACCAGCATGCCCATACCCTGGGTGAATTCACCGTTACCGTCTGGAATCAATGTCACCTGATCTGCTTCTTGGTGCTCTTTCCATGCATCCATCACGAAGGCGTCATTCACTGACATACAGACGATTTCATCGACACCTTCTTGTTTAAACACTGGCGCAAGCTCATTGAAGCGCGGCAAGTGGGTTGAAGAACATGTCGGGGTGAAAGCACCGGGTAGCGAGAACACCACAACGGTTCGACCGTTGAAGATCTGCTCAGATGTCACATCGACGAATTCACCGTTTTGACGGGTTTTAAATGTTGCGCTTGGGACGCGCTGACCAACCATTGAGTTCATTTCACCTCTCCTGTTATTAGGTAAAAACTAAGTGGAGAGGATTATTGATAGAAATCTATAATAGGTAAAATTTTATATTTATATCGGAATGATAGATTTTGGCTATTTACGCCAAAAGGTTGGCGTCAGCAGTACCAACAAGGTGAAGATCTCAAGTCGGCCAAGCAACATGGCAAAACACAGAATCCATTTGCCCGGATCATGCATCTGAGCGTAGTTCAAACCCACCTCGCCAAGACCTGGGCCAAGGTTGTTGATACTTGCCGCAACTGCGCTGAAGGCGGTCATCAGATCCAGTCCGGTTGCCGCAAGTGCGAGATACATCACAGTAAAGCTCGCCACATACAGCGCGAAGAAACCCCACACTGCTTCAATGATGCGCGACTGCACCACCTTGCCACCAATACGGACTGGGATTTGTGCGCTTGGATGGATTAATCGGGTTATCTCTCGCATACCTTGCTTGATCAGCAGATACAAACGAATCACTTTGATGCCACCACCGGTTGATCCAGCACAGCCACCGACAAAACTGGCGAACAATAAGGTGATCGCAATAAAGCCCGGCCAGTTATAAAACTCTGCCGTGGTAAAGCCCGCCGTTGTACCTATCGATACCGCTTGGAATAACCCATGTACCCATGCATCGCTCCAGTTGTCGTAACTTTTTGTAACCCATAGACCAAGAATAGTCACGGTAATGACGATCAGTTGAATCACGATATAGAACTTGAACTCATCATCGTGCCAATAACCTTTAGGGTTTTTTGAGCGGAAGGCGACAAAGTGCAGTGAGAAGTTAACTGCGGCTAGTAACATAAAGACAACCGCAACCAAATAAATTGCCGTGCTATTAAAGAAGCCCATACTGGCATCGTGTGTTGAGAAACCACCAATCGCTACCGTTGAGAAGGCATGTCCGATCGCATCAAAGGTATTCATGCCGGCTACCCAATAGGCAAACGCACAAGCGACCGTTAACGACAGATAGATCATCCACAAGGCTTTGGCTGTTTCGGTAATCCGAGGCGTGAGCTTTGAGTCCTTCATGGGACCTGGTGTTTCTGCACGATAAAGCTGCATACCACCGATGCCGAGAATCGGAAGCACCGCGACGGCCAAAACGATAATACCCATGCCGCCTAACCACTGAAGCTGTTGGCGATAAAACAAGATCGACTCGGGTAGCTCATCAAGATGCGTAATGACTGTTGCGCCGGTTGTGGTGAGACCAGATACCGATTCAAAGATCGCATCAGTAATCGATAGATGTGGATCGGTCGATAAGATAAAAGGCAAAGCGCCGGTTACGGTTAATACGGTCCAAAACATCACCACGATGATGAATCCATCGCGAACACGTGCTTCGCGACGCACATTGGCAACAGGCAACCAGATCAACATGCCCGCAGTAATGATGATGCCGAATGCAATGGCAAAGGCGAGCATCGCACCATCGCTGTAGATCCAAGACACCACGATCGGCGGCAACATAGTGACGCTAAAGACCGTCAACAAGATACCTAAGATGCGTTGGATGGCTTTAAACGACATGTTTAGAAGAAGGTGACCGCCACTTGGAACAAGCGCTCAACGTCGACGACTTTGCGTTTATCGATCAAGAACAAGATCACATGGTCTTCCGCTTCAATGACCACATCGTGATGCGCCATCAGCACTTCATTGCCACGCACAATCGCACCAATGCTAGTGCCGGTTGGTAGCTTTAATTCATCAATGCGACGACCGACGACTTTGGACGAGCTTTTATCGCCATGCGCAATTGCTTCGATTGCTTCTGCTGCACCGCGACGCAACGAATGCACCATCACCACATCGCCACGACGCACATGCGTGAGCAATGAACCAATGGTGGCTTGCTGTGGTGATATCGCGATATCGATTGCACCTGACTGCACAAGGTCAACGTAAGCGGCGCGGTTAATCAGCGACATGACTTTGCGCGCGCCGAGTCGCTTAGCCAACATGGCTGACAAGATATTCGCTTCATCATCATTGGTGATTGCGCAGAACACATCGGTATCTTCGATGTTCTCTTCCAGCAGCAAGTTTTCATCTGCCGCATCACCATGTAACACGATGGTCTCTGGCAGATGTTCTGCAACACGCTTTGAGCGACGACTATCGTGCTCAATCAATTTAACGCGGTAATCATTCTCTAAGGCGGATGCAAGACGACGGCCAATGTTGCCACCCCCAGCAAAGATCAAACGCTTAAATGGCTTTTCAGCACGGCGCAGTTCTTTCATCACGGATGAAATATTTTCAGCGGTTGCTAAGAAGAACACCTCATCATCGGCCTCGATGACAGTACGACCGGTTGGCATGATGGCGCGGTCTTTACGATAGATTGCCGCGACACGCGCTTCGGCACCTTTTAAATGATCATTCAGATCGCGCAACTCGTGACCAACCAGTGGGCCACCGTAATAAGCTTTGACTGCAACCAATCGCACGCGACCATCGGCAAAATCAAGTACCTGTAACGCACCTGGGTGTTCAATCAAGCGCAAGATGTAATCCGTTACTAATTGCTCTGGACTAATCAAAACATCGATAGGAATCGCACCGGGTGCAAACAGCTCAGGATGCTTGAGATATTCAGGTGCTCGTACACGAGCAATTTTGCGAGGCGTTTTAAATAAGGTTGCAGCACATTGGCAGGCAACCATGTTGGTTTCATCACTATTGGTGACAGCGATCAACATGTCAGCATCTTCAGCGCCCGCTTGGCGTAAGACATCGGGATGTGAAGCTTGGCCTTGTACTGTGCGGATATCGATACGGTCCTGCATGTCACGCAAAAGGCCGGCATTATGGTCAACGACGGTGATGTCGTTTGCTTCACTTGCCAAGTTCTGTGCGACCGTTGTGCCGACTTGGCCTGCGCCTAAGATGATTATCTTCATAGCGTGATCAGACGTTGGATGCTTGTCATACGATTATTCTACGCCTGAACGATCTCAGATGGCAGCGTTTAACTCGATATATGAGCAAACTTTGCATTGAGAAGATTAGCAAGATCAGTCGGCGCTAATGAGATATCTAAACCACGCTTTCCACCACTGACATACATCTCAGTGAGGTCTTGGGCTGACTCGGCAATAACCGTCGGCAAACGACTTTTTTGACCAAGCGGACTTATGCCGCCAACAATATAACCAGTGGCTCGCTGCGCTTGTTGCGGATCTGCCATAGCCACTTTTTTAACGCCAAGCGCCTTACTGATTGCTTTGAGATTAAGCTGTTTGTCGACTGGCACAATGCCAACCGCGAGCTTTTTGGCATTGCCTTCTAGGGCTACTAATAAGGTCTTAAAGACCTGCGCATAAGGCACGCCAATTTTCTCGGCAGCTTCTAGGCCATAGGCTTCGCTATTGGGGTCATGATCATAGGGGTGAACGGCATGCTTTATGCCCTGCTGCTCAAGCAGCTTGATCGCCGGAGTCATTAACGCGATTTAATCTCGATGCCGCGATCACGCAATTTTTTATACAGGTTAGCTCGGTCGATGCCTACCGCTTGCGCCATGCGACTGACGTTACCTTCTGCCAATGAGAAGTGATGCTCTAAATACAGCTTTTCAAATTCTTCACGCGCTTCCTTCATTGGCTGATCCATACTGATACCGACTGGCATCGCATCCGTACTTTCAGCTCGCACTTGACCTAGAGCGGTTTGCACTTCTTTAAGACTAACCTCTTCGTCTGAGCCCAAGATCAATACACGCTGCACCATGTTACGCAGCTCTCGGATGTTGCCCGGCCAGTCGTAATCACGTAGGAAGTTCTGTGCGGCAAATGAAAATTCTCGAAATGGCAAACGATCGACTAAAGTGAAGCGATCAACCGCCTCTTGCAACAACATCGGAACGTCTTCTTTACGCTCAGCCAGCGAAGGAATCTTAATCGGTACCACGTTAAGCTGGTAGAACAAGTCTTCACGAAACTTATTTTCCGTTACTAATTTCAATAACTCTTTTGCCGTTGCAGCAACAACACGTGCATTGAGCTTTACTGGCGCTGCACCACCGACACGCAAGAACTCGCCGGTTTCAAGTGCGGCTTCTAACTGTGCTTGGGCTGAAATTTCTAGCTCTGCGATCTCGTCTAAAAATAACGTACCGCCAGCAGCTTGCTCAAGCTTGCCGTATTCGACCTTGCCATCTTGTTCACGACCAAATAGCTCAAAGGCTGATCCACCTTTGGTCACACCTGAAGCATTCAACACAATGAATGGTTGGCTTGCACGAGCACTGTGATGATGCAAATAACGCGCAAAGGTCTCACGACCCGAGCCCGGCTGACCGGTCATCAACACCCAACTATCATGCTGCGCAATTCGACGAACCTGCTCACGCAGTCGTGTGATGACGGCACTGGCACCTACCGGCTCAACAAAGTCACCCACCTTAATACGCAGGCCTTCATTTTCCATCGACATACGATGTGCATCTAAAGCGCGTTTTGCCGTAGTCGTCAGACGATTGAGTGAGATAGGCTTTTCTAAAAAGTCATAGGCGCCAAGACGCGTTGCTTCAACGGCTGTCTCAACGGTGCCGTGGCCAGACATCATGATCACAGGGCAAGGCAGGCCTTTATCTTCACTGAGTTCTTTTAATAAGGTAATGCCATCAAGCTCGGGCATCCAGATATCTAAAAAGATGAGATCCGGTTTGCTATCGCGTAAGGCTTGACGAGCTTGCTCACCATTCTCAGCAGTTGAGACACGATAACCCTCGTCTTCGAGAATCTCGCCAACGAGTTCACGAATATCGGGTTCATCATCAACAACAAGGACATTAGGCGCGCTCATGAATTACTGACCTCTAACACTTCTTGGGTTCGCTCACGCACCGGCAAGCTTATCTGAATACTAGCACCACCTTCTTGACGATTTGATGCGCGGCAGGTGCCACCATGCTCACCAATAATACGTTTCACAATCGCCAGACCTAGACCCGTACCTTTCGGTTTGTTCGTCACGTAAGGCTCAAACACTTGGCCTAAGGAGTCGGCATCAAAACCGCCACCATCATCTTCGATACGTAACCTAAAGCGCATCGCACCACTGGATTTCGATTGGCCAATCTCAGTGATGACTCGCACTTTACCGTCTTTATCACCAAGCGCTTCGAGGCCATTTTTAACCAAGTTATGAATAACCTGCCGTAAGCGTACCGGATCGCCTTCGATCTTCACGCCTTTTGCGCCCGGCGTGTACACAACTGGCGATTGCGCTGTTTCGTAAAGCGCTAAAACATCACCGATAAAGTTATCAATGGTGATTAAGCGGCTATCCATCTTCGATGGCTTCGCGTACTCGGAAAAATCATTCACCATCGACTTCAATGCATCAACCTGATTAACAATGGTCGTGGTCGAACGATCCAACACGCGTGCTTCCTCTTCGGACATCTTCTTTAGGTAGTGATGTCGCAAACGCTCGGAAGCTAACTGAATTGGCGTGAGTGGATTTTTAATCTCATGCGCCAACCGTCGCGCAACCTCTGCCCATGCTGCATCTTTCTGCGCATGTACCAGCTCAGTAACATCGTCGAATACCAGCACATGACCTTGTTCTTTAGCTGACGCAGCGGGTAATACAGAGTGACGACATAATAATGTCTGGTGTCCATTTTCTCGATACAAAGTGATCTGCGTATTAGCAGGCAATGCTTCGCCTTGTATTGATTGCCACATGCGATCAACAAAGGGGTCAAGCACCGGCTTCTTCTCACCCAGACTCGTTAATGGTCGCTTTTTAAACTCACTCAGCGGCAAGCCCAAAACCATCTCTGCCGCCAAGTTTGCGGTGGTGATCTTGCCGTGTTTATCAAGCGCAATAACCCCTGTGGTCAAAGCGCCCATCACTGTTTCGAGGTAGTTATGCTGAAGCTGTAATTCGTTCTTACTCATCTCGGCGGCATAACGTGCACGACCAATTCTTTGCGTCATTTGGTTAAACGAATCAACTAAGAAGCTCAACTCATCATCCACTTTAGGCATTGGCACTTGAGTGTCATACATACCCACAGCGACCTTTTGTGTCGCTATCGAGATATCCCTGACTGGGCGGACCAGTTGGCGCGAGGTATAAAGCGCACCCCATATCGCACCAAAAACCGCTAATACAGCAGCCAGCGCCAAGGTGACGGCAAAGATGTCAAAGATCGCGTCTCGTGTCGTACTTGTGCTTCTGTATTCTTCAAGCGAACCCTGAACCTGTTTAATCAACGCCTGCAAACGGTCAGGCATGGGATATAAGGCTTGCAACATCAGCTCACCACGTTGACGAGGATCTGCGGCAAGCACCTTGATATAGCTTTGCTGATCTGCCCCCATCTCAAACATGGCCTGGCTTGCGCCTTCGCGAACGGCGACAAAAGCCTCATCCGAAAATAACTGCGAAACGAATTCTGTGTTTTCACGACTCGTCGCTGCTGGTGCGCCCGATAAGCGATAGGCAATTAATTCAACCGCATCGGATTTAAGACGCGCTTCATCTAAGGCAAAGCCCAACGCCATCTCTGATGCATCATCGAGTTGCGCCAAGATACGTTCGGTTTCTTTGACCAATCCCTTTTTATGCAGATCGAGTGCAGTTTGACCCAGTGCGTTTGCGCCATTCATTGCATCTTCAATTGAGACTTCGAACCAACTATCAACGCCCTTAGATAAGAACTGCCATGAATAAAAATACACGATAGCAACCGGCGCAAAGGACAATAAGATAAATAGTCGCGCTAAGCGTACATTCAGACGTACACCAGGCTCACGGCGACGATACTCTCGCCACAGACGGAACAGGTTGACGCCAACCACACCGGTTAGCGTGATCAAACCAATTGCCGTAAAGACCATCAATGGGATAAACCAATCGTCTGCCAAGACACTGGTTTGCTGGATCGCCTCGCTCATCAAATAAAGCGAACCAAAGATCAGTGCAACTAACACCAGCATCGCAAGGACATCTATGCGACGACGATCACTCATGGTTTAAAGCCTTGTACTACGGTTTCTGCACTAAGTGACCAATCTGTTGATATGTAGGCTTTTGGACGAAGCGGCAGTGGTAACGCCTCAATATCTAACTTTGCATCAAGCTCGACATTATAGGCTTCTGACTTGTTTAGCTTTGCCACCTCAATCAATGGCATCGATTGAATTTCACCCAGCTGAGTTAACGCCGCAGCTAATGTCGCTCGCTTTGTCACGCTACCACTATCGAGACGTTTTAATTCATACGCCTTTTCGAGCAATCGATAGCGTAAGACGCTACGCATACGATATTCAGCAATGTCTTTAGTCCAAACCCATGCGCCTTGCTCTCGCACTTGAATATGCTTTTCAAAGGTAATTGGCACGCCGTTTTGCAACGCCTCGATCACAGCAGGTGACAAGGTGATTTTCATCGAACCATTTAGCATCAAACGCTGATCATCACTGACGGTCAGCGTGACGTTTTCATACGCCATATCGGCATGGCTCGCACAAGCCAGGAACATCACCAGAACGAAACTAAGCAGTCGTTGCATTGGTCTTTTCCAATAAGGCATAAAAAAATCCATCCATCGTCATTTCACCGGGCAAGGTCTGACGCCCTATTGCGCGCGTATGCCCCCAAGTTACATCGATAGGTATGACCTTTACACCTGGCTGACGTTCCATAAAAGCTTGAATCTGCTGCTCATTCTCTTTTGGCATCAAGGAGCAGGTCACATAAAGAAGCTTACCGCCCGGCGCCAAACATTCCCACAAGGAATCTAGAATTTTAGCTTGGCGAACGGCTAAGTCCTCAATATCCGTCGCTCGTCTTAACATGCGCACATCTGGATGACGACGCATCACCCCCGTTGCAGAACAAGGCGCATCCAACAAGATGCGATCAAATGGCTGATTTCGCCAAGCTTGTGGTGGGTTTTCGGCATCAAGGACTTGCAAACTCAAGGTCACACCACAGCGCTCAGCATTTTGTGCCACACGCTCCAAACGCTGCTCATCGATATCACAAGCGGTGAGTGTTATCTCTGGCTGATGCTGTGCCAAATGCATACTTTTACCACCAGGCGCGGCACATGCATCTAAAACACGCTGACCCGCGTGCAGATCTAGCAACTCAGCAGAAAGTTGTGCGCCGGCATCTTGTATAGACACCAGTCCCTCATCAAAACCTGGCAACTGAAAAACACCCATGGGCTTATCAAGCACCAGCGCAGAAGGTACTGCCTCCAAAGGTTCAGCCTGAATATCACATGAAGCTAGTTGATTAAGATACTCGTCACGTGCGACCTTGTGCGTATTGACGCGCAAGGTCATCGGTGCGCGTTCTTGCAGTGCCGACAAGATGGACTCAATTTTTTCCGGCCATGCCTTCTGTAAAGCTTTCACAAACCACTTGGGCTGCGCATACGCAATCGATAAATCATTACCGAGTAACGCATTTAACTCTGATGCATCGTCCTGCATCTCGCGTTGAACTTTTCTAAGTAAGCCATTAGCGAGCTTATCTGCCCACGGCTTATCCAGCTCACGCACCAACTCAACAATAGAAGAGATCGCGGCATGCTCTGCGGTACGGCTATGCAATAGCTGCCAAACACCTAACATCAGAGCGACATGCACATCGCGATCTTTATCCTTAAACGGTTTTTGTAAGCGGGCAGCAACAATGGCATGGCATTGTCTAAACCAACGCGCCAAACCATACGAACTATCAGCCACTGAACGGCGATCAAGCTCAGATAAGTCTTTTGCGTTTTGTTCTATGACCGCATCTAAAGAGCGACCATCCATTACCCCAAGGATGTTATCGACAACAAGACGACGCGAAGAGACCATGCATTAATCGCCTAGGATTACGCCTTGAATATCTTGCGCATTGATAAAATCTTGCGCACTCATCGCACGCTTACCGGGCATTTGTAATTGCGTAATACGTAGCAAACCATCACCTGTTGCGACATCAATGCCATCCCGAGAGGCGGACATCACCATGCCCGGCTGAGCTGCTTCACCTTTGATGGCATAAGCAGACCAGATGCGTATAAAGGCATCTTCATAACGCGTTTGTGCCACCGGCCAAGGATTAAAAGCTCGCACTAGTCGCTCAATGTCTTGTGCCGATTGCTGCCAATCGATGGTTGCTTCTTTTTTATCTAACTTCTTTGCGTAATTTGCCAACTCATCATTTTGAGCGACAGGTATACAACTCGGATCTTCAAGCATCGGGAGCGCTTTAATTAATGCACTGGCACCTAACTCAGCCAGCTTGTCATGCAGAGTGCCACCGGTTTCGTCTTCTTCTAGCGTCACTCGCTCCATTAAAAAAACAGGGCCCGTATCTAAGCCTTTTTCCATCTGCATGATGGCAACACCTGACTCTTTATCACCAGCAAGTACAGCGCGTTGAATCGGAGCCGCACCACGCCAACGCGGCAGCAATGAGGCATGAATATTGATACATCCTAAGCGAGGCGCATCGAGCACACTCTCGGGCAACAACAAGCCATAGGCCACTACCACCATCAAATCCGCTTGATATTTTTTCAGCTGCTCAACGTCAGCGGCATCTTTAAAGTTAATCGGCTGCTCTACGGGGATACCCGCATCAAATGCAACCGCTTTAACTGGGCTCGGGGTTAATTTTCGGCCACGCCCTGACGGACGATCAGGCTGGGTATAGACAGCAACCACCTCATGTTCCGAGTCCATAAGTGCCTTGAGTGGCAACACAGAAAAGTCCGGCGTACCGGCGAAAATAATACGTAAGGCGTTGCTCATGGCTGCTTCCCGTAACGGCGAAACGAACGGTTAAGCTCGTTGACGGTTTTCTTTTTCTAGTTTTGTACGGATACGTTGACGCTTAAGCGTTGAGAGATAGTCGACAAACAATTTGCCATCGAGATGATCGATTTCATGTTGGATACAAACCGCCAGCAAACCTTCCGCTTCCATCTCCACCGACTCGCCATCTCGATTAAGAAATTTGACAGTTATCTTATCTGCACGTTGCACCATCTCGAAAACGCCAGGGACCGATAAGCAGCCCTCTTTCATTTCCTCGATGCCGTCCTTGCTGGTGATCTCAGGGTTAATTAGTGCCAAAGGCTCATCTTGATCCTCTGAAATATCCACAGTGATCACGCGCATAGGCACATTCACTTGAATTGCCGCTAAGCCGATACCAGGTGCGTCGTACATAGTTTCAAACATGTCATCGACGAGCTGCTTAACCGAAGCATCCACCTGCTCAACAGGTTTGGCCACCTCACGAAGGCGGGGATCAGGAAAGTGCAAAATGTCGAGTAAAGCCATTGTTTTCAACCAAATTCAGCGTCATTTCGGCACTCATTCGGTGACTGCAGAATCCATTTAGTTCTACCAAGGTCTGCCGAAAAGGCCTCTCATCTGAAAATGATACCTCAAAGCACCGGTCATGGAGACCTTTGCAACGAGTATAAATGGAAGAATTCCCATGAAAAAAACTCTTTTTAGCTCACTTTTGTCGCTATCTGCGGGCATCTTTTTATTAACGGCGGCTGCACAAGCTGATGTGCTGAAAATCAAACCGTCCCATCCTGATCGTTATACCGTGGTGAAAGGCGATACCCTGTGGGATATCTCAGGCCGCTTTTTAGAACACCCTTGGCAATGGCCAGAAATTTGGCAGATTAATCCACAAATTGAAGACCCTCATTGGATCTATCCGGGTGATGTTGTGGAATTGGTCTACATCAATGGCAAACCACAGCTGCGCAAAGCCAGTGGTCGTGTTGTGTTAACGCCACAAATGCGCATCCGTGATGTTGCCGAACCGGTTCGTGTCATTCCGATTAATGCGATTAAGCCCGTGCTTGAATCAGGCTATGTGGTTGATTCTGTTGGCCTTGCGATGGTGTACAAAACCTTTGATCAGGTGAGTTATGCCCTTGTGATGGAGTCCCATCGTGGAATTCAGATTGGAGATCATCTGCGACAGCCCTAAACTGTTTGCTTATGAAATCATCTTCACCTGACATTTCAGATAGCGATAGCAATGCCCGTGATTGGCTATCGCTGATTCGCGCCCCCGGTCTTGGGCCCGCAACGCTCAAACCTTTTTTTGACAGTTCGAGCAGCATTAGCGAGCTGCTTTCTCAGCTGCGTCAATCATCAGATACGCGTGTAAAAAAAGCACTCGATGGCATCGATGAGGCGCAAATTGAGTCTGATGAGAATTGGCTTAATTCAAGCGAAAATCAGCTCATTCACTATTTTTCGCCACAATACCCCGCATTTTTGCGCGAGTTGCCTGATGCGCCTATTGCCCTCTTTGCGCGTGGCGATACCGAACTTTTAGGCTTCCCACAGCTCGCCATAGTGGGCAGCCGAAGCGCCACTCAAGGTGGCTTAGTGAATGCGGGGGCTTTTGCCGAATTCCTAGCCAAGAACGGCATTGTCATCACCAGTGGCTTAGCCAAAGGCATCGATGCCGCGGCTCATAAAGGCGCCTTAGCAGCTAATGGCGGCACCATCGCCATCATGGGAACGGGGCTTGACCGGATTTACCCTGCCGAGCACAAAGAGCTCGCTCATCAGATCGCCGACAACGGCTTAATTCTTACCGAATATCCTCCCGGTACAGGCCCACATCCCGGCAATTTTCCACGGCGCAATCGCCTGATCGCAGGGCTTTCACTCGGCACCCTGGTGGTCGAAGCTGCAGTAAAAAGCGGATCACTCATCACGGCAAGACTTGCATCTGAAATGGGCCGTGATGTCTTTGCTATCCCAGGTTCGATTCACAACCCGATGGCACGCGGCTGCCACGCATTGATTCGTCAGGGCGCGAAACTTGTCGAAACGGCAGAAGATATCGTTGAAGAGCTGCTACCAAAACTATCGACCTCGGAAAAACCGGCAGACGCATCGGAAGCGCTCGAGGTTTCAGCTCAAATCGATGCCGATCACGCAGCAATTTTGGATGCGATGGGATTTGATCCGGTGACCACCGATCAGATCGTTGAAAATAGCCCTTTCAATGCCGCGGAAGTCTCGTCGATTTTGCTCTTGCTCGAACTGCAAGGTCATGTATTATCAGAATCAGGTGGACGGTTCATTCGGCTACGTTAAGGCAGTAAATGTTCAATCGAACAAATCACAATCTGACCTCATCACAGCGTTTCCAACAGACGCACAGCCACTCTTTCCCTCTTCGAAAAGGACTCTCAACATGAACGAAAATCTTATCGACGTTCTGGTTTACATCTATGAAAACTACATGGATAGCGAGCAGTCTGTGCCTGTCGACCAGATCACTTTAGAAGAAGAGTTGATCAGCGCCGGATTCCAGAAAGGTGAAGTGAACAAAGCCTTTGATTGGTTGGATGAACTCGCTTGGTGCCAAGGTAGCTTGAGCGAATATCGCGAGGCCCAACCTAATGGTGCGATCCGTGTCTACACCGATCTCGAGCAACAGAAGATGGACATAGACATCCGCAGCTTGCTGATGAATCTTGAACAAATGTGCATTCTGGACCCAATGAGCCGCGAACTCGTTATTGAACGCTGCATGGCGATCGAGACCGAAGAGCTGACCACAGATGACGTTAAGTGGGTGGTTTTACTCGTTTTATTGAATCAGCCAGGCCAAGAAAACGCCTTCGCATTGATGGAAGAACTGGTCTACAACGGCGAGCCTCCATACCTTCATTAATACCTCGCTTGAGGGGGCTTAATTTGCCGCTCGGCTTGACACGACCCCTCAATCAAAGATATCCGTATAAATAGGACGCCGGCTGATGCCGGCGATTTCTTATCTTAAAAACACTGGGATCACTATGAATCTGGTCATCGTTGAATCGCCCGCAAAAGCGAAAACGATCAAAAAATATCTCGGCAAAGATTTCGATGTGTACGCATCGTATGGCCACGTGCGTGATCTTGTGCCTAAAGAAGGTGCGGTTGATCCCAACAATCATTTCGCGATGAAGTATCAGGTCATCGAACGAAACGACAAACATGTCAAAACCATCATCTCTAAGTTAAAGAATGCCGACGCTCTGTATCTCGCGACCGACCCCGACCGCGAAGGTGAAGCTATCTCATGGCACCTATACGAATTGCTGAATGAGAAGAAAAAGCTAAAGAACAAAACCGTGCATCGCGTTGTCTTCAACGAGATCACTAAGAAAGCCGTGCAAGATGCAGTCGCTAATCCACGTGAACTCTCGTTGGACTTAGTGAATGCACAACAAGCGCGCCGCGCACTCGATTACCTAGTTGGTTTTAACCTATCGCCTCTGCTTTGGAAGAAAGTTCGTCGCGGTTTATCTGCAGGTCGTGTGCAAAGTCCTGCCTTGCGTTTGATCTGTGAACGCGAAGATGAGATCGAAGCATTCAAAGCGAAAGAATATTGGACTGTAGAAGCGGATACCGAAAAAGACGGCCAAGGCTTTAATGCAAAGCTGACACATTTCGACAATGAAAAACTCAGCCAGTTTTCGATCACCAACGAAAAACGCGCAAAGACCGTTGAGGCTGCACTCAACGAAGCCGCTAATGGTGAGCTAACCATTGCCAAGGTTGAAAAGAAGCAGCGCAAGCGTAACCCTGCACCACCTTTCACAACCTCAACACTGCAACAGGAAGCCGCACGTAAGTTAGGCTTTACCGCACAACGTACCATGCGTGTTGCTCAAGGCCTTTATGAAGGTGTTGATATTGGCGAAGGCACTGTTGGTCTGATCACCTATATGCGTACCGACTCGGTGAACTTAGCTGACGAGGCAATTGGGGAACTACGCGGTTTCATCAGCGACACCTATGGCAAAGAGAATTTGCCAAAAGCTGCGCGCGAATTTAAAACTAAATCGAAGAATGCTCAGGAAGCACACGAAGCGATTCGTCCAACCTCGGTTTTAAACACGCCCGATGGCATCGCTAAACATCTGGATAAAGATCAGCTCAAGCTTTACACCTTAATTTGGAAACGTACCGTCGCCTGCCAGATGATCCATGCCACCATCAATACCGTGGCAGCAGACATGACTGCGGGCAATCACACCTTCAGAGCGAATGGCTCAACCATCGCTATCCCTGGATTCATGCAGATTTACCTTGAAGGTACCGATGACAGCAAAGGCGATGATGACGAAAAGATGCTGCCTGAGCTCACCGAAGGTGAAAAAGTTAAGCTACTTAAAATCCGCCCTGAGCAACACTTCACTGAACCACCACCTCGCTTTTCAGAAGCAAGCTTGGTAAAAGCGCTTGAAGAGTTTGGCATTGGTCGTCCATCGACTTACGCATCGATCATCTCAACACTGCAAGATCGCGAATATGTTGAGATCGACAAGAAGCGTTTCTATCCAACAGATGTAGGTCGCGTGGTTAATAAATTCTTAACCAACTACTTCACTCAATACGTTGATTACAACTTCACCGCACAACTGGAAGATGAGCTAGATGCTGTTTCACGAGGTGAAGAAGAATGGGTACCTCTCTTAGAAAAATTCTGGAAACCCTTCATTGATCGTATTGAAGACACACAAGAGAACGTACAACGCTCAGACGTCACCCAAGAGAAGATTGATGAGAAGTGTCCTAAGTGTAATGAGCAATTATCGATTCGCTTAGGACGCAATGGTCGCTTTATTGGTTGTACCGCATACCCTGAATGTGACTACACACGTAACCTGAATGACGATGGTGATTCGCCTGAGCCTGAAAAGGTCGGTCGTGATTGTCCTGAGTGTGGCTCTGAGCTGATTTATAAGACCGGTCGTTACGGCAAGTTCATTGGTTGCTCGTCTTATCCAGACTGTAAGCACATCGAGCCACTCGAAAAACCTAAAGACACTGGCGTCGAATGTCCTAAGTGTAAGAAAGGCATGATGATGGAACGTCGCTCACGTCGCGGCAAAGTTTTCTATTCGTGTTCAACATACCCAACGTGTGACTACGCCACTTGGAACATGCCCTTAGCCGAGCCCTGCCCAACCTGTCATTGGCCAATCGTGACCATCAAGACAACTAAACGCAGTGGTACGCAAAAGGTCTGTCCTCAGCAGGAATGCAGCTTCGCCGAAGCTTACGAAGCACCACCTGAAGAATAAGCACTGCGCGCATGTCGTCACGTTTTCGTACACATCTCGCAGCACGCATCATCCATCAGGGAGGCGTTGTCGCTTATCCAACTGAAGCGGTTTACGGCTTTGGTTGTGATCCACTCGACGCGCATGCTGTCGCGCGACTGCTTGAGTTAAAGCAACGTCCCGAGAGCAAAGGTCTCATTCTCATCGCATCACATGCCGAACAGCTGCGCCCGTTTGTTGATGATCTTGATCAATGGTTGCTAAAGGTTGGTAAGGAATGGCCAGGTGCACATACCTTCTTACTACCCGCAGCAAATGATCTGCCACGTTGGGTAAACGGCGGTAATGACAAGATTGCCTGTCGCGTTACGACACATCCAATTGCTTCGGCATTATGTGACGAAACAGGTCACGCCATCGTATCGACTTCGGCCAATCGTAGCGGCCAAGCGCCCGCAAAGAGCGCGTTTGAAGTACAGCTTCACTGCCCCGGATGTGACTACATTTTGAGTGGCACTTTAGGCCAACTCGATAAACCAACACCTATCACTGACATTACGACTGGAAAGCGTTTACGCTAAGTCACTATGAGTAACACCCCCGATTTAGACGCCGTAAAAAAATACCTACTCGATCTGCAAGAGCGCATCTGCGCTGCTTTAACCGAAGAAGACGGGCAAGCCTTTGCTGAAGATGCTTGGGATCGTGAACAAGGCGGTGGCGGTCGCTCGCGCGTTTTAGAAAACGGCAACGTGTTTGAGAAAGCCGGGGTTAACTTCTCGCATGTGCATGGTGATGGCTTGCCACCCTCAGCAACAGCCGCACGCCCAGAACTTGCTGGTCGCTCATTCCAGGCCATGGGCGTGTCATTAGTTATTCATCCACACAATCCGTATGTGCCAACCTCGCATGCAAACGTGCGTTTCTTTATTGCAGAAAAGCCCGGCGAAGAGCCTGTCTGGTGGTTTGGTGGGGGTTTTGACCTTACGCCTTATTACGGCAATGTCGACGATGTGAAGCATTGGCATCAAACGGCTAAAGATGCCTGCACGCCTTTTGGTGATGATCGCTACGACAAATACAAACAATGGTGTGATGACTACTTCCACTTAAAGCATCGCAATGAACCACGCGGTGTTGGCGGTTTGTTCTTCGATGATTTAAACGAAGACGGGTTTGAGCAGAGCTTTGCGATGATGCGTAGCGTGGGTGATCATTATGTGCCGGCTTACCTGCCCATCGTTCAACGTCGTAAAGGTACGCCTTATGGTGATCGCGAACGCGACTTCCAGCTTTATCGTCGTGGGCGCTATGTCGAGTTCAACTTAGTTTTCGACCGGGGCACCATCTTTGGTTTGCAAACCGGTGGTCGTACTGAATCGATCTTGATGTCATTGCCGCCATTGGTAACGTGGAAGTACGACTATGCCCCTGAAGTAGGCACGCCTGAAGCTGAGCTCTACGAGGTGTACCTAAAGCCAAAAGATTGGCTTAACGCTTAAGCGAGACTCTCATCGATCCATTGGTCGATCCAATGCGCAGGCTTGGCACCGGCAAAGCGTGACACTTCCTCGCCATTCACGAGCAACATGACGGTTGGAAACCCTCGCACGGCATAACGACCGGCAAGCTTCATATTCTCGCCCTCGTCAACCTCGACCTTGGCGAGACGGATCTCACCCTCTCGATCTGCAATCACTGACTTCAGTGCGGGCGCTACCGCATGACAGGGGCCGCACCAGTCTGCCCAAAAGTCCACCAGCAAAGGGGTTTGATGGGATGCAGCTATCACGGTTTGCTCAAAATCTTCCAGATTGGCTTCAAAAATATGGGGGTCAGTCACGGCATATCCTCAAAAATGCGGCAGCGATGCTATCACAATGGCCAACAGGCTTTGTTTTTAGCCGCTCAAGTCAGTAGCATTGCGCCAGATTTTATTTTTGAAGCACTCCCCTCGACATGTCTGAAACGATTCGTATCGCAACTCGCAAATCTCCGCTCGCCATGTGGCAAGCCGAACATGTGGCCGCCGCACTAAAAGCTGCGCACCCCGGTTTAGACGTCGAGATCCTCGGCATGTCGACCCAAGGCGACAAGATTCTGGATACCCCTCTAGCCAAAATTGGCGGCAAAGGTTTGTTCGTAAAAGAACTCGAAGCTCGCATGCTAGAAGGTGATGCCGATATCGCTGTGCACTCAATGAAGGATGTACCGGTTGAGCTGCCAGAGGGTTTACACCTTGCTGTAATCATGGAGCGTGAGGATCCAACCGATGCCTTTGTTAGCAACAAGTTCGCTTCACTCGATGAGTTGCCAGAAGGCGCTGTTGTTGGCACCTCAAGTTTACGTCGCCAATGTCAGCTGAGTGATCGACGCCCGGATCTTGAGATCAAATCACTGCGCGGCAATGTGAACACACGCTTACAGAAACTTGATGACGGTGAATACGATGCCATCATCTTGGCATCTGCTGGTTTAATTCGCTTAGGCTTTGCTGATCGCATCCGTCATGCGCTCGATACCGAAGACAGCCTGCCAGCGATCGGCCAAGGCGCGGTTGGTATTGAATGTCGTTCTGATGATCCGCGTGTGAATGCGTTGCTTGCCCCTTTACACCACAAAGATACCGCCGACCGTGTTGCCGCAGAACGTGCCATGAATGCTCGTTTAGAAGGCGGTTGTCAGGTGCCGATTGGCGGCCACGCCATCCTTGAGGGCGATGAGATCTTCATGCGCGGCTTGGTAGGCACCGTGGATGGTAGCGAAGTAATTCGTGCCGAAATTCGTGGCTCGCGCGAACAGGCAGCCGAGCTAGGTGTTGTTGTCGCTGAAGAGCTACTGGCACATGGCGCTGACACCATCTTGCGTGAGCTTTACGAAAACGCATGAGCAAAAAGCCTTGTGATCTAGCTGGCTTATCTGTGTTGGTCACCCGCGCTGAAGCACAAGCCGACGCTTTTTGTGAATTAATTCAAGATGCACATGGCCGTCCGGTTCGCTTTCCTGCACTTGAGATCTTAGGTCCCTCGGATAAGAAAGACTTAAAGCAACAGCTCGCCAATCTGTCAAAGATTGATCTACTGATTTTTGTAAGCGCCAATGCCGTGCGTTATGCCTTCCCGCATTTTCCAAACAACATCCCGGTTAATTTAGAGATCGCTGCAGTCGGTAAAGCCACCGCTGCCGCATTAGAAGACTGCGGTCTCGATGCAACTTTACTGCCCGATGAACAGATGAACTCCGAAGGCTTATTGGCTTTGCCGGCTCTACAAGCAGTTGGGGGCAAAAAAATCCTGATCGTGCGTGGCAATGGAGGTCGTGAACTTCTCAAAGACACCCTGACTGAGCGTGGCGCTAGCGTGAGCTATGCGGAGGCATACCGTCGCCAATTACCGCAGCGAAATGCCAGTAATCTGGTTCAAAATTGGTCGAGCTGGGTTGATGTGGTCACCGTGACCAGTGTCGAGCTCCTTAAAAACCTATGTCATCTGATCGGCGACGAAGGTGTTGAGCGACTCAAGCAAACACCAATAGCGGTGATCAGCGAGCGTATTGCTGAATACGCTGACGAGATGGGTTGCGAGGCCATTTATGTCAGCGACCAACCATCGGATGCGGCTTTACTTAAAACGGTCTGCGAGATCAATCGCGAGTTACTTAAAGCGCAATAGAACAAGACGCAGACCACTGCCTTTGCTAGTCTTATGGGCAAGACAATCCGGTAGAGTTTTGACGCTGATATGACCGAGCCCAAAGATAAAGAAAACGTCGTCATCGATGTCACTCCAGAACCTGAATCTGGACCTGAAATGGACTCAGCGACTGAGCCAAACACAGCGCAACCTTCGAAGAAAAAATTCCCACTCTTGCTCATCACCACTCTTGTGGCATTAGGGTTTGCCATTGGCGCTTTAGTTTTTGCTTATCAATCAACGCAAAGCACTGCTGAAGAGCTAAACGCACTCAGTGCGAAATTCCAACAGAGCCAAAACCGTCAAGCGCAACTCACTGCGGCCTTGCAACAAACGCAACAACAAGCACGCTCGCAAGCGAGTCAGGTAGATCAAGTTAATCAAACCACTGCGCAGCAACAAAAGATCATCGAAGAAACGCGTGCTCAGCTCTCCGAACAACAAACTAAACTCGCTTTAGATCAAAACACGCTGCAATCGCGTGAACAAGCCCTGCTTGCGCGTCTCGATGAAATGAAAATGCATCTACGCTCAGACAATGGTCAGTGGATGGTGTCTGAAGCAGAGTATCTATTGCGTCTTGCTAGTCATCGCATTTCGTTAGAACGTGATTTGGCCACCGCCCGTGAAGCGCTGTTACTCGCTGATCAACGTTTGCGTGATACGCGTGATCCAGGTTGGCTGGCGGTTCGTGAACAGATAGCACGTGATATCAACACAATTGACAGCACATCGTTACCCGATGTTGCGGGCCTATCAGCCAAGCTGGGTGCATTAATTGATCAAGTGCCTCAGCTCAAGCTCACTAAGAACACTCTCGGCACGACGAGTGAACCAACCACTGATGCCGCAAAAACCGATGGCCAGGCGCGAACCTGGGACTCACTGCTCGATAATTTAATTACTGGTTTTAAAAACACGATTCGTGTGCGTCGTAATGATCAACCGCAACAAGCAATGCTGGCGCCAGAGCAACAGTACTTCCTTTACGAAAACCTTCGTCTGCAACTTGAAGGGGCTCGCTTGGCGGTTGCGAAAGGCGACCAAGCACTGTTTCAAGATAATTTAAATACGATTGCCAATTGGCTTGGCACTTACTTCGACCCAGGTCATCAGTTGGCACAAGCGATGTTGAATGCGGTCAACGAACTCAAAGCTATCAACATCAAACCTAGCCTGCCTGATCTGAGTCGCTCTCTGTATGAATTACAGTTACGTAAAAAGCTAACTGAAGATCTCTCACGTGGTGGCAATCCAACGCAGCCAGTTGCGCCTAGCGGACCCATCGCGCCGCCTATGATGAACCTGATGCCGAGCGTGACTCAATGACACGTTTGCTTAAGATCTGGCTAGTCATCCTACTTGGTGCTGGCATTGGCGTCATCGCAACACGTGATAACGGCTATGTCATGTTGGCCTTCGGTGTATATACCGTTGAGATGAGCTTGGTCTTATTGCTGATCATTATCGCGATGCTCTTTGCGGTGATGTATTTCAGCATTCGCGCATTGGTACGCTTCTACCGCCTACCCTCAGATGTGAAAGATTGGTCGCAACGTCGTGGCAACCGTGCTGCACAGAACGCAATGACCCGTGGCTTGCTTGAATTATCTGAAGGCCAATGGCGTAAAGCTGAAAAACGTTTGGTGAAATTTGCTGATCGTTCAGAGACGCCTTTATTGAACTACCTTGCTGCTGCTCGCGCAGCACAACTGCAAGGCGCGCATGAGCGTCGTGATAGTTACATTCGCCTAGCACATAAACATATGCCCTCAGCTGATGTGGCTGTCAGTATTACTCAAGCAGAACTGCAAATGGCAGATCACCAGCTTGATCAAGCCTTAGATACTCTTCGTCACCTGCGTGATGTCGCACCGAACCACACCTATGTGTTGCGCTTACTGATGGATCTTTATGATCAAGTGGGCGATTGGGAGCGTTTAAGCGAATTAATGCCAGAGCTTCGAAAGCGCAAAGTCGCTTCTGCTGAGCAGCTCAAGTCGCTGGAAAAGAAAGCGTATAAAAAGTTACTAGAGGCGAGCTTTTTAGACAAGGATCCCGAACAACTCAGCTATCGCTGGCGCAATGTGCCTAAAGTGTTACGCGAAGACCCTGCACTGATTGCTGACTACGCCAGTTACTTGCAAGAACGTGAGCGCCACCAGGAAGCGGAAGAGCTTTTACGCCAAGCGCTTAAGCGAGGATGGGATGTTGAACTGGTTGAGTTGTATGGTCAGCTTGAATGTCCTAATGCTGCGAAGCACTTATCGCGCGTTGAGGCTTACCTTAAAAAATACCCCAATGATGCAACGCTACTTTTAAGTCTTGGTCGATTATGTTTGCGTTCGCAATTATGGGGCAAAGCCCGTGCCTATCTTGAAGCCAGCGTGGGTAATGACGGCCCGGTGGCTGCTTACCGAGAGCTAGCTCGGTTACTCGAGCACATGGACGAACCAGAAAAAGCCTTAAGCATTTATCGTCAAGCGGTCTCGCTTGAGCATGATGATCAGTTGATCGCCTTGCCAGAACATATCGGACATCATCCGCGTACTTCTGACGCACAGTAAGTTTTATGAAATACAAAGATCTTCGCGATTTCATTGCGCAACTCGAAGCGCAAGGTGAACTCAAACGCATTCAACAAGAAGTTGATCCTTATCTCGAAATGACCGAGATCTGTGATCGCGTATTACGCGCTGAAGGCCCTGCGTTGTTATTTGAAAACGTTAAGGGCTCATCAACGCCTGTGTTGGGCAATCTATTTGGCACGCCGAAGCGTGTGGCGATGGGCATGGGCGAAGACAAGGTCGAGGCACTGCGTGAGATCGGTAAGCTGCTTGCGATGCTCAAAGAGCCTAGTCCTCCGAAGGGGATGAAAGATGCCTGGAAGCAATTGCCGATGTTTAAAAAGGTGCTCGACATGGCACCGAAGAAGATTAAAAACGCGGCATGTCAGCAACATGTGATCGAAGGTGATGATGTCGATCTTAAAAATATCCCGGTGCAAACCTGCTGGCCTGGTGATGCAGGGCCACTGATCACGTGGGGCTTAGTGATAACACGAGGTCCAGAGAAGCCTCGCCAAAACCTTGGCATCTATCGCATGCAGGTCATTGGCAAGAACCGCGTGATCATGCGTTGGTTAGCCCATCGCGGTGGCGCGCTCGATTTTCGTGATTGGCAACAGAAGCATCCTGGCGAGCCCTTTCCTATTTCAGTCGCACTAGGCGCAGACCCTGCAACTATCTTAGGCGCGGTCACCCCCGTGCCCGATACGCTCTCTGAATATGCATTTGCTGGATTGCTTCGTGGCAGTCGCACTGAACTGACCCAATGTGTTGGCAATGATCTGCAAGTGCCAGCTTCTGCGGAGTTTGTTTTAGAAGGCCATCTGCATCCCAACGATAATGCGCCAGAAGGTCCGTTTGGTGATCACACCGGTTACTACAATGAAGTGGATGAGTTTCCTGTGTTCACGATTGATCGCATTACTCATCGTGATAAGCCGATCTATCACAGCACTTACACGGGACGCCCACCGGATGAGCCAGCCATTCTTGGCGTTGCACTAAACGAGGTCTTCGTCCCTTTATTGCAAAAACAGTTTCCAGAGATCACTGATTTCTATTTACCACCAGAAGGCTGCTCTTATCGCATGGCAGTCGTCAGCATTAAGAAACAATACCCAGGTCATGCCAAGCGCGTGATGTTTGGCGTGTGGTCTTTCTTGCGGCAGTTTATGTACACCAAGTTTGTTGTCGTGGTTGATGACGATGTAAATACTCGCGATTGGAAAGATGTCATCTGGGCAATGACCACACGTATGGATCCTGTGCGCGATACCACGCTTGTTGAAAACACACCGATTGATTATCTCGACTTTGCTTCACCAATCTCAGGGCTCGGCGGTAAAATGGGTATGGATGCGACAAATAAAATGCCAGGAGAAACGAATCGCGAATGGGGAACACCCATTGTGATGGATGCCGAAGTTAAAGCGCGTGTTGATGCGATGTGGGAATCGCTAGGACTCGACAAACCTTAAAAGCAGCTAGGCAAGCCTTCCTCTAGTGTTGGGTACTTAAACGAAACACCAAGCTCTTCAACGAGCTTGCGATTACTCAAACGGCGCGACTCAGAAAGATACGACAGCAACCCATCTGATAATTCGGTTCGCGCTTCATCCATTGAGATAATGCGTGGTCGCTCTAAGCCGGCAAGATCAGCAACCTGATTAAAGTAGTCGGTCATATTGCCCGGCTGCCCATCGCAGGCGTTATACACAGCACCACTTTCGCCCTTTTCAGCGGCGGTTAGTAATGCGTTAACTAAATCATCGGCATGAATACGGTTCGTCCAAGGTGCATCCACTTCCGAAACCATCGGCAGTTTTTTACGTAAGCGCATCAATGGCAATTTATCAGGGCCGTAGATGCCTGCAACACGCAAAATAATTAACTCACCGCCCGTCTGCTCACGCCATGCCTGCCATTGCTGCTCAGCTGACCAACGGCGCTTCGCACGATCGACCTCAGGTTTAGCCGGCCATGTCTCATCAACCCATTCACCATGACAGTCGCCATACACGCCTGTCGTACTTAAATACACCACACGCGTTGGCTGGCCGCTGTGTGCAAATCCCTCAATCAATTGACTAGTGCGGGTATCGTCTGTGCCCACAGCAGGTGGCGGCATACACACCATCAGCGTTTCATCTTGGGTGCTGTGTTGCGGCAAACTTGCCTGATCCAAATCACACTGGATGCTGTTGATACCTAATTGCTGCAACGCATGAAGGCTAGCTTCACTGCGCACAACGCCCGTGACTGCTTGTTGATTTTGAATGAGTTGTTGGGCCATTCGCTGCCCGATATAGCCGCATCCTACGATTAACATGGTCGCCTTAGGTTTTAATCCAGAGTCTTTTCTTAGAGAATGCGCAGATTCTCGCATTCTGACCTTTGAGTTTCTATGAGTTTTACGATCACACTAAAGCCAAGTGGTGAGCAGTTCACCGTTAATCCCGGTGAAGCCATTTTGGATTCGGCGATCCGCCAAGGCGTTGCGATGCCTTACGGTTGTCGCAGTGGTCGCTGTGGTGCTTGTGTGGCAAACATCGTTGAAGGTGAGATCAGCTACCCCTATGGTGAGCCCATTGCCCTAGACACCACGAATCCAAATATTTGTCTGCCTTGTGCCTGTAAGCCTGAAGGTGATGTCACCCTTGAGGTAAAAACCATTGGTCAAAAGGATGAGATCAAGGTGCGTATGCTGCCTTGTCGCGTGCATCAAATCGATCACCTTGCACACGATGTGATTCGCCTGCTGCTTAAACTGCCTGATGGCCAACGTCTGCAATTCAGAGCCGGACAGTACATTGAGTTTGTTTTAGCCGATGGCCGCCATCGTGCATTCTCTATCGCCAATGCGCCACATGACGATGCGTTTATTGAGCTACACATTCGCCACGTAGATGGTGGCAAGTTCACCGATTGGGCCTTCTCGCAAATGGAAGAAAAAGCCATCTTGCGTATCGAAGCGCCGCATGGCTCTTTTGTTCTAGATGAAAAGTCACAACGTCCCATGATCTTCATGGGTGGTGGTACTGGCTTTGCGCCATTGAAAGGTCAGATTGAACACGCCCTCCATATGGGCATCTCTCGACCTATGACACTGTATTGGGGCGTACGCTCTAAACGTGATCTGTATTTGCCTGAATTACCAAAGACATGGGAAGCCGGCTTTGATCATTTTAAGTTTATCCCTGTGTTATCCGAACCGGATGCCGATTGGGAAGGTCGCACGGGCTATGTACACGAAGCTGTTTTAGCTGATATCAACAACCTTGCTGATCACGATATCTATATGGCGGGCCCGCCCGTTATGGTGAAGTCAGGTAGAGATGCGTTCTTAGCCGCTGGCGTATCAGATGACAATATGCACTACGACTCATTCGATTATGCAGATGACTCAAAACTGAAGAAATAAAAAAGGGCGCTAAGCGCCCTTATTTATATTCGAATACCGCCCATGCGTTTTCGCATCCGAGCATCAATCACATAAGCCCCTATAGCTATACCGACAAACAATAGGATCACTACGCTGATTGCAGCAAACCACATCTGTTGCCAAACAGGTAAGTCCACATCTTCTTTTGCGACTTTATCTACGCTGACTGCTTCACGAATCACACTCAGTTTTTCTTTAAGCGTTTCAAGTTCGAGCTGTTGCTGTCTTGCAACCTTCAGTTCTGCCTCAACCGTTTTAAAGCTATTCAGCTTATCTTCTGCTTCTTTGAGTGCTTGTTTTAACTTAGCTTCACGCACACTGGGTAAGCTGGTTACAGCATCTTTCGCAGCAGCCAATGTCTTGCTGTTCTTTAACTGGCGTAACTCTGCTTGCACTTCGAGAAGCTTCACTTCGGCAGGCTTCTTGTCACTAACATAAGACTCATCGATCCAGCCTTCGGTTTTATCGCTCAAACGAACTTGTACGCCTTTGCCATCACGCGACAACACTTCCAAGGGTTGCCCAGTAGTAACAACTTTGATTGGATCGCCACTTAAAGACTTGTCGCTGTACAAGCCAGCAGCAAGTTGATCAGTCACATAAGCGGCATGTGCAACACTTAAGCAGCTAATCATGATGGCAATAAGAAATTTGGTCATTGAAGGGTTCTTTGCTCTTTATTCAACCACCAACGATACAGGCCTACCGCCGCTTCTCCAAGCTTACTCACCATATCTCGGTGAGAATCTTCATCTGGTGGGTCGAACATATCGCTTTCTTTATAGAGATTGAACGCAAAGATAATGGCTAGGAATTGATTCGATTGTGGATCATCCATCGCTTTCTGCTGGGCACTATCATCAAGCTCACCCAATCCCTCGGCATAGCCCTCACACCAACCATAGGGAATGGGTAGATAACTGCCATCCTCACGCGGGTACTGCATGATCAATGGGCCGTAGTCGCCGGTTTCTAAATCACGCATCAGCTGGTCTTGAAACTTAACCAATAAAGGATCAATGCCATCGATATCTTCAAGATGCCCCATAATGCGTCGGCGCGCATCGGCTAATGAAATGACCTCGGGATGAGCGGCAACTGCAGTTAAGAACCCGTGTGCCACATCCAATGGCATACTGTGTGATTCTTCGATGTGCTCAACCAATGCGCTTTGTAGCTTGTCGAGCTCTTCAGGTTCGAGGTGGTCACTCATGCGGCAATACCCGAATGGCGCAACAAGGCATCCACTGATGGTTCACGACCACGGAACGCTTTAAATAACTCATCCGCATCACGTAGGCCGCCCTGCGAAATAATCTCTTTTAAGAAAGACTCACCGGTCGAGCGATTAAACACACCCTCTTCTTCAAAGCGCGAGAAAGCATCAGCGGATAACACCTCAGCCCACTTGTAGCTGTAATACCCCGCAGCATAACCACCAGCAAAAATATGCGTGAAACCTTGTGCAAAGCGATGCCACTCAGGCGGATTAATCACCGCAACCATCTTGCGGACATCCGCAAGAATCTCTTCAACGCGTCCACCTTTGTTCGCATCGTATTCTTGATGGATACGCATATCGAATAATGAGAACTCTAATTGACGAACCATCATCATCGCGGATTGGAAATTCTTTGCCGCCAACATGCGTTGGTACAAGTCTTCTGGGATAGGCTCATTGCTATCGACGTGGCCTGAGATTAGATCCAGTGCTTCACGCTCCCAACAATAGTTCTCCATAAATTGTGAGGGTAGCTCAACCGCATCCCATGCAACACCATTGATACCGGCAATCGCAGGATAGTCGACCTGAGTCAACATGTGATGCAGACCATGGCCAAACTCATGGAATAAGGTTTCGACTTCATCATGCGTTAACAATGCAGGCTTACCACCTACTGGCGGCGTGAAATTACACGTCATATAAGCCACAGGAATTTGGCGATGCTTAGACGTGACTAAGCGTGACTGACAGGTGTCCATCCATGCGCCACCGCGCTTATTTTGACGTGCGTACAAATCAAAGTAGAACTGACCTAAGACCTCGCCTTGCTGATCCTTAATCTCATAGAACTTAACGTCTTTATGCCAAACATCAACGTCACTCTTTTCAACAAACTCGACGCCATATAAACGACTGACGACCGCAAACATGCCAGGAACAACTTTTGTCTCTGGGAAGTAAGGCTTCACTTCTTCTTGGCTAACGCTGTAGCGCTGTTGACGAAGCTTTTCTGAGAAGAACGCAACATCCCACGGCTGCAAATCATCATGGCCTTGTTCTTTCGCAAACGCGCGCAACTCACTTAGCTCTTGCACTGCTTGTGGCTTAGATTGTTTTGCCAAGTCCTCTAAGAAGCTCATCACTTGCTCGGTGGAGTGCGCCATTTTTGTCGCCAATGAACGTTCAGCATAGTTATCAAAACCTAATAGCTGCGCTTTTTCATGGCGCAAGCCTAAGATCTGGTCCATCAGTTGCGTGTTATCAAACGCCGGATCATGTGGACCTTGGTCTGATGCACGCGTGTTATACGCTTTATAAAACTCATGTCGCAGATCACGATTTTCACAATACGTCATGACAGGATAGAACGATGGGTAATCTAAGGTGAAGACATAACCTTCAAGTTCGCGTTGCTGTGCCGTTTGCTCCGCTAGTGCCAATGCAGAATCAGGCAAGCCGGCAAGCTCAGCTTTATCACTAATCACCTTTGACCACGCATTGGTGACATCTAAAACATTTTCAGAGAACTTACTGGTGAGTTGCGATAGCGCTTGGGTAATTTCTTTATACCGCGCTTTCTTATCGTCACTCAGTGCGATGCCCGATAATTGGAAGTCGCGTAACGCGTTATCCAATACTTTACGTTGGCCTTCATCAAACGACTGATCACTGTCTGCCAGCTTTTTATACATCGCATACAAGGCTTCGTTTTGACCCATCTCTGTTGCATAGTCAGACAGCTTTGGTAAACAGGCGTTATAGGCTTCGCGTAACGCATCGGAATTAACCACTGAGTTCATATGCGAGACCGGCGACCATGCGCGCTCTAACTCATCATCCCATTGGTCCATGGGCTCGATGAAATTCTCCCACGTCGGCCGATCAATCGATTCGAGCAACCCAGCGATACGTTCGCGATTACGTTTGAGCAGCTCATCGATAGCAGGCTCAACATGCGACGGTTCAATCGTCGAAAATTTAGGTAATCCAGAGAAATCCAATAAGGGGTTATTCATAGGTCTTCTTTTCTTGTGTTTAATCCGTGAATTTTCGCATGCCCACCGATGGAAAGCAGCGTTTGTCATGTTCTTATTCTGACCCTGACTGCTATAGTCAGTTCCACGTTATTGCTGAGGTCATCATGTCAGACATCCGAACCTTTGAAGATCACGAGCCGCAGATCGCTGACACGGCTTATCTGGATAAGACCTGTACGGTCATCGGCGATGTGAAAATCTTTGCTGACAGTAGCGTTTGGCCCGGCACGGTGATTCGCGGCGATGTACACGCGATTCGTATTGGCGAGCGCAGTAACATCCAAGATCTCAGCATGCTGCACAACAGCCACGACAGCGAATACCTGCCTGGCGGCAGTCCGCTCATCATTGGAAATGATGTGACGGTTGGTCATCGTGTGATTTTGCATGGCTGCACCATTGGCAATCGTGTATTAGTTGGCATGGGCGCAATCGTGATGGACCAAGCGGTGATTGAAGATGATGTGATTCTGGGTGCTGGCGCGCTAGTGCCGCCCGGCAAACGTTTGAAAAGCGGCCACCTCTATACCGGCAGTCCTGCTAAGCCTTCACGCGAGCTATCTGAAAAAGAGTTTGAGTATCTGAAATATTCTGCCGCGCATTATGTGCGCTTAAAGAATCGCCACATGGCTTAACGCAACGCCGCAATCACAGACTCGGTATCGGGTGCAACGCCGCGCCAAATTTTAAATGCCGCTGCGGCTTGTTCGACCAACATACCTAATCCATCAAGCGCTTTTGCCGCACCATGTGCCTGCCCCCACTTCACAAATGCGGTGGGCTCGGTGCTGTACATCATGTCGTAAGTCCAGCCACCACTCGCTAAGCAATCATCCGGAATAGGTGGTACCTCTGCTGACAGACCTGCTGCGGTGCCATTGATAATCAAATCAAATTGCTGACCGGCTAACGCATCAAAACCACAGGCTGTGACCTTGTCGTTATTCGCTAGCCTGGCTAGCGCTTCTGCTTTACTCACGGTGCGGTTAGCAATGACGATCTGCGAAGGCTGTTGATCAAGCAATGGGAACAACACGCCGCGGGATGCACCCCCAGCACCAAGCAGCAAAATGCGCGCGTTAGCAAAATTAAAGAAGTGGTTACAGCCCAAGTCACTGACCAAGCCAACACCATCAGTGTTATCACCCACAATGCTGTCGCCCTCAAACCACAGCGTATTGACTGCGCCGGCTTGTTGAGCGCGCGGCTCGAGCCGATCGACCATTGCAAACGCATCTTCTTTAAACGGGACCGTGACATTCAGCCCTTTG
>VMBT01000224.1_pt1 | contig 38404 bp, 39 predicted proteins | sample 4404301 | NCBI WGS metagenome assembly VMBT01 (sample SAMN12238535, study PRJNA552566) | marine metagenome | isolation source: Coastal seawater | place: USA: coastal Georgia, Sapelo Island | collected 2008-08/2009-08
GATCCTCAGGAAGCGTGCTTTAACCAAAACAAGAACGATGAATAAGCGAAAGAAATACCATATGCACCAAATGTTAAACATCTAACTTATATTAGTGCTTGATCAGTCCAAACAAGTTTGAAGACTTACACACTTCCACCTGCTGCAGAAACACCGGCATCTGTATATTCACTCTGAAATGTCTCCCACAGCACATTAGCCGATGCATCAAGTAGAGTGAAAAAAGGGAACCACGTTTTATGTAAGCTCAAAGAATAGTCCTCCTGACCGTAACCGTTACTCACAGCCGATACGAGGATGTTGCCATTTCTATCTTCAAAGAGGTGTAAGAGCTTGTTCTCAAATTGGTTACCTAATAATTTGGACCATATCAATTGAAGGTCTGAATTATATTTTCTGAGCTCGATCTGTTGAGTTCCGGCGGCTCGTGTGTGCATTCCTACGAGGAATCCACCATCTGAAAGGGCTTACAGACTTACCAGATCCCTACTTGTCTCGTCACCAATTACGATCGCAGAAGAACTTGTTGTCTCGAGTTCGATCTCCTTTTGACAGGAAGAGAATGCCACAAATAGAAGAAAGGCAGCTAGGATGTAAATTGGTTTCACAAACGACTACAGTACAGTCAAATATAAGAAAGTTCGATTGGCCGTCTGCTAAATTGTGGAGATCGAGCCGATGTCCTCTCCATTATTATTCAGATAATCCACCCACTCGCGGAACAAACCACCCTTGAGTACACGGGGGAATTTAGCCTGTGCGCCGAGTTTGTTGCGCGCTTCGAGCCAGCCCATAAATGCATCCGGGTCTATGAAACTGACCTTGATGTCCTGCAAGGCGTGCTTGCGCTCTATGGCATAGTCGTCGTTGAGTATACCCAGCAGACGATCCAGATCCTTTGCGGCAGTTTCCGCATCAGGGCTTCCATCCAGTTTCGGCAGGAACCAATGGTGACCAAAGAATTGACCGACTTGAGTGCCACCCAAAGTGAATTCATTGAATTCGACTCCATAGAGGTCGCCTAGTGCCGCGACGGCATCGTTCATGTTGTCGACAGACAAATGTTCTCCGCACAGACTGATGAAATGCTTGGTCCGCCCGGTGATCACGATTTCGTTCTTTTTGAGATTCGTGAACTTGATCGTGTCTCCGATCAAGTAACGCCACGCGCCGACACACGTTGAAAGCAGCAAGGCATACTCCACACCTTCTTCGACCTCCCAGATCGGAAGCACTTCAGCATTTTCAAGTAACTCTCCCTGATCACCGAAGTTGCTTTCGTTGAAAGGAACGAACTCGAAGAAGATCCCACCGCGAAGGAGCATTCGCATACCGCTGTCTTTATTCTGGCGGGTTTGCAGGGCAATGAACCCTTCAGAAGCCAGATAGGTCTCAAAATATTTGATCGGACGACCGAGCAGCTGGTCGATGCTCTTGCGATAGGGCTTTAGCGAAACGCCTCCGTGAATATACACCTCGAGATGAGGCCATATGTCGTGAATATTGTTCAGATTGTAGTGCTTGATGATGTTCTCAAAGAGTAGCTGTATCCATGCAGGAACACCAGCGATCATGCCGACATCCCATTTGTCAGCCTCTTCAGTGATGCGCTGTATCTTTTGTTCCCAATTTTTCGATGAACGGATATCGGGTTCCGGTTTTGACCTGCGCTGAAAGATCGAAGGGATGTTACTGGTGGTGATCCCGCTTAGGTCACCCGAATAATACACGCCGTTGAAATCAAGGTCTGTACTTCCTCCTACCATGAGCCAGTGCTTGGTCATGTGGTCCTTCGGCACATCGGTTGCTGCCACAGCGAGGATCTGTCGCATACTCGCCCGGCGGATGTGGCGGATCATTTCCGAGGTGACCGGTATGTACTTGCTACTTCCGTCGGAGGTTCCTGAGCTCATCGCGAAGTATTCGATCTTCCCTGGCCAGGTCACATCCGGCTCACCTTCACGCGCCCGTGTCCACCAAGGTAACATGTTCAGGTAGTCTCCCATCGGGATGGATGAGGCAAAGGCTTTATAAACGTCAGGAGAATCCAATATCTCGGTAAAAATGAACTCCTGTCCGTATGTCGTATTCTGCGCTTTTTTCAAAATCTTTTTAAGCGTACGCATTTGGGCATCCCGCGAATTCAGAGGGGTGACGTTGATATTGAAACGCACTTTTCGCGTGCGCGAGATCATCCTCGTTAGTAAATTTCCTGACCTGCGTTGGTTCGGCATCTACACAAAGAAAGGCAAATGTATTTACTTCGCTATCAGGAAAATAAGAGCCTGATGAGGCTCAAAAATTACACGTGGAACAAGAGAAATGGCAAAAAATACGCGCCTTCATGCGCGAACGATTCGGTAAGGATCCCGACATGAATGCCATGCTGTTCATCATCGGGATCCGCGAGTTGGGTGCGATCAAACAGATGTTCACCAAAGAAGAAAAGGTGAAACTCATGCACATTGCGGTCTGCCGATTATTCAGCACTTCAGGCTATTACGAACTCGAAGGCGTCGACTCAAAAGGGTGGCCTCGATGGAAGAGGCTCAAGGACCTGCCTTATGTGGACATATTCGAGCAGGAAAGTCTGATGAGGCAGCACATCATTGATTATTTTGAGGAAGAGGAAATACTGTGATGAGTGTGCTTGTCCGCCTTCGGTGGAAGTGTGAGTGTGGCGTGTGAGTTCAGAGGTGCCTAGCGATATGTGGTACTAGGACGGATTCGCAGAGGCGGGTGTCCGCCCGCTGGAACTGGTCCGCCTTCGGCGGAAGTGTAAGGGCGAAGTGTACTTGTCCGCCTCTGGCGGAAGGGAACAGGGAGTTCGCCTAAAAACCCAACAACCCACTTACCCGCCTCTGGCGGAACAAACTAACAACCCAAAATCCCAAAGACCAAATCAGGATCATTCCCCCTCATCTGCGCGCTCGGCTTCCAAAAATGGTAGCTCAATCACATAGCTTTTCCCACTTCGATTTTCCAGTGAATAACCATGGATCCATGGGTTCAGTTCCCGTAGGATCTTGTAACTGGTTCCTTTTTTTTTCGCATACTCAGGGAGATCTTTGATGCTGGTGTTCACGCGCACATCGTATGTGGAGAAAGGCTTATACAGGCTCTTTTCGTCGAGCTCAAATCCGTATTTGTCAGGGTCCTGCTCAATGAGCTTCATAGCCAGGATCCGAAAAACGTAGCGGTAGGTTTCCGGGTTCAGGAAAAGATCATAGTAGTTGCTTTGGTGCTGATCATCCAGCGCATTGCGCATACCGGCCTCTCCTCTGTTGTACGAAGCCGCAGCCGTGGTCCAATTACCGAATTCGCTTTTCGCTTTTTTCAAATAATTACACGCCGCCCGCGTGGCTTTCTCCAAATGATAACGCTCGTCGATGCCGCTTGTGATCTCCAGGCCTTCTCTTCGACCAGTGGAGCGGATGAACTGCCAGACCCCTTTTGCCCCGGCTCCTGAAGTGGCATTTTGCAAACCGCTTTCTGCCATTGCGAGATACTTAAAATCTTCCGGTACTCCTTCTTCTTCCAGGATCTGCTCGATCTGAGTGAAATAGCGTCCGGTTCGTTTTAAAACCAGAAACGTGCTTGAATGATAATAGCAATTCACTATCAGTTCGCGTTCCAGTCGTTCATACACATTCCGGTCGTGTAACGGGACAGGCTCGCCACAAAACTCCAGTGAATCGGGCATGTCGGGCAATTGGTAACGATGATCGTGAGGCACCAATTCCAATTCCATACTTCGGTGTTCGTGGACCGCGGCCTGTTCAACCGGTGGAGGCGGTTCTTTGTGTTTGAGGTCCTTCGACGCGCTACCTTGAAACAAGATGAAAGCGCCTACCAATGCAAGAGGTGTGGCTATAGCCACAAATGAACGTTTCGACATAATTGAAAGATCCTTGATGACAGCGACCTAAAAGTAGATCTGCAGGTTAAATGCAAAACTCTGAATATTTCCGCCATTTCCGGTCTCAGGAGTGATGCCTTGTAATAACAGGTTGTCATTTAAGTCCAGAATACCATACTGTGCGGTGATGCGCAAACCCGTGTAATAGGTGCTGATATGGTATCCAAGAACCGCAGCGAGGTCGAACCGCTTGATGCCAATATTGCGCAACTCGTCGCGCGCAGTGAGCTCTGGAACGATATAGAATTCTGTTTGCAAAATGGCCATAGGAGAGAGGCCCGCTACAATGAACATCTTCTCTTCTTTTTTCATGATATCCTGCATGTATAGAAGCGGCATTTCCATCACCACGAAGTTGAGGCGGTTGTACGAGTCGTCTTTGGAATTGTCGAATTTAGAGCCACGAAGTGCGGCACCCAGATTGATCTCAAAATGTCCCGTCTCCGAGATCTTTTTGCGATAATAGATCCCGCTTTGAATGCCCGTTTTCATGGTCGGATTCTCCAACTCACTTCCCAAAACCGTAGAAGGAGTCAGTCCGAAAGTGATACCGGTACGGAAGTCCTGCTTTTTGGGATAGAATTGTGCCGAGCTCCACAAGGTGGTCAGCACTAGAAACAAGAACATACCCAGACGTAAGATCATATTATGGAAACGCAATTTCAATTCTACGTCGTATTAAATATTTTTCCCTTTTAGGGCAGCCGAAACGGCTTTGTCCATCATCTGTTCGGCAAATGGACGGGTAATATCATTCAAATTTTCGATCTCCGCCAAGATCAGGTCTTTATCTTCTCCAGCGACACTGGTTCGTAGTCTGTTCAATTGGACAACAATGCTTTCACGCTCCGAAGGTTCAATGTCGTCGGCATGATGCTCCAGGAACTTCTCTGCACTCAGGATCAGGTTGTTTGCTTCGTTTCTGGCTTCGGTCAACGCCCGGAAACGCATGTCACCTTCCGCATTCTTCAATGATTCGAGGAGCATATTCTCCACAGCTTCGTCGGATAGACCATACTGTGGTTTTACTGAGATCTCCTGCTTCACTCCGGAACGGGTTTCCGATGCTTCCACCCTTAAAATTCCATCGGCATCCAGCATGAAACTCACTTGAATTTTGGGCAACCCTGCAGGCATGGCCGGGATCCCACGAAGGTCGAATTCAGCGAGCTTGCGGTTCTCACTCACGAGGTCGCGCTCACCTTGGAAAACGTTCACTTTCAGGTTGACCTGTCCGTCAACTGAAGTCGTATAACTCTTGGCCGCGTTGGTTGGGATGTTCGTGTTCCGAGGGATGATCACGTCCATCAGGCCACCCATGGTTTCGATTCCCAGCGAAAGGGGAGTCACGTCGAGTAGCAATGTATCCGTACGATTTCCGGCGAGGATGTCTGCCTCCACCGCCGCTCCCAGAGCCACCACTTGATCTGGGTCGATCTCTGTGTTCAGGTGACTTTCCGAAAAGAATTGCCCTACACGTTCACGCACAAATGGCACTCTTGTAGATCCTCCAACCATAGCCACTTCGTCGATCTGCGATATGTCCAAACCGGCATCTTTCATAGCGACCTTACAAGAGCCCATCATCCGTTCTACTAATGGTTCAATGAGTGACTCGAAAGTGTCGCGGTCGATCTGTAAGTCATGTCCTTCATGCATGACTGAGAATTGGTCGTGAATCGAGAGGTGCTTTTTGGCAGTCTCTGCCTGTAACCTCAAACTATGATCGTCGAAAGCTTCTGCGAGTTTCGGGTCTTCGGCACGCCAATAATTCAGTATTGCTCGGTCAATGTCGTCGCCGCCAAGGTACGTGTCCCCATTTGTTGCCATGACGTCATATACACCGTCCTCGATGCGCAAGATCGACACGTCGAAGGTTCCTCCTCCGAGATCGAACACGGCCACGGTTTTGGCTTCCGCTTCCTGCATCCCAATACCATAAGCCAAACTCGCCGCAGTTGGTTCGTTCAAGATCCGAAGCACATCCAATCCCGCCAATTTACCTGCATCTCGGGTAGCCTGACGCTGGTTGTCGTTGAAGTACGCCGGTACCGTGATCACGGCTTTGCGTACGCTTTGTCCGAGCGAATTTTCCGCACGATATTTCAATTCTTTGAGGATCTCGGCGGACAGCTCGATGGGAGAGTAGAACCGATCACCTACTTGTACTTTGACAAGTTCCTCTTCATCCGTCTCAATGATCTTGTAGCCGAAAAAGGCGCTGTGATCCTGAATATCGGAATACGATCGACCCATTAGACGTTTTGCGGAGTAGATGGTTCGTTCGGGGTGTGCGCTCAACATATTCACAGCCGCATTTCCCACAACGGCACGGTCCTCATTGTCGAAGTGAACGACAGAAGGCACGAGCAGATCCTTGTTACCCGCCGAGAGAATGACCGTGTCACCCGATTCAGGATCGATGTGAGCCACCAAACTATTGGTCGTCCCGAGGTCGATACCCACTATGGGCTCCTTTTTAATGATCGTTGCTTCGTTGAGGTCTATCGAGATCTTCGCCATCGCTGCAAAATTAGGTCGCACTGTTCCAAACAGCTAACTATACAAGGTATTTAGCGCCAGGTTGTTTGCGCGGATCGCAAGTGCGGGTCCTGAGATGAGGTACGCATACGGATTTCAAGTAGTTTTGACAAGTGCACAAAAGCTTGCGTTATCTGTACTCGGAATGGTCGGTAGACTTACGCGCACTGGGATTGGCCCGGATCGCTCTGGGACTCGTGTTAATTGCGGACGTGTGCTTACGGTGGTCTGATCTCGGAAAGTTCTATACGGATGACGGCATCTTTCCTCGTGAAATGCTCACAGATCCTTCGAGTCCATTCTATCATTCCTGGAACCCATCGTTCTTCCAAATTTCTGGCGGCGCCCTTTGGGCAAATGTGCTGTTCGCAGTGGCACTTTTCGTTGGGGTCATGGTTGTTTTGGGCTACCGAACCAGGCTTTTTACCATACTAGCCTTCCTGTGGCTGCTATCGGTGCAGATCCGTAATCCGCTCATACTTCAGGCAGGTGACGACTACCTGCGATTGATGTTCCTGTGGGGCATTTTTCTGCCCTGGGGGACTCGATTTTCATTAGACGCAATTGAAACTGAGTCAAAGGAGCACCATCACTTTGACCTTTCCGTTTTCACGGCCCTGGTCCAGATCGGGGCTTTGTACCTATGCACGGCACTCATGAAGACCAGCGTGGAATGGCACAGTGGAGCTGACGCGTTGTACTATGCCTTGAGTTTGGATCAAATGATCAAGCCATTAGGCACGGTGATCTATCCAAATGAGGTGTTGCTGAGCGCACTGACCAGAGCATCACTCGTGTTGGAATATCTCATTCCGGTTTTGATCTTCATGCCCTGGCAAAACAAATTCTTCCGATCGGTGGCGTTTATCGGTTTGCTCCTTTTTCACTTAGGAATCGAGTTGACCATGCATGTAGGATTGTTCAGCTGGATCAGTATTTCAGTTGCCTTGATACTCCTACCCGGCAACTGGGTCGACGTGCTCGAAAGAGTATTCCGCTTCGTTCGGAGCATATTCTTCCATGTAAAATACATCCTGCCTTACCGAAACCCGGTCTCGATGAAGAAACTCCCGAACGCTGCTCAATTTGCAATACTCACTCTAACGACGATCGGTGTGTTGAAGAATATGGATTTGCTGGGTGTGCCATTCGGCAAAATGGAGTCAGCAGTCGAGAAAGTGTCCCGAGGTATTGGTTTACATCAACACTGGGGCATGTTTGCACCAGCAGTGTACAAAGACGATGGGTGGTACGTATATGAAGCCACAACGGGAGATGGAAAAATTGACCTTTTGACCGGAAAAGACGCATCAGAAGACAAGCCAGAAAAGATGTTCGATCGATATGGCAGCGCGCGAAAACGAAAACTGGGAGAAAATTTGCGGTTCGAATGGAACAGCAGTATTCGGAAACCACTATGCGATCATTTGATCACAACCTGGAATGCGGAACATCCGAAAAAACAGGTGGAAGAGTTGCGTGTTGTGTATATGCTCGAGCGAACTTTACCTAATTATCAAGAGTCACCGATCCGAAGACAGGAGTTGGTGCATTGCAACTGTGACGACTGAACGAATCAATACCGACCTTTCAGAGATGAAGATCTTGTTCTTCGATGGGGTTTGCAATCTCTGCAATGCCAGCGTGGATCGCGTGATCCGGGGCGATAAGAGCCGTGAGATCATGGTGGCTCCACTTCAAGGTCAGACCGCTGAGGAGCTTCTGCCATATAGTGGAATCAACCATGAGCAGATGAAAAGCTTGGTTTATTGGGACGGAGGGAAGGTTTACACATTCAGCAACGCGGCCCTGCAAGTAGCCAAGGACATGAAACTTCCGTGGTCGACATTTTACGTGCTGAAGATATTCCCTCGTTCGATCCGAGATGCGGTCTACCAATGGATCGCTCGTAACAGATACAAGTGGTTTGGACAGAAGGACAGCTGCCGGCTCCCTACCGAAGAGGAAGCCGCGCGTTTCCTGCCTTGATCAATATTCTTCTATGCTGATCAGCCCATTCAGGTCAGCCGAGATCTCCGGGTCCCCTTTATATCGAATGCTGCTTGCACCGGCAACGCTTCCGCTGATCTCCTTTAGCACATGCACTTTACATGCACTGGCACCACTTACGTCGAGGCGGAGATAATCACATTTCAAATTGAGTGCGTTGATCTTACTGGCTCCTGCTGATTCTAGCTCTAACAAGGTGGCTACTCCTGAGATTTTCACATCAGAGGCGCCGGCGTTTTCTATCTGCAGATTGTCGAGTACCAGTTCATCGGCATTAAAGGTGGAAGCTCCATTCAACTCGACGTAGAGGTCTTCCACTTTTTGCTGAGCCACATACGTGATCTGACAAGCACCGTTTCCTTCTATGTCCTGAAGTCCACCGCTGTGAATGATGATCGGCATGTCCTGATCCATTTCGTTGCGGTCGAAGAAGTAGCCCCACTCGTCTTCCAGTTCGATCTTTAGTTCACCGTTCTCTACGCGGTATTTCAGATGTTCGGTCACCTCGGCTCCATCCGGCATTTCGATCGCATATTCTCCGTCTTCCACTACCTGGACAATGAAGGCTTCGTTCACTTGCAGTTTGTTGAATGAGGATAGATCGACCCGACTGTATCCGGAATTAGCCTCGCGCATTTTAGTAGGACTGCAGTCGTTGCAATTCAGACCTCGACTGATCATGGTAAAAGATAGTCCTGCCATTTTTCGATCGTAGATGTTTTGAACGTTGTCAATATGATGAAGGATACGGGAGGTATTGCTGTGCAGTACTACTGTTTTGCCTTGGGGGATGTACAAGGTATAATCCACCTTGGCGCCGCGTTTATTTCCGAGCTTCTCGTTCACCCTTTCCTGCAATACGATCTCATTTCCGGTGATGGTATGGTGATCTGGAATGTTCTGAGCCAGCTCTTGTGCTTCGGCATCATTTCTTCCTCGGGTGATCTTCTCTACTTCGAGATAAGTTCCCTTGCTGCTCTGTTCCATATCGAAGTGAACCAGGCGACCGAATTCAGTCGCATTCAATCTCCTGTCGATTCGGATCTCGATGGTGTCACCAAGTTGGTTCAGTTCAATACGTTCGGTATGGGACCCTTTCTCCCTCAGAAGAGAGAGAGAATAGATCACACCGACAGCAGCGGTCAGCATCACCAAGCCCCACACTCCCCAAAAACCTCTTTTTACCGCAGTTGGTGGTTTGGGCAAGCCAAACAGAAAGCCACCTAACCGGATCAGGAAATACATGATCGGGATGAGGACCACTGCGTAAAGGCAGACTTTCACCAGCCAAAAGATCCCGGTACCTCCTATGGTCGTGTTCAGCACATCTAGCGTGTTGCTATCACCGTGGAAGCGTATGAAATCAAAGCCGAGGAAAAAGTGCGCCGACAATGTGATCAAGGCTATGATCAGTGCAACTGACGCGATCACTGCAACGAATCGGAATATCGCTCTGAACACTCGGATCAGGAAGTCCTCGGTGTCGGACCGAAGTTTACGCGCCTCTGAACTTCGCGCCTTTTTTTTATGGATTCGTACGCGCGACCCGCTTCTTCTCGTATCGAGCTGCTGATATTGTCGATGTTGGGCACTTCTCCGCTCATCTGTAATTTTTCAGCGGTCGTTCTCGCCTTTGGGATCACGACCCAAAGCACGATGTAAATGAAGAGGCCACCTCCAAAAGCGAACACCATGATGAGCGCAAGGATCCGCAATACGGTCACTTCTACGTTGAGATATTTGGCCAAACCGGCGCAAACACCTCCCAGTATTCCGTCGTCCAGATCACGGAACAAGCGCTTGGTTCTCGGAGCTGAGTACGTTTCTTCTTCCGCACTGTCGTCGAAATCGCGTGGTTGTCCCATGACGCCGATCACTTCATTGACGTCAGCAACATTGATGGATGGAGATTGATTTTGCAGCTTTTCGTAAAGCATTTCTGCAATTCGGGATTCGATATCATCGACGATCTCGGTCCCATTCTCGGTGCCTTTGAAATAGTCTTTCACCAACAGCAAATAGCTGCGCAGCAGATCGTAGGCATCCTCTTCGATGCTGATGGCGATCCCGCCGAGATTGATGATGATGATCTTGTTCATGTCTGTTATTTTTTGTGGTTCGAGTTGGTCAGTTTTTTAACGGAGTTACTAAGTGAACTCCATGTTCCGTGTAATTCTTTGAGGAAGATCTTTCCGTTTTCGGTCAGACTATAATATTTCCTCGGCGGGCCCTGCACAGATTCCTTCCAGGTATATTTGAGCAGGCCGGCGTTTTTCAGTCTGGTGAGTAGCGGGTAGAGCGTGCCTTCCACGATGATCAGTTCGGCATCTTTGAGCTGACCGATGATGTCAGACGCATAGATCTCGTCCTGGTCTATGATGGAAAGTATGCAATACTCCAGTATCCCTTTGCGCATTTGCGACTGTGTATTTTCCAGCTTCATATTCTCTTTTCTTCGTGTCGATATGTGTTATACCGACTAAATTGTAATGCAAACATAAGGGTAAAATACAGTACTATGCACAACAAAGTACTATAAAATGATAAAATTCTTCGATGAACGCACATCTCTCGACTCAGAAATAAACGGTGTATATAATAATATGCTACGAACGAAAGAAAGACTTCATGTCATGTTCGATGGCCGTACCTACTACAACGATGTCTGCACCGATACGCCAGTATTCCTTCACAGCACTCATTGACCGAATCCCGCTACCGACGGCAACAGGTATCTGAATTTCCTCCTTACACCGCTTGAGTACATCCGGATCAAGGGGTGCATTTGCTCCGCTACCCGATTCGAGATAGACCAATTGTTTCCCCATTTGCTCGGCAGCAACTGCCGTTTGTAAAATTCGCTTCGGATCGGAAATAGGGATCGAACTGGATACACGAGCAACAGCGGTGTTATGGTCGGAGCCAACCAGGACATAGGCAGTCGGAATGAGTTCGAGTCCCGAAGCTTTCAACACCTGAGCGGAATCAATATTCTTACCTACGATGAATTCAGGGTCGCGACTGTTGAGCATGGACAGCAGAAGCAACGCGTCTGCATGCGGATCTATTTGGTCCGGGTCTCCCGGAAAAATGATGACGGGTTTGCTCGTTCGACGTTTAATGGCACTCAGACATAAACCAAGTTCCCCTTTATCCACCGTACTTCCACCAACGAATATCCAATCGAACTGCGAGGAGAATTCCACAGAGAACAAGAGATCGAGGTGAGAGTCATCCCATTTTTGAGGATCAACGAGTACTGCGAGAACCTTTTCCTGGTTCGCTACGATGTGGAGTAATTTTTCCTTGATCGAGGTACTCATGATCCGAGCAAAAAACGCAAAATATTGTGAATCAATATCTTATTGTTTTCATCAAAAAAACAAGCGTCCAGATGAATTTATTGTTATCAACATGTGAATCCTAATAACATAGGACAGGATGCTACACACAAAAAAATCTGTGTGGAAAAACTTGGCAGAATTTGACCTTCTAACCATAGTACATTTGAGCAAAAACCCGCTAAACTTTTTTAGCGCTTTTTGAAGTGAAGAAATAAGTCGTAACCCCACCAAAAACAAAAGCAGATTATGGGCCAAGAGAAAGCTACCTACAACCCCAAAGGCTTGAAATTCAAGCGATTCAACACCAAAAAAGGAGTTCATCCTTTCGAACAATTCAACTACGAATATCGCACCTCAATGATCAAGAATCCTGCTGGTGACGTAGTGTTCCAGATGGATAATGTGGAGGTTCCGGAGAGATGGTCACAAGTGGCTACGGACATCCTCGCTCAGAAGTATTTCAGAAAGGCTGGGGTACCTCAGGAAGATGGTAGTACAGGAAGTGAAACTTCCATAAAACAAGTTGCACACCGATTAGCGGATTGTTGGCGAACGTGGGGAAGCCGATACGGATATTTTGCAAGCAAAGATGACGCTCAGGTATTCTATGAAGAGTTGGTATACAGCATCATGGCCCAGCATGCTGCACCGAATTCTCCGCAGTGGTTCAATACAGGGTTACACAATACATACGGCATCACCGGAAAACCTCAGGGACACTCTTACGTAGATCCTGATACCGGCAAACTGAGAAAATCGACAAGTGCATACGAGCGCCCTCAGCCACATGCATGTTTCATCCTCTCCGTGAGTGATGATCTCGTGAACGAAGGTGGGATCATGGACCTCTGGGTTCGCGAAGCACGTATCTTCAAGTACGGTTCCGGTGTTGGAACGAACTTCTCTGCCATTCGCGGAGCCGACGAGCTTTTGAGCGGTGGTGGTAAGTCGAGCGGTTTGATGTCATTCCTCAAGATAGGTGACCGTGCCGCAGGCGCGATCAAATCAGGTGGAACTACTCGCCGTGCTGCCAAGATGGTGACACTTGACCTGGACCACCCGGAAGCCATCGAATTCATCAACTGGAAAAAGGATGAAGAGAAGAAGGTTGCCGCATTGATCGATCACGGATACGCATCTGATTACGAAGGAGAGGCTTATCAAACAGTGAGCGGTCAGAATTCGAACAACTCGGTTCGTATCCCGGCCAAATTCTTCCACGCACTGGAGAAACAAGAGAATTGGGATCTCATCGCGCGTACCGATGGTCGTGTGATGCAGAGCATTCCTGCTGAGAAGATCTGGGACGATATTTCATACGCCGCATGGGCGTGTGCCGATCCGGGAGTACAATACGACACTACCATCAACGACTGGCATACCTGTCCTGAAGGCGGACCGATCAACGCATCGAATCCATGTTCGGAGTACATGTTCCTCGACAATACTGCATGTAACCTTGCGTCGCTGAACTTGCGTCACTTCTTTAACACAGATTCTTGTGAGTTTGATGTAGAGGCACTGGAATATGCGTCTCGACTTTGGACCATCGTTCTCGAGATCTCCGTACTGATGGCTCAGTTCCCATCTAAGGAAGTAGCAGAGCTCTCTTATAAGTATCGTACACTCGGACTTGGTTACGCAAATCTCGGTTCTGTGCTCATGCTTGCAGGTATCCCTTACGATAGCGAAGAGGCAACTGCGATCTGTGGTGCGGTAACTGCGATCCTTACGGGAACAGCTTACGCGACTTCAGCAGAAATGGCTGCATACCTCGGAGCTTTCGAAGAATACGAAAAGAATAAAGAACACATGTTGCGTGTGATCAGAAATCACCGTTACGCAGCATACAACGTAGACGAGTACGAAAACCTCAGTGTGAAACCTGTAGGTATCGATCAGAAAGTGTGTCCTGAGTACTTGCTTCGTGCAGCTACCACAGCATGGGACAATGCACTCCAAGGTGGTGAGAAGCACGGATACCGCAACGCACAAACCACAGTGATCGCTCCAACCGGAACGATCGGTCTGGTGATGGATTGCGATACCACCGGTATCGAGCCGGATTTCGCACTCGTGAAATTCAAGAAATTGAGTGGTGGTGGATATTTTAAGATCGTAAATCAGAGTGTTCCGGGAGCTTTGAAAAATCTCGAGTACACCGATGATCAGATCGATGATATCATCAACTACGCGAAAGGGCACGGAACACTCAAAGGTGCTCCGGGTGTGAACCACAAGTCTCTGAAAGAAAAAGGATTCAACAAGACCGATCTCAAGAAGATCGAGGATAGTCTGGCGAGTGCATTCGAGATCGGATTCGTGTTCAACCAATGGACTTTAGGTGAACCAACGATGAAGCGTATTGGATTCACTCCGGAGCAATACAATAGTCCCGACTTCAACATGTTGAAGGAATTGGGTTATTCGTCCGGGCAGATCGCAGAGGCGAATGATTTCGTGTGTGGTACCATGACCGTCGAAGGAGCACCTCATCTGAAAGAAGAGCATCTTCCGGTATTCGATTGTGCCAACCGTTGTGGAGATCGCGGAACACGTTTCATCCATGCACATGGTCATATCCGAATGATGGCAGCAGCACAGCCTTTCATTTCCGGTGCCATCTCTAAAACGATCAACCTACCGAATGAGGCAACGGTAGATGATATAAAATCTTGCTATCACTTGAGCTGGAAACTAGGCCTTAAAGCCAACGCATTGTACCGCGACGGCTGTAAGCTTTCTCAACCACTCAGCAACAAGTCGGATTCGAAAAAAGAAGAGACTGAAGAAGCAAAAGACGTAGTAGACGAAGTACTGGACGGCAAAGGAGAACTCACACTCGAAGAGATCACTCCGGAGCAAGTACTCGACGCTGCTCGTCGCATCATCGACGAATCCAACGATACTAAATTCAAACTACAACTTTCCAATATCGTAGAACGCAAGAAGCTTCCTAACAAACGTGGAGGATTCACGCAGAAAGCGAAAGTGGGTGGTCAGACCTTGTTCATCCGCACAGGTGAATACGGCGACGGTCGACTGGGAGAGATCTTTGTCGACATGCACAAAGAAGGGGCGACCTTCCGTTCATTGATGAACTGTTTCTCCATTGCGGTTTCCATCGGATTGCAATACGGTGTACCGTTGCGTGAATTCGTCGACAAGTTCACATTCACCAAATTCGAGCCATCGGGAATGGTGCAAGGACACGACAATATCAAGAACGCAACTTCCATCGTGGACTTCATGTTCCGTCTCCTTGGATTTGAATACCTCGGTATGGACCACCTGGTACAGGTTCCTCCAACCGAACCCCGTAATAAGATCGATCACGCTGCGCAATCAGCTGCTGTAAAAGCGGCTCCGAAAGTGCAAGCTGTCACGGAGAAGCAAACCGTGACCGCAACCGTGAAAAAAGAAACTACAGAAGCACAGCTTAGTGTGACTGATGAGTTCATGAAAACACAGCAGAGCGACGCTCCGGCATGTAATGTGTGTGGTCACCTGACCATCCGCAGTGGCACATGCTACAAGTGTCTGAACTGTGGTAACTCATTGGGCTGTAGCTAGTTCAAGAGCAATTTTTTGCCATAACCAAAAACGATGAGAGCCGCTGTCTGCCTGCGGCTCTCTTTTTTTGTCTAAATTTTCAGCTTGAAAATGAATAATCAAATATGAACAAGTTCACCATAATTGCCTTGGCAATGCTATTATCCATTTCGTGCAACTCAAACCAAAACCATCGTGATCACAGTTCTCATGTCGATAGTATCTCATTGAACGACGGACATAAATGGCAAGTCAATGCGGAGATGAAGCCCTTTCTCGAATCGGGCGCTCAATTGGTTAAAGACTACATATCAAAGGAGAGTAATGCATTCAAAGAATTGGCTCAGGATTTGAAAGCACAGAACGACTCCCTCATCAGTAGCTGCACAATGAAAGGTGAGAGTCATGAAGAATTGCATAAATGGCTACATCCCCACCTGGAGCTGGTTAAGGAGTTGTCAAGGGCCTCCAGCGTCGATGAAGCCGATGAGATCGTTGCCCGTCTTGAAGGATCCTACCATACCTATCAAATGTTTTTCGAATGAACCTGAAAGAACTGCATACCGATAAAGAAGTTAGCGCAAGATCTATTGCTCAACAATTACAATCCGATGTGATCGCGATTCAAATCATGGAAGAGGGTACATTGAAGGAGCACATCTCCAAGGTGCCGGCAGTTCTGTTCTGCGTGGTTGGAAAAGTAAAATATGGGGATGAGCATGGAACGAGTATCGACCTCGTTCCAGGTGACTTTCACCATATTGAACCCATGATCAAGCATTGGGTCAATGCTGCTGAACGGAGTCAGTTGCTTCTGGTAAAATGACCAACACCCCTCAGTTCATGCTCGTGAAGTCAAACCTAATAAATTTCCGAAGTGAATTCATCAAATGACATCTGTACAATATGTGGTGCAGGTGTATCAGATGTGAATTGTCCGAATTGCACGTATCCTCAAAACGGTTCTCCACGCGATCAGGTTCGGTTTAGGAATAAACTTACCGCGATTTACTACACCTTCAAATCGGTCAAGAAATACAAAGCCGGACTTCATTACCTCATTTCAGGTACAATGGTTTTCTGCGCGATAAATGCGTTACCTTATCATACGTCACTTGGAGTTGCATACTTAGTACTCGCGATCGGTTACTTGATCTTTGGAAGATTCTTCAAACCCGACCAGTGGGCTACTCATTTTTCGTACTTGTCCATCACTGTTCTTGGGCAAACTGTTGGCGAATTCATTGGTGGAATTTACCCTTTGTACTTTTTCGAACAATTTACCGTGGAGAGCATGGATGAGCTGGATCTGGTTCCTGCTCTAGCATCATTCATTCCTCTGGTCTATTGGGTGTTTCGAGGCATCTTGGTCATACTTTGCTTGAGAGCATCGTATCTGAGCAGTAAGTTGGAGATGGCAGGATTTTTGTATGGCTTTGCATTGATGCAATACTCCGATAAGCTCCATGAAGATGATATCTGAAATTGGCAAGATCTTCTTTGTACTTGGAGCTTTGCTCTCATTGTATTTGCCAGGAATGGCACAAAAGCAACTCATTCAGTGCTCTGGAGAATCTGATTCTCTATCACGGGTTTTCGTGCAAAATATGTCGACTGACCCAAGAGGTGATATTCCAACATTGATCAATTATTGGGAAGACAGCTGTGGGATCACCGAAATCCAGAATCGCGCACGACTGATCTTTGCCATCTCAGAGAACGCCTATGAACCGGCACTATGGGACACCTTTCTGTATGGTGAGTTACCGTGGTATGAAAACAGGATGAAGCGCATTCAACGTCTGCGACGTGACAGCATTCGGGACACGGTCATCAACCGGGCGTTCGACTGCGTACAGGTTGATGGTCCGTTCGACAGATATACCCGCGATTTTGCGCAATGGCATCTTCTGAATACAGATCTGAAACCGAGTGAGCGAATAGTTCTTACCATGCTCAATGGAGACGATACGTTGCACTATCAGATGCTACGTGAGACTCCTCGTGACTCAGCAACCATTGCGGCGATCTACCAGGATGAAGTGAGGCGCATCTTGCTCAAGCCTGAGATGTATTTCAGGATCGGACTTGGTGTATGGAAACCGGTCGACAATGAGATCCTAGGCACGCACCCAACTATATTTTGTAATCTGGGCCAGTGGCATCAGAAGTGGGGCTGGGAAGTGGATTTTGCCTTTCGACCTTTCCCATCGAGAGATAGTTTTCAGATCAACACAAAGAAGATCGACCTCTATTCCAACACGTTCTCCGGTTGGTCGTCGAACGTTTATATCACCCGCAACCTTTCCAGACAACAACACACCAAGCTTAACCTACGCGCAGGAATTGGGTGGGACGCTGTTGCGCTGAATTATGTGGAAGAGTATGACGATGGCGACGTGGATAAGATGGTCTTGGCCAACTCATTCTCAGCTGTAGCAGGACTCGAGTGGGTCTTGAAATTTCGAAATGGGGAAATGATGTCCGTGGGGATACAGAGACATTTCACCGATTACAGCGACAAGCGCACGGATGTTCCAGGAGGTGCTACAAGTTTGAGAGTGGGTTATTCATTTGGAGGTGTTTCCGACAAAGATTGGCAGCTCGAGAAACTTCGATTTGATCCCTGGGATCACAAATTACCTGAGTAATTCTCTCTTCGAATGACCGAGGCTGTGTATAAGAATGCCGTCTCGCTTTCGTTCTTCCTGAACCGGCACATCTACTTTTGAGTTGCCGTAAGTTCACGGCACAGTCGAAACAAAATTGAGCTCTCTAAAAAAACTCGTATCTGAAACCGCGATCTACGGTATCACACATACCGTTGGAAGGCTGCTCAATTTTCTGTTGGTCCCGATCTATACGACCTTGTTCGCGCCGGAAGAATACGGGGTGATCAACGTCCTCTATTCTGTAGTCGCCTTTGCCATAGTGCTTTTGCTCTATGGGATGGAAACGGCTTTTTTCAATTATTCGAGAAAGAGCGAACCTCTCAAAGTATTTAGCACTGCACAGATCTCGGTGACGATCAGCAGCTTGGTCTTCATCCTGCTCGGATATACCTATGCCCAGAATATTGCCAACTTCCTTGAGTATCCCGACTACTTGGAACTGGTTCGGATATTCGTATTCATCCTGGCGATCGACGCGTTAAGTGCGCTGCCGCTTGCATTGCTTCGTCAGCAAAACCGACCATTGCGATTTGGTTGGGTTAGGCTCACCAATATCGCACTCAATATCGGGTTTAACTTGTACTTCCTGTTGCTTGTACCATATCTGATCAATCAGGGTTATAGCTTCAGTTGGTATGATCCGAATTTTGGTATTGGTTATATCGTAGTGTCGAATCTCATTGCCAGTGTGGCCATGTTCGTGCTCCTTCTTCCACAGTGGAAAAATGTGCGGGCAGGATTTGACACGGGTCTCTGGAAACAGATGATCGGTTACGCGTACCCGCTCATCTTCGTTGGGTTGGCCGGTATCGTCAATGAGACCCTGGATCGTGTGCTGTTACGTAAACTGCTCCCGGAGAGCACCGCTGAATTTGACGTTGGTGTATACAGCGCATTTTACAAGCTCAGCATCATCATGACTCTGTTTGTTCAGGCATTTCGTTTTGGAGCGGAACCTTTCTTTTTTCGTAAAAGTGAAGATGGAGATGCCCGCGAGACTTACGCCAAGGTGATGCATTATTTCGTGATAGTCACTAGTTTCATTTTTCTGATGACCTGTGTTTTTGTCGAATTGATTGCACCTTTCCTCGTTGTTCGGGAAGAGTATTACACTCACCCTGATGGAATGCGCATCGTTCCGATATTACTTCTTGCGAACTTGTTTCTAGGTATACTTTTCAATCTGAATTTCTGGTACAAACTGAGTCATAAAACGCATATCGGAATGTGGGTATCCATCGGTGGAGCTCTGGTTACCATACTCTTGAATTATCTGCTCATACCGCGCATGGGTATAGTAGCTTCGGCCATCACAACGCTTGTGGTCTATGCGAGCATGTCGGTGGCGAGCTTTTCTCTTGGGAGGAAATACTATCCAATACCTTACAGGCTCAAGCCCATCCTGTTCTATTTGATATTTTCAGTCGCACTGGTTGCGGCGGTTTATAAACTGAGTGATACGGTCGAACAGATCCACTCATTTGCCTTTGGCGCAATGGCTGTGATACTGTTCATTCTGGCCTTCTGGTATATGGAACGTCCGCTCAAAAAGATGTAGCTTTGCGGCTTAATTGCGCGTTGTGCTTGAGATCAAGGTCGTAAACCGGTCGAAACATCCTTTACCCCAGTACGAAACCGTACAGGCAGCAGGGATGGATCTGCGGGCAGACCTGGAGGAGTCGGTCGAAATTCGTCCCATGGAGCGTAAGCTTATCGGGACGGGAATCCATATTCAGTTACCGGTTGGCTACGAAGCTCAGATCCGCCCCAGAAGTGGAATGGCCTGGAAGTTCGGTCTGACCGTTCTCAACGCACCGGGAACCATTGATTCGGATTACCGCGGAGAGATCAAAGTGATACTGATCAACCTCTCGGAAGAAATCCGCACGATCGAAGATGGTGACCGCATTGCGCAAATGGTGGTAGCACAACACGAACGAGTTGTGTTCGCACTGGTAGATGACCTGGAAGAAACAACAAGAGGATCCGGTGGCTATGGCCACACGGGAGTGAAATAGAACATATGAACATTATTATTCCAATGGCCGGAATGGGGAAGCGCATGAGACCGCATACCCTTACAACTCCGAAACCTTTGATCCCGGTTGCGGGAAAACCTATCGTTCAACGTCTCGTAGAGGACATCGCCAAGATGTGCGATGAGAAGATCGAGACGATCGCCTTCATCATAGGCCGACATTTTGGTGAAGAGGTCGAAGAGCATCTCCGCCAGATCGCCAAAGAAGAGGGTGCGGTAGGAAAGATATACTATCAGGATGAAGCACTTGGAACGGCGCACGCCGTGAACTGTGCGCAAGAATGCCTCACCGGAAACGTGATCGTGGCATTCGCAGATACTCTTTTCCGTGCAGATTTCAAGATCGATAAGGAACAGGACGGAGTGATCTGGGTGCACCGTGTGGATGACCCAAGCGCTTTTGGCGTGGTGAAGCTTGACGACAATGGCAACATCTCCGACTTCGTTGAGAAACCGGAAACGTTTGTAAGCGACCTAGCCATCATCGGTATCTATTTCTTCAAGGACGGAGAATATCTCAAACAAGAGATCAAGTACATCCTCGATAACGACATCAAGGAAAAGGGAGAATACCAGCTTACCAATGTGCTCGACAACATGAAGAACAAAGGTTCGGTATTTGCTCCCGGAAGAGTGGACGAATGGTGGGATTGTGGCAACAAAAATGCTACGGTATACACCAATCAACGTGTTCTGGCGAACATGAACGGAGAGCTGAAAAGGCCAACGGATGTCCAGGAAAATGAAAGTACGATCATCGATCCGTGCTTCATCGGAAAAGGCGTTGTTCTGAGAAATGCGACCGTTGGTCCATACGTATCCATAGGGGATAATACTACCATTGAGAACAGCGTTATCAGCAATAGTATCGTACAATCTGATACCGAGATCAAAAACGCCAACCTGACCAATTCAATGATAGGCAAGCACGCCATATATGACGGAGAAGCCAATGAGGTCAGTATTGGTGACTACTGCCAACAAAGTGAGTAAGACGCTCCGGAGTCATATCATCCTTCTTCTTGCCGTGCTCACCATGAGCACATCCTCCTGTAGTTTGTTCAAGTCAGCAACCCGGACAGGACTGTCCTATCAGGAAGAAAAGGTCTTTCAGGAATACTACTTTCAGGCATCCAAGGAAAAGGTCCTGGGAAATACAGCCTTGTCCCTTCAGCAGTTCGGTAAAGCGCTGGAAGTGGATCCGAAGTCACATGCCACCTTATACCAGATCGCCAATCTGCACTATGCTCTGCACGACATCGATAAGGCCATTTATTTCGCCGAGAGATCGGTCGAGAAAAGCCCCGAATACAACTTCTGGTATTATGGTCAGCTAGGGCAGTTCTACAACCGCAAAGGGATGTACACGGAGTCGGCAGAGGTCTTTTACAAAATGGCAAAAGCGGAACCCGACCGCCGGACCAACTATATGGAAGCCGCCAACCAGTATATCAACGCCATGGAATTCAAGAAGTCCCTGGAAGTGCTGGAAGAATATCGCGAACGATTCGGGATCGACGAAGAGAGCGCCCGAAAGCTCGAAGGTATTTATGGAGAACTCGGGAAGATCGACAAGGCCAATGAAGTGATGGAGGCTCTGGTGATGGCAAATCCGGGTGATTCCAGATATCTTGGATTATTGGCAGAATCATACTTACGTGCTCAGCGAGCAGACGATGCCAGAGCAACATACGAGAAAATGCTCGAGCTCGATGCTGGAAATGGATATGCTCATTTTGGTTTGGCTGACATATATCGAAGCAAAGGACAAGATGACCTTGCATTCAACCACATGCTGGACGCTTTTCGTGATGACGATGTTTCAGTGGGACTAAAGCTACAAGTGATACAATCCTATTTTCCCTTCATTACATCAAATCCGGACATGCGCGATCAAGCATTGAAGCTGCTTGGAGTGATGGAGGATGTGCACAGTCAGGATCCTCGCGTTTACGTGGCTCATTGTGATGTTCTTTACAGCGCCCGACAACCGAGACAAGCACGCGAAAAGCTCCGGATCTCCCTGGATCTCGATCCATCGAACTTCAGCGGATGGCAACAGTTGATCGCTTTGGATAGTGAACTGGGTGATTTCGAGGAAATGCAGAAAGACTCCAAGGAGTTTCTCGACAACTTCCCGATCCAGCCCCTTCCTTATATATCTAATGCGCATGCAAACATGCTGCTCGGTTATTTCGAGCAAGCAATTTATGTGGCTCAAGAGGGACTTGAGATCAGCCGATTGAAAGAAGATAAGTCTCAGTTACTCATAACGCTGGCTACATCTTTTTACGAGATCGGTAAGTACGTAGAAAGCGACAATGCGCACGAAGAACTTCTTGAGCTCGCACCCAATGACGACCTTGCGCTGAACAACTACGCTTATTTCCTTGCTCAGCGGGGAGAGAAATTAGAGAAGGCACAGCAGATGAGCAAAAAGGCTCTTGAGCGCAATCCAAACAATATCTCATACCTCGATACATACGGTTGGGTTCTTTACCAACTGGAGAAATACGAAGAGGCTCTTGTTTACCTCAAACGAGCCCATGATGCTGATCCAAATGACCCGGAGATCCTTCAGCATCTGGGAAGTGCGTATGTCAAACTCGATCGCACACAGGAAGCCGAAGCGATCTTCAAGAAACTCGAGGAGATCAACAAGGAAATTCAATCACGCATCTGATGCAGAGATCGAAACCCATTTTCATACTGGTTGTTCTCAGCCTGAGCTTGTATTCGTGCAAGGTCCGACTTCAATCGACGGATTGCCAGCCAAAAGTTTCAGGGCTCGGAGCTCCTGTAGCAATTGCGTTGGATGAAAATCGATTTCAAGTGGGTATGATCACATTCAAAGCAAAGGCAGAGCTCACAGAGAATAACAATACACAGAACTTTGATGTGCACTTTCGCATGATCGAAGACAGTGCGGTGTGGGTGCGTGTCAGTGCGCTTGGTATCGAGGGTGTTCGCCTGTTGGTGGAGCGAGATTCTGTGACCATGATCAACCGCTTGAACAGGACCTACGTGCACACCTCAACAGATTATCTGCGCCAACTTGCCGGTGTGGATTTCAGCATGCAACAACTGCAGGACTTTCTGGTGGGGAACCCTCTTCACGGTGCTCAACAACTTCGGCCATTTGATGTAGAAATATTAGGAGAAGTATTCTCCGTGATCCAGGATGGGATCCATTACACGTATCAGGTAAATGATTGCAACCGTCTGGATGTCTTGCAGTCACTCGACAAGAAAACGCATCAACACGTGTATGCGAAGTATTCCGATTTTAAGAAAGTGCGCAAACGCGGGATCGTCCCCGGAATGATACAGGTTTCACACACAGACGGTCCGAAAAAGACGGAATTGAAACTCAAGTACGCGAACGTTAGTACCGAAGAATTCAGTTCACTCGCGATTAATATACCTTCGCGTTATGCGAATGCGCTGGAATAGGATATTGACTCTCGTCGCATTGGTCGCGATCCTGATCCCGGCCGGCGGACAAAGCCGCAAGGATCTGGAAGCCAAGCGCAAAGCCAACAAGCGAGAGATCGAGATCGCACGTCGCATACTCTCCGAAACTACTTCCAGGCGCAGCGAAAGCTTAGAAACTCTTACCCTTCTTGAGCAGCAGATCGAACAGCGAAAAAATCTGATAGACGGACTCGGAATGGAATTGACGTTGATTGATGCTGAGATCGACGTAGCCAATGAGGATATTGCTGCTCTGAATCGCGAGATCGATGAACTCAAAGAGGAATTCTCCACGCTCCTTTACCAGGCATACAAGATGCGCAAGAAGAACAGTGTACTGTACTTCATGCTTTCTTCTACGAGCTTCAACCAAGCCATCAAGCGCATGCATTTCATTCGTGACCTCGTGAGTTATCGAAAGAAGCAGCTGCGACTCATCGTCGACAAACAGAAAGAGAACAGCGGTAACATCTTCCGACTTATTCGAAAGAAGAACTCCAAGTTGAGCCTGGTCAACCAACGGAGGAATGAGATGTCGAAGCTCGAAGGCGACCAGGAAGACATGAAAAACCTAGTGGAGGTCCTAAAGGGAAAAGAGGAAGAACTCAAGAAGGAGCTCCAGGAGAAGCGAAGGATCGAGCGTGAACTCGATAAAGCCATCCAAAGAGCGATGCGCGAAGAGATCGAGCGATCAAAACGCATCGCAGAAACCAGAAGAAAGGATCGGAATACCCGAAATGAAGCGACTGATATCGACAAGGTGATCGGAAGCAATTTCGGAGAAAATAAGGGAGCACTGCCATGGCCGGTGTCATACGGCTACATCAGCGAGCCATTTGGCAAACACAAACACCCTCGTATCAAGAACATCACCACCGAGAACAACGGAGTGAACATCGCAACTCGCGATGGTGAATATGTCAAAGCCGTTTTCGAAGGAAAGGTGAGCGCAGTCCTGCAGGTTCCCGGAATGAAGAACTCGGTCCTGATGAAACATGGCGGCTATTACACCGTATACGCCAATCTCGACGATGTGGAAGTGAAGTCAGGTCAGGAAGTGAAGCGAGGTGAACGTTTGGGAATCGTCAAACGAGATGCCCGTGGGTTGAGCGAATTCCATTTCGAGATTTGGAAAGGGAGCACCAAGCTCGATCCGGCACCTTGGTTGGGTCGTTTGTAAGCCACGGGGCTTTCACCGAAATTCGTAGCATGGATGTAGCAGTAATAGGAACAGGGGTTATGGGCTCGGGTATCGCACAGGTTTGTGCCATGGCCGGCCATAAAGTACAATTGTTCGACTTGAGTGGCGAAGCCCTGGCTCGGGGGATCAGAACTATTGGGAAGAACCTCGACAAGGGGATAGACCGTGGAAAGGTCACGGAGGAACAGAAAGCCGCCTGTCTGGGGAATATCGATCAAGTTAGCAATCTCAATGAGATCAGAGCCGAACTTGTGATCGAAGCGGTAGTGGAGCGCCTCGATGTCAAGATCCAGCTCTTCAATAATTTGTCGGACAACAACTCCGGCGATTGCATCCTTGCCACCAATACTTCATCCATTCCCATCACACAGATCGCTGCGCAAGTTCCACATCCTGAGAGAGTCATAGGAATCCACTTTTTCAACCCGGCACATATCATGAAGTTGGTCGAGATCGTTAGTGGAGCACATACCGACCCTGCTTTGGCAGCCAAAGCAGCTGACTTCGTTTCAGGGTTAGGGAAGGTACCGATCCATGCTGCGGATGCTCCCGGATTTATCGTAAACCGAGTGGCCAGGAATTTCTACGTGGAAGGCCTCAAGGTTTTGGAAGAACAGGTAGCTGATGTAGAAATGATCGACGACCTGATGCAAGCGAGTGGTTTCAAAATGGGACCTTTCCGCCTAATGGATCTGATCGGAGTGGAAACGAATTATTCGGTAACGACGAGCATGTTCGAGCTCTTTAAACAGGACTCAAAGTTCCGTCCTAGCCGAATTCAAAAACAGAAAGTGGATGCCGGACACCATGGAAGAAAGACCGGCAAGGGTTTTTATGACTACAGCTAAGCGAGCCATATTCATACTCAGTTTGGGATTGCTCCTGATCCACAGTTCCTGTGGCGACGACAATACCAATCAACAGAGCTTCATTCCCGATGTTCCGGTGAGCATTACCATCAATACGGATCTGCCGTCCTACTATCATTTGAAAAATCTCGGTGGATTTGAATACCTGGATGGAGGCTATCGTGGGGTGTTGCTCATCCATAATTTCGACGATCTGTACTATGCCATTGAACGCACGTGCAGCTTCGAATCCGACAAGGAATGTGCGCATATCTTCGTCGATAGCATGAACTTCCAGCTCATGTGCGGACAATATGTCGATACGGGATTCGTAGAATGCTGCGCATCGAAATTCACATTTGACGGCAACGTATTGGAGCCACCGGCTCAGCTACCGCTCAAATTATATCGAGTCACACCGAACGGAGGGCTGCTCACGATCTCGAATTGACGAATGAGTATGAATATCGAGATAAACGAGGAAGACCTTCGCAAACTGATCGTGATCGGTGATCGGGTACTCTTAAAACCCAGAAAGGAACCCAGTAAGATCGGAAGTGGACTATACCTGCCACCGGGAGTTCATAAGAAGGAGGAAGTTTACACTGGATACGTGCTCAAAGCCGGTCCGGGTTACCCAATACCCGCCATTCAGGACATCGATGAACCTTGGAAAGACAAGCAGGACGATGTCAAATACGTACCGTTACAGCCCAAGGAAAGTGACCTTGCAGTCTATCTCCAGAAAAACGCCATAGAAATCGTGTTCAACAATGACAGGTACGTCATCGTTCCACAATCGGCAATTCTATTAGTAATGAGAGACGAAGATCTAACTGACTAGTGGATTACCACTCGTCTTCTTCGTAGACAGGTTGCTTGCGGCAAGTCTCTTTCAAACCGTCGAGCCATCCGTTGATCTTGCGATCTGCAGCCAACAGAATGTTGTCGTTGTCACGAACATTCTGATCCGACTTCATGAGGTACTCGAAGTAAGTACGATCACGCTCCTTTTCACCGGCCAAAGGCTCAGCGAGATAAACCAAACGGTTCACTGAGTAGCGGTAACGTCCTTCTCTAATACGGATCTCCATGAAGAATTCTACGTCGCCCGACTCCACAGTACGGAAGTCGTTCATCTTGATCTCACAAGGGAAAGAACCCTTCAAGCGGATCTTGTATTCCATCTCACTTGCGTTCAAGTTGATGTCGTCCATGGTAGTGAGCTTCTTCAATTCTTTTTCGCCGAACTCGTTCTTCATCCAGTCCTTCGCTCGGTGATAGATCGTGTCAACCTCCACTTCGAAATCCTCGTCGTCGAGTACATCCACCACACCTGAGTACGATACCAACTCGCGAGTGGAATCATAAGGAGGGACGAAACGCTCGATCGGTTTAACAACCACACGTGGTTTCACTACGTAGTTGCCATTGCCGCTATTCCCCGAGCTTTGGTTGTCGAAGTAATCAGATATGTCACTATCGGAACCTCCACTGTAATCGCTGCTGTAGTCAGCATCGTCCGAATAGGTGGAATCGCTGTAATCAGAATAATCGTCGCTATAGTCGGAACTATAATCCGAGTCGTAGTACGCGTCGTCGTCATACTGCGCTGCTGCATCGTACGAAACGGTGCCAAGCGCGGCGAACATCAGGCCTAGTGCGCTGATATTCAATACTTTGTTAAGATACTTTTTCAATTTCACTAAAGTGTATTTATGACAGGTTGTGCAAAAATAGAACTATATGTAAGACCGCCTAATCATTTTTTATTCAGCTAATCCAGCAACGTGTCAAACCTTTGTTTAGTATGCGGAGGACAATATTATATTTGACCTCCAAAACCACAGCCATCACATGAGAAACACGATCAGGATCATCGGATTAGGACTGCTCTTCAGCTTTATATCATGCAAGGAGCATGCCGAAGACAAAGACGATGATCAAACCAACCAAAACACTGAAACCATGACCATAGCTAACGACGTACACTCTTTCGGTAAACCAAACGAAGTCGCGATCAAGCATATGCATCTCGACCTCGCAATTGACTTCAAGGAAGAGATCCTCCAGGGAAGTGTGCGATTGGATCTTGAGAATAAAACAGGTTCAGATAAACTGCATTTGGACACCAAAGACCTGACCATTAAAAAGGTCACTTTGGACGATGGCAGTGAAACGAAGTATCAAATAAAGGATGAGGTCGAGCATCTCGGACAGGAAATGATCGTGGACATCACTCCTGAAACGAAATCGGTGACCATCGAATACGCAACCAGCGAAGAGGCGGAGGCGCTCCAATGGCTCTCGCCCGAGCAAACTTCGGGTGGCGAGTACCCCTTCCTTTTCAGTCAGTCACAGGCGATTCTTGCTCGTAGCTGGATCCCTTGTCAGGATGGACCAGGTGTGAAATTCACCTATACAGCTAAAATGACCACCGACCCGAATCTCATGGTCCTCATGAGTGCTGAGAACGGTACAGAGAAGAATGCCGACGGGATCTACACCTTCAAAATGGAACAACCGGTATCCTCTTATCTCATGGCGTTAACTGCGGGAGATCTGGAATATCGTTCTACCGGAAGAAATTCCGGAGTGTATGCCGAGCCAAATATGCTAGAAGCTTCGGCCTGGGAGTTCGCCGATATGCAAAGCATGATCGATTCAGCTGAGGAACTCTATGGTCCCTACCAATGGGGACAATACGACGTGGTGGTTCTGCCTCCAAGTTTCCCATTCGGAGGAATGGAAAATCCACGCCTCACTTTCGCGACGCCAACCATCATAGCCGGCGACCGATCGCTGGTATCACTGATTGCGCATGAGCTTGCGCATTCGTGGTCGGGTAACCTGGTGACCAACGAGACCTGGAACGACTTCTGGTTGAATGAAGGATTCACCGTGTATTTCGAACAGCGCATCATGGAGAAGATCTACGGACAGGATTACGCCGATATGGAAACCAAGCTCGGTATGGGAGGCCTGAAGGAAACCATCGCAGATCTAACTGCTAAAGGCAAAAAAGAAGACACACATCTTTACTTGAACCTCGAAGGGCGCAACCCGGACGACGGACTTACTGATGTGGCATATGAGAAGGGACGCTTTTTCCTACAAACCATCGAGAAGGCAGTGGGACGTGAGAAGTTCGACGCATTCCTGAAAGGCTATTTCACCGAAAATGCCTTCAAAGCGATGAATACAGAGCGTTTCCTTGAATACCTCGACGAGCACCTCTATCAAGGAGATGCGGCACTTGCTGATCAGATCAATGCGGATGCATGGGTTTACGGGCCGGGTCTGCCCGACAATGCACCGGACCCACATTCGAGCGAGCTCGACAAAGTGGAGGCACAGGTAGAAGCATTCGTAGGAGGAACAGCTCCGGCGGATCTCGACACTGCAGGTTGGACCACCCACCATTGGCTGTACTTCCTGCGTGCTCTACCCGAAGCATTGACTTCGGAGCAAATGGCCGCACTCGATGCATCATTCGGGTTTACCGATAGCGGTAACAGCGAGATCCTTTGCGACTGGTTCCAGCATTGCATCCAAAATGAATACAAGGAAGCTTATCCGAAAATGGAGCACTTCCTGACGCATGTCGGTAGACGTAAGTTCCTCACACCACTGTACAAGAGACTGGTGAAGACCGAAGACGGCACGGAATGGGCCAAGCGTGTATTTGAATTGGCGCGTCCGGGTTACCATTTTGTGTCGGAGAACACGATCCAGGAGCTTCTTTACCCTACTGACTCCAATGAATAAACTGGACATACACGCTCACATCATGCCCGAAGGCTGGGATCTTCTCCACGAGAAGTATGGCTACAAGGGATTCATTTATCTGGAAGATGAACCGGGTACGGATGCCAAGCGCATGATGCGAGATGATGGAATGTTCTTTCGACGCGTTGAGCGAAACTGCTACGACCCGGAAGCGATACTGGAGGATATGGACGCCAATGGCGTCCAGCGTATGACCTTGTGCAATATCCCGGTGCTTTTCTACTACTGGGCTAAGCCGAAGCATACGCTCGAATGGAGTCAATTCCTGAACGATTTTTATACCAAGATCCAGGAGGATTATTCCGATCGATTCATAGGACTGGGGACATTACCCATGCAGGATATCGATCTGGCGATCAAAGAGCTCGAGCGATGCAAATCATTGGGACTACCGGGAGTGGAGATCGGTTCACATATCGAGGATAAGAACCTCGACGACGAGAGCTTCCATCCATTTTGGCAAGCAGCTCAAGATCTGGAGATGAGCATCTTCATCCATCCATGGGAAATGATGGGACAAGCAGATATGAGGAAGTATTGGTTGCCATGGCTGGTAGGTATGCCGGCAGAAACCTCACGAGCTATCTGTTCTATGATGTTCGGCGGTGTATTCGACAAATTCCCGAAGCTCAAAGTGATGTTCGCTCACGGTGGAGGATCATTTGCGCATACCCTTGGAAGGATCTCCCACGGCTGGCATTGTCGCCCCGATCTGGTGAACCTCAACGATGTGAAAGATCCATACGAGTATCGCGGAAAGTTCTGGGTGGATGGCATCACACACGACCAGGACGCACTACGCTATTTGATCAGTGTGATCGGAGAGGATCGCATTGCCTATGGAACGGATTATCCTTTCCCATTAGGAGATCTGAAGCACGGTCAGTTCATTCTGGAAATGGACGATCTGAGCACAGAGACTAAAGAGAAGCTCTTCTTTAGGAACGCCGAGGAATTCCTAGGGATCTGATCATTTGTTATTTGCACGGATGCGATCCAGCATGCCGTTCAATTGTTTTACTTCTTTGCGACTGAGATCATAGAAGAACCGATCGAGTAGGTGAATGTCAGCTTCGATCTTTTCCATGAGAGCAATACCTTCCTCTGAAAGCTCGATTAGCGACTGCCGCTTGTCGGTGGGCTTAGGGGTTTTGACCACAAGACCTCGCGCCACCAGTCGAGACAATAGACGTGAAACGTCGGCATCCTTCTCAACGATGCGCGATTTAATGTATAGGCTGTTCACTTTACCTGCCTTCGACTGGACGATAACCCGAAGCACATTGTACTGCTGATACGTGATACCGTGGTCGGCGAAAAAATTCTTGAGATGCTCATTGAGACGGACATTGGTGAGCTGGAAATTAAGCATCAACTTCTCCCATGAGGTTCTGAACGACTTCTTGCGAAGGACTTTTTTTGAGCTTCATTTGATGTTTGAACACCAAATCTAAGAAAATATAGATACCTACGGATGGTTACGCATGATTTCTATGACAGCATCGCGGATATATTCGTGTTTAGTGAAGGGAATGAAATGATTCTCCTCTGGATACATGAATAAGCGAAGGTCTTCACAGTTGACACATTGCTTCTGAATAAAATGCGCATTACCGGGTGGAACCAGAAAGTCCTTCTCTCCCTGGACCACGTACATAGGAATGGTGATCCGGCTCCAGTCGGTTAGGATCCTTGTGAGTTCATCTTTGAGAGGAAGGATCTCATCATTCGAAACGCGCATGGCGGTTGGGAATATCCATCGAAGCAGAGGATGATGCATCGGGCCTCTCCACTTCTCGTTTGGTTCAAGTTCCGGACTAACCGAACCTGCCACGACCACGCACCCGTGAAGCATGTCATTGTAAAGCATGGCTGCTCGAGCTACAACCGGTCCGCCATAGCTGTGGCCGATCAAGATGACTTTCCGTTCTTTGTTTTCTGAGATCAAGGGACCAAGGACCTGAGCCTGTTTGTCGAGGTCCGGTTCTGCATTCCCAAAATCCGAATAGCCATAACCCGGTCGGTCGATACACATCATTTCAAAATGTGCCAGCATCACTGAGTCTTTCATGGTATTAAAGAAATCCTGAGACGATCCTGGACTACCATGAACATAGATGACTAACGGCTTTTTCTCCCCTTCATTGATGCTTCGATAATTGATGTTCCTTCCGATTGCTTTGTATGAACCGGCATGCAATGTGAGGCTGTCTTTTTCGAAATCTCGAATGCTCTTTTTGTTGGATGAACGAAACTGAAAACAACCCGCCAGATTCAGAATGATCAGCAATACGATGGGTATCAGAATGACCCACTTCAATACCTTAAGAGTTCGTTTCAGAAATCGTCTCATTCTCTACAGTATAGGATATGTCACATCGTTTCAACAAGTCGCGATCATGGGAATTGATCACCATGATGAGATTTTTAAACTCTTCGCGGATCGCATTGAGAATAGAAACGCGCAAGCGCTCATTCAGATCCGAGAAGCTCTCATCGAATATAAGAAGATCAGCCGGTTTGTAGATAGCACGCGCGATGGCAACACGTTGTGCTTCGCCACCACTGATGGTCTTTCCTCCTTCTCCCAGTATCGTATCTATCCCATTGGATTGGGAGTCAATGAGTTCAGATAAGTCGCACATATTCAACACCTTATCGAGTCTCTCAGAGTCCGGTTCCAATCCAAAATAGATGTTTTCAGCGATGCTTCCATGTAGGAAGTAAGGCGACTATCGCACGATAGAAACCCGACTGGTCCGGGTACCCTTAGACGATCCATTGACCAGAATCTGACCTGAGGATGGAGTCATTAAGCCGGCAATTGCAAAAGCAAGCGTGGACTTGCCTGAACCGGATGGACCACCAATACCGACTGTCGTCCCTTTCTTGAGGTCGAGATTCACGTTTTTCAAAATGATCTTGTCACTTCGCTGGATGGAAATGTTGTCAAGTACGAGTCGCTCGACGACCTCATTGCTTGTTGGGTTCGATCTCAATGGCTCCGTATGCGGTGGGCGGATATTCAGGAGAAAGGGGTATGAGCGAATACTGTTCTGACTGTTCACAATTCGATTGATAGATGGAAGGAGCCGGAACGCGATGGCTGCAAAAAGAGTGAGTATGCCGATAAATTCCATGGGCTCAGCACCATTTAGCATCGCAGAGATGAGGAGTAAGGAGAGTGCGATGCTCACTTCCAATATACGAGGAGATAGTACGCCCGAAATGAGGTAGGACTTCTTGCGAAGCTCGAATAGCGAACGAACCTTTGATATGAATCGACCACGTATCCATTGTTGGTTGTTCCAGAGAGAGATCTCCGGATTTGCAAGTACAGTGGTGCTGATATCCCGATAAAGTGCCGGATACAGATCGTTGATGCTCAACCCAATACGCTCCAGGCCTTTTCTGCTCCAACGGAGAAGTATCAATGTCAGCGGAGCTGCAACCAATACCAGAACGAGGAGGACTTTGATATTCACAATGGCTGCCGCAGCAACTACCAAGAGAATGAGAAAAGTTTCGGCAATGATCAATACGGATGGAAGTAAGACCCGGTCATTGAAGTGATTGGTCATTTGCGAAAGCTCGTTCACTACATCAAGACTGTGGCGCTCATCCAATGATGAGACGTCCGAACAAAGTTGTTCCGAGAATCTGTCATCTATGAATCGCGTAGAGACATGTTGGGACAGGACTATTTGTTTTTTCTAAAGGAAATACGTGATCACATTCTTAACCACATAAACCAAAACGAGGAATATGAAAGGTGTGATAAGGTCCGTATCTGATTGAAAAATTGTCTGACCTCCAATCACTAAATCTGATTCCCGGAGAAAGGCAAGACGCAAGATCTTATACAAGGTGTATAGGGCAAGGAGATCCAGACCGACAATCGAGACGGCGATGAAGAGCAAACGCACCATCCGGGGGCGATCCGTTTTCAGGATCGTCCCGATGAATTGCCACCGACGCCGATAGATCGAAGCTGTCACATTAGAAATCTCTTCTGTTGATCAATTTGAGAAGGTAATCTCCGTACCCACTCTTTTGAAGCGGCTCAGCTAGGGTTCGCAGTTGTGCCTTGTCGATGAATCCTTCGCGATATGCGATCTCTTCGATACATCCGATCTTCAGACCCTGACGTTCTTCGATCACCTTGACGAACTGTGCTGCCTGCATCAGGGAGGCAAATGTTCCGGTATCGAGCCATGCAGTCCCTCGACGCATCATGCCCACCTTGAGTTTTCCTCTTTTGAAATATTCTTTATTCACGTCAGTGATCTCATACTCACCTCGAGGAGACGGCTCCAGATTTTTCGCAATATCGATCACATCGTTATCGTAGAAGTACAGACCAGGAACCGCAAAATTGGATTTGGGTTCCGTCGGTTTTTCTTCGATGCTGAGGACTTCCTTGTTCTCATCGAATTCAACAACACCGTATCGCTCGGGATCGCTGACGTGGTAGGCGAATATCACACCTCCATCCGGATCGGCATTCTCTCGAAGCACATCTCGTAAGCTCGCCCCGAAGAAAATATTGTCGCCAAGGATCAGGGCTACTTTATCGTCACCAATGAACTCTTCACCAAGGACGAAAGCCTGAGCGAGTCCGTTGGGAACTTCCTGCACCTTGTATTCGAATGAACATCCGATCTGCGAACCATCACCCAGAAGCTCTTTAAACCTTGGAAGGTCATGTGGAGTGGATATGATAAGGATCTCTCGTATTCCGGCCATCAACAAAGTTGACAACGGATAGTAGATCATTGGTTTGTCGTAAACAGGCATGAGCTGTTTACTCAGGACCAAAGTGAGGGGATGCAGACGTGTTCCGGAACCACCGGCCAGAATTATTCCTTTCATGTCGCGGGTTTGTTGGGCGTCAAATATAGCCCAAGCACTACGAACGACCCGCGTACATCTCCTGATAATAGCTCTGGTAGCTTCCGCTGGTCACATTTTCGAGCCATTCTTCATTTTGAAGATACCAGTCGATGGTTTTTGACAGACCCTCTTCGAATTGAAGGGAAGGAACCCAATCGAGTTCGTTCATGAGTTTCGACGAATCGATCGCGTAACGGAAATCATGTCCGGAGCGATCTTTCACGAATGTGATCAGCTGAGCACTGTCACCTTCCGGACGGTCCAGCTTCTGGTCCATGAGCTTGCATAGCAGATGGATCAGGTCGATGTTCTTCCATTCGTTGTTGCCTCCGATGTTGTAGGTCTCACCAAGAACGCCGTTGTGATAGATCACGTCGATGGCGCGAGCGTGGTCTTCCACCCAAAGCCAGTCACGGACATTCGTACCTTCACCGTAGACCGGTAGCGATTTGAGGTGCTTGATATTATTGATGAACAGAGGGATCAGTTTTTCAGGAAACTGGTGTGAGCCATAATTGTTGGAGCAGTTGGAGATCTTGACAGGAGTTCCGTACGTAGCATGATATGCTCGCACGAAGTGATCAGAACTTGCCTTACTAGCTGAGTACGGGCTGTTCGGACTGTATGGGGTGGATTCTGTAAAGAAGCCTTCGTCATCGAGCTCGCCATACACCTCATCCGTGGATACGTGATAGAACAATCCATTCTCGTGGTCTCCGTGCGCCTTGAATGCATTCAGTAAGTTGACTGTTCCCAAAACATTGGTCTCCACGAAAGCCATTGGATTCAAGATACTACGGTCGACATGTGATTCGGCTGCCAGATGGATCACACCATCGAAACGCTGTTCTTCGAACAATGACATGATGAAATCACCATCGACTATATCGCCTTTGACAAATTCATAGTTGGAAGCGTTCTGAACGTCCTTGAGGTTTTCCAAATTTCCTGCGTACGTGAGCTTATCCAGGTTCACGATGTGGTAGTCGGGATATTTATTGACGAAGAGTCGGACAACATGCGAGCCGATAAAACCGGCGCCTCCGGTGATGAGAATTTTCTTCATGGAAAGTATGGATTCAGATTTCTTCTACGCTGTTCAAAACGACTTCAAAGATAAGGGTTTCGCGAGGTGGGATGGCTCCGGGTATGCCTTTCTTGCCGTAGGCAAGTTTCCAAGGAATGATGAATACGAAGCGGTCTCCAACGCTCATCAGTCGAACACCTTCGTCAAGGCCGCTGATCACTTGTCCGGTAGCTAAAACGAAGCTGTAACCTTCTGCTTTGCTGGAATCAAAGACTTCACCATTCGTAAAGCTCCCGATATAATCAACATTTACTCTGCGATACGCGTATGCCTGTTTGCCTTCGCCTTTCTCCAGGACTACATATTTGAGTCCACTGAAGGTTTTGGTCGTATCGCCTATCTCTTGAGCACTTGAATTTGTAGTGTAAACCAAGCAGGAAATGATCGCTATGATATAGATGAATGCTCTCAAGTTTTGATCAGATTATGTACTTGGATCTCTATGACGATGGTTTCATAAGGTTGAATGAGGGGAGGGAATCCTTTTTCTCCGAATGCTTCAGTGAACGGCAAAATTGCTCGCACTTTCTCTCCGTTGCGCATAAGGCTCAGCACTCGCGACATTCCGGGAATACGCAGCGGATCACCTACTTCAAATTTCCAGTAATCGTTTGGCTTGGATTGCTGTATGATCTTTTCTTCCAGGGTATAGTACAAGTAGCTGATTTCGACTGTATCACCTACTTCGATCTCGTCACCCGTTGGGGCACTGGCTTGCAATCGCTCCCAGCGAATCCCTGTGGTGTCTTTGTTCATTTCCCACCCTTTGCCATCGAGGAAATCATCGATCTTGAGCAGTTCTTTTTCGCTCATGAAAATGATGTGCTCAATTGGATTCATGATCTCGTTACATCCGATAAACAGCCTTACATCTTCGCCATCGGCAATATTGGATGGCTTTGGTATACCGTGATGATAGAAGAAGGAGTCCGCATTGAGAGCGAATACCGCGCTGTCACCTCGGTGCAGCAAATTCAGCGCTTCGTGCAGATCTCCGGGGTAGATGGGCTTTGATCTTTTAAAAAGTAAGTTGCGGTCAACGACCACCGAATCGGTTTCAGTCAGGATCTTAGCGTTGACATCGTACACATCACCCACATTTCCTGTTTTTCCTCCGGGATCACTAGAAAAGAAATGGAATTTCAGACCTGTCGGTCCCGTTTCTAATTTGTATGAGGGCCCTGAGTTACATGCCGCGAGAACAACCAACAACAGGGCAACTATGACCATGTGAAGTCTGTTGGCATTTGAAGTTTGATTTATCGTGAACATGTCGAAGTGTGATTGCTGTTTAGTTGTCCTTTTTCAATTCCTCGGCGAATTCAGGCAGTATTGCTCTGAATTTCGCAACGACTTCTTCCAGGGTGTCATGTGAAGCGCCTCCGGCGGCATTCAAATGACCACCACCGTTGAAGTATTTGGCCGCCAATTCATTGCAAGGGAAGCTTCCTTTAGAACGGAACGACATTTTAACGAGTTTGGTGCGATCGATGATCAACGCGCTGAGTTTAACCCCTGAGATCCCCAGTCCAAAATTGACGAATCCTTCTGTATCACCTGTTTGAACATTGAACCGCTGCAATTCTTCTGCTGTTAGGAAAACCAATGCGGTGTTGTATTCCGGGATGAGTTCTAGTTTTTCGTGCAACACGTATCCCATGAGTCGGTAGCGGCTAAGTCCAAAATTGTCGAACAAGCGGGACTGGATCTCATTTGGTTGAACCCCTTTTTTGAGCAGATTTGCGGCGATCTCGTGAGTTCTACTGCTGGTCGAGCTGAAGCGGAATGAGCCTGTATCGGCCATGATCCCGCAGTAGATACAAGTGGCAATGTCCGAGTCGATCATCTCTTCACTTCCATTCAGACAGATATACTCGTAAATGAGCTCACATGTGGAACTGGTTTCAATGGTCCAGAATCGATGATCATCAAATCCTTTCGGGTCTCGATGGTGATCGATCATGATCTTTCTTGCGTCACTCTTCGCCACGATGTCACCGAAATCGTTAATGCGTTTCAGGTCGTTGAAGTCCAGACAGAATATCGCATCCGCTTCCATTGCCAATTCCTCGGCACGTTCCGGGTGCTCCTCGAAGTTGATCACGTTGTCGTTACCCGGCATCCAGTGAAGGAATGGGGGGTAGTCTGTAGGAGTAATGACGTGCACGTCTTTTCCCATTTCTTTGAAATAGTGGTAAAGTGCAAGAGATGAACCGAGCGCATCTGCGTCCGGTTTATGGTGTGTTGTTATGACGATCTTACTTCCGGATCCGCTTTGCAAAAATGACTGCAAACCCTGCGTAGTGTCTTCGATTGATGGATTCATAGAAATGGCAACAAAACTCGGAAAATCCAGATAACTAAACCTATTTTTGCGCCGATTTTGAACACCTAGCAATAAAAGAATTAGAAATGGCAGGAAACATCACATTCACAATGATCAAGCCCGATGCGGTTGGAAATGGTTACACAGGAAAGATCATCAATGATTTCATTGAAGGGGGCTTTAGCATTCGTGCGATGAAGTATATCCACCTGACGAAGGATCAGGCAGGAGCATTTTATGCAGTACACAAGGAGCGTCCATTTTACAACGATCTCGTTGAGTTCATGACCTCAGGACCAATCGTTGCTGCCGTGCTTGAGAAAGACAATGCGGTTACTGATTTCCGCACTTTGATCGGAGCGACCAACCCGGCGGAAGCTGCGGAAGGCACGATCCGTAACAAATACGCAAAATCGATCGACGCGAACGCGGTTCACGGTTCAGACAGTGACGAGAACGCGCAGATCGAAGCATCATTCTTCTTTAGCGCCATCGAGCGATTCTAAGGAGAGTAGGCTAACTTCGTAAGACAACAATTCTTCGTTTGGAAGAATTGAGCCTATCCGCCAGAGGCGGACGAGTAGCTCAACCGAAAAGCGTTTGGACTAGGCGGTCCCTGGAAGATAGACCAGATAAAACTATCAAAAATATTGGGCCTATAGCTCAGTTGGTTAGAGCACCTGACTCATAATCAGGTGGTCCCTGGTTCG
>VMBT01000225.1_pt1 | contig 38358 bp, 41 predicted proteins | sample 4404301 | NCBI WGS metagenome assembly VMBT01 (sample SAMN12238535, study PRJNA552566) | marine metagenome | isolation source: Coastal seawater | place: USA: coastal Georgia, Sapelo Island | collected 2008-08/2009-08
GTATTGGTAAACAATCCAAACCCTTGATTGCAGAGGCCTATTGAAGATAGACCAATTCAAGACAACGCAAGGTTTTGTCAGTTTCAGGAGTAATTATTCAATGCAAGGTGCCAAAATACTGCTCTTTGTTGTCCTTGGCGGTCTTCTTGGCTTCTTGGCAAGTCAATACGCTGGCAGAGATACAACTAAAGCAGATCAGCACGAGAATAATGTTGCAGGATCTAACTTACAGCTTTCTGATTTAGGGATTGATAGCATAAGCTCATTGGAGAACTTAATTTCTTCAGGCGTTTCTAAGTTCCTTGAAGAGAAGCCTGAAGCTGTTGTCGCGGCCTTGGAAAAATTTCAAGAAAACCAAGCAAAAATAGCAGAAGAAGACCGTGTCAAATTACTGCGAAGCCTAAACGATCCATTGTTTAGCCAACTAACCGACCCCTCCATAGGGGCTACAGCGTCTGAAGCAGATGTATCAATTGTTGAATTTTTTGATTATCGCTGCGGATATTGTCGGCGTGCTCATTCCAGCATCGTGGAACTAATTAAAACCGACAGTAAAATCAGAGTGGTAATGAAGGAATTTCCAATCCTAGGACCAGACTCTGTGTCCGCTGCAATGATTTCACTATCTGCCAACATGATAAACTCAGAGAAATATGCAGATTTACATGACCGTCTCATTCAGCATCAAGGCCCGTATGATGAGGCCACACTGCTAGCCCTGGCTGCAGATGTTGGATACGACCCTGCAGGCATTCAGGCTGCTATGACAAATAAAGCCCTCACTGCTCAACTTGAAAATGCGCGGCAGATCGCCGAAGCACTCAACATCCGTGGGACACCAGCATTTATCATAGGAGATAAAATTATTCCTGGTGCCGTTCCACTTCAGCAGCTCCGGGCAGCCATTGAAGAAGCGCGATCCAGCGCGGCAAAAAAAGCTAACTAACGAAAGTTTAGGTGGCGTTAGCACGCCCAATAGTTACTCCACCACAAATGAATAAAACCTGACCCGTAACGAAGCTAGATCGGTCATCCATAAGAAATGCAACACCATTGGCAATGTCGTCAGGTGTCCCAAAACGCTGAACAGGAATACGCTGCCTGTAAGCCTCCCACGCAGGAGAACCTTCACCGTAAACCTCTTTAAGCATGTCTGTCTCGATGGGTCCGGGGCCAATAGCGTTTGAGGTAATGCCGTAGGACCCCAATTCCTCCGCCCAGGTCTTCGTGATACCGACGACAGCTGCTTTAGTGGCAGAATACACAGTCTGTGTAGCAGCACCCAGAGCTGAACGGCTTGCAATATTTATAATTCGACCAAATCCCGCAGCTTTCATGCCAGGCACAAGCGCACTTGTGATCTCAATATAGGAACGCACATTTACCGACATTAATTTGTCGAAGGTTGCCGCATCCGCATCTTCCACATTATGAGTTGCTACAAGTCCTGCGCAATTAACAACCCGTGTGATTTCTCTCCCATCTAGCGCCCATGCCATTGCCTGAGATACAGCAGCGGAGTTCGAGAGATCAACTTTACGAAATTCTCCTAGAGACGAGTCTTCTGGATCAACGATATCCAGCATAAGGATATCGTAGCCATCATTTTTTAACCGCGAGGAAATTGCTTTTCCTATATTCCTCGAGGCTCCGGTGACTAAAACGTATTTACTCATAATCTACCCCTAGCCAACTAGCGTATGTGCTTCACGAAAAGACACTTTTTTGTCGGCAAGACGGCGCAATAGATCAGAAGGCGCCCACCGATCACCATATGCCTGGTGCCAAGCCGCAATCTGGTTGTAGACCTGCTGAACACCTATGCCGTCAGCCCAATACATCAATCCTCCACGGTAACGCGGAAAGCCAAATCCATAGAGCCACATAATGTCGACATCCGACGCTCTATAAGAAATTTTTTCCTCTAGAATTTTACATGCCTCATTCACTGAAGAAAAAAGTAAACGCTTCAAGATTTCCTCATCCGTGAAACTACGAGGCGTATTACCCATATCCTTTGACATTAAATTGATGAGATCTGTAACTATTGGATCGGGGTGAGGTGTGCGATCGCCTTTTTCATACTTAAACCATCCCGCACCAGTCTTCTGACCTAGTCGTCCCATCTCCACTAACTTATCGGCGATTGGCAGCGTTCGATAATTTGGATCAGCTTCCGCGCGTCTTTTGCGACCAGCATAGCCAATGTCTAGTCCAGCCAAATCTCCAACGGCAAAAGGACCCATTGGATAGCCAAATTCAACCATGACTTTATCTACTTGTTCAGGGAGACACCCCTCCTCCAACATAATCACCATTTCTGAATTAAAGGGTGTACGGCTTCGATTAGCCAAGAAGCCATCACAGTTGCCGCACGCCGCTGGAGCTTTTGATATTAATTTACCCAATGCCATTGTAGATGCAGTAACTTCAGGAGTTGTCTTAGCTCCTTTTACAACCTCCAGGAGCTTCATGACGTTGGCAGGACTGAAGAAATGCGCGCCGCCAATCTTCTCAGGACGAGATGTAACTTCTGCAATCTGATCTATATCTAAGGCAGATGTATTTGTTAGGAGAAGAGCATCTGGTTTCATAACGCGGTCAATTTCTTTGAAGACCTGCTGCTTTACCCCCATCTCCTCAAACACCGCCTCAATTACTACATCCGCCTCGGCAATCTGCTCATAAGCAGTTGCTTTGGAAATCAAAGCAACTCTCTTCACCATTTCAGCCGCTTCAAGGGATCCACGTTTCACACTAACTTCATAGTTATTGCGAATACGCTCAAATCCTTTTTCAAGTGCTTCCTCAGAAATTTCCAAAACTTGCACTGGGATCCCAGCATCGGCGAAGCACATCGCGATGCCTCCCCCCATAGTGCCGGCGCCCACAACAGCTGCAGTTTTGATTGTCTTAACAGGGGTTCCCTTGGGGACATCAGGCAACTTTTGTGCCTCTCGCTCAGCAAAGAAGGCGTATCGAAGCGCTTTTGACTCGTTAGAATTAACAAGCTCCTCAAAAAGCTCCCGTTCTCGCTTTAATCCATCATCAAACTGCATTTCAACGGCAGCTTGAACCGCCTTGATATTGTTATACGGCGCTATCTGATTACGTGCGCGGCGGGATATTTCTTTTTTCTTTGCCTCAAATATATCCTCGCCTTCAGGCAACTTTGCCACCAGATCTCTAATAAGTCTTAACGGCCTTTTATCAGATATCTCATTCGCAAATTTTATTGCTTCCAATTTTAGGTCAGCATCAGATGGGACAACCCTGTCTAAGATACCAAGCTCAGCCGCCTCTGGCGCTGGGACATGGCGACCTGATACAATTAGATCAAGCGCTGCTTTTGGACCAATCAGTCTTGGAAGCCGCTGAGTTCCACCACCGCCAGGCAAAAGTCCAATGAGTACTTCTGGTAGCCCTACCTTCGCTGATGCAACGGCAATTCGATAATGACATGCAAGTGCATTTTCCAAACCACCTCCCAGAGCATATCCATGAATAGCAGCTACGATTGGCTTGGATGATTGCTCATAGGCATCATAAGGCTTACGAGCTAAGGGCGGTCGTCCCTTCCCAAACTGCCTGATATCGGCGCCTGCAATAAAACTTCTACCTGCTCCAATTACCACCATTGCTTTGATGGCTGGATCAGCCGCTCCGGCATCGATATGTTTTACAATTCCTTCAGGAACTCCAGGAGATAAAGCGTTAACAGGTGGATTGTCGACAATAACAACACCGATATCTCCGTGCCTCTCGAAGTAGACGAGATTTTGCTCGGTCATAATTTCATCCCTAGAATTTATAATGCTTTATCCAACTTGGTTGCGCGGAACATCGCGGAAGGGTCGATCAGTATCCGTCCTGTTTTCCTTTGGCATTTTTAAAATGCGTTCCGAAATAATGTTTCGCTGAATTTCGTCTGTCCCACCTGCAATAGAGATAGCTGGGGTTGAAACTAAAATTTCTGCAACGACACCGCCGGCTTCATCCTCATCACCTGTAAGCATAGCATTTGGCCCAGCTATCTTTGTGTGAGTTAAATTCGCTGAGCGGGCTACTATTGAAGCTGCTAGCTTACCTATAGAACCCTCAGGCCCTTGCGGTTTTCCCGCTTGAGACGCGGCCCGAGCTCTCCTAGCAGTCCATTCAGCAGACTTAGCAATAGTAAGAGTTTTTGCAATATCCTGCCGAATATCTGGGTCATCCCAGACACCCATCGCCTTGGCTCGCTCAACTAAAAGATCAACCCGACCCGTGCGTTGAGGATACCAAGTATAAGGAGCCATAACAGTAGCAATTTCTTGCCGCTCTTCCTCGTAAATGCGCTCTGGGCGATCCGTACCACTCTCATAGCGACGAGCGGAGTCCGCACCACGGCGTTCATGCATCAGGGTTGTGGTTGCTATTTTCCAGCCTTCACCGAGCTCACCTACCTGCATACTGGCCTCAACAACAGCATCAGTGATGAAAACCTGGTTGAACGAAGCATGGCCATTCATTTGCTTAAGCTGGTGAACCTGCACAGCCGGTTGGTGCATATCGAGAATGAAGTAACTTAACCCCTTATGCTTGACGGCATCCCAATCTGTCCTAGCCAAAAGCAACGCATAGTCAGCGTGGTGTGCACTTGTTGTCCACACCTTCTGTCCATTGATAACCCACTTTCCATCCTTAAAGTCAGCTCGAGTTGCTGCGCCTGCCAGGTCAGAACCAGATCCTGGTTCGGAAAAAAGCTGACACCAAGTTTCCGTCCCTGTCATAATTCCTTTCAGATATTTTTCTTTCTGAAGGTCTGTTCCGTGCTCGAGGATCGTCGCTGCTGCGAGCACACGTATTCCCATTTTTGCAGCACCTACTGCACCAAATTTGTTGAACTCCTCATCGACAATTGCTGTCATGCCAAGTGGCAAGCCCCTACCCAGCCAATCCTTAGGCCAATGAGGCATGCCCCACCCAGATTCTGCAAGCATCTCACGCCATTCTGCGAGCCCCCGGTTTGGGTCCCAATTGGCTTCTAGGTATTCTCGAACCTGGCTGCGCAGCTCATTTTCAGTAATTTCAGTCATGAATTGTCACCCCAGTTTTGCAACATACGCTCTCGATTTTGGTTGGCATCACCCAGAAACACTTCGCTGGCTTTAGCTCGCTTAAACCAAAGATGGGTATCATTGTCGTAGGTAAAGCCTATTCCACCGTGCATCTGGACAGCGTGCACTGCTGTCTGGATATATGCATCAGATGCACCCGCCTTGGCCAAAGCTACAACCCCACGCGCGTCTGTGTCGCCATCATCTATCGCAGCGGCAGCGTAATACGCAGCGGACTTTGCAAGCTCCACATCCAAAAGCATATCAGCCGCTTTATGCTTTGTGACTTGGAAGGAAGCGATTGACCGCCCAAATTGCATTCTCATTGAAACGTATTCCAGAGCGTCCTCTCGAAGACGCTCTGCACCACCTACCATCTCACTTGCAAGACAAGCTAAAGCGATATCAAGGGTGCGTTCGTAGGCTTCATTACTGTTGTCAGCTGCTAGTAATACCGCTGGTGTTTTAGCGAAGGAAACAGTGGAGAGTTTCCGTGTTGGGTCCATTGAATTCTGAGACTTCCGCGAGACAGTATTGTCGCTTGCATCGACAATAAACATGCCAAGCGCACCATCTGGCTTCCTTGCCACAACAACTAATAAAGAAGCGATCATACCATCAACCACATGACTCTTAGTGCCAGTTAGTTGATATGCATCTCCGCTCTTTTCAGCAGACATAGAGATTGAGTCTGCTGCCCAACCCCCGCGGCCTTCTACAGCACAGAGCGCCCCTATAGTTTCACCCGATGCAAACCCGGGTAGAAAATGTCGCTTTTGATCATCTGAGCCAGCTTCGCGTATTGCTGTAGCGGCGAGAACTACGGATCCGAAATAGGGTGAACAAAGTAGAGCGCGTCCCATTTCTTCGCATGCAATTGCCAAATCCGCTATGCCAAAACCGGCACCTCCACATTCTTCAGGAATGTGAAGGGAAGCGAGCGCTAATTCTTCGCACATCTGTTGCCATATGCCAGGATCATAGCCTTGGTCCGTTTGCATCTGCTTGCGAACTTCTGTCGTTGGTGATTTTGCCTGCAAAAAGCGTCTTAGCGCAGTTCGGAACTCGTCTTGTTCCTCTGAAAAGCTAAATTTCATTCGATAACACGTCCTGATGAGGGAGATTCTTTTTTAGAAGACCACTAATCAGAAGCTGCAAGAAAGTGAGCGCTTATGCAAGGATTGGAGGATACAAATTCTTTTGTGCCCTTAAAAAACAAAAATGAAAAAGCAAAAAGTGCTTCATGCAAATCATCACTCGAGCCGGTTGAAAATATTTTTCATGAAAATTGGTGCCTAATCTGATCAGTAAGTTGACCAAAGCGCTTCAGAGCCTGACACTGGAAGCCAATTTTAAAATTATCAGGAAATTCTCATGGGCATGTTGGATGGAAAAGTAGCAATCTGCACCGGTTCTGGCCGGGGAGTAGGCGCAGAAGTTGCTAAATTGATGGCGGCAAACGGGGCTAAGGTTCTAATTAATGATCCTGGCGTTGGTGGTGGGGGCGAAGGCGGGGACACAGCCCCTGCACAATCAATTGTCGATCAAATCAAAGCGGCTGGCGGCGAAGCTGTCGCGAACTTTGGCTCCGTGACCTCTTTTGAAGACTGCCTGGGAATGGTCGAACAAGCAAGAGACGAGCTGGGGGGATGTCATGTAGTTTTCAACCCCGCAGGAATTCTCCGCGACCGAATGTTCCATAAGATGTCGCCAGAAGATTGGACTGATGTGATCAACGTCCACCTTAATGGCCACTTCAATATTAACCGTGCCGCAATTAACTTGTTCAGAGAACAAGAGTACGGACGCATGATTATGGTCTCCTCAACGTCTGGCGTTCTCGGAAATGTGGGACAAGCAAATTATGGTTCCGCCAAGATGGGGATCGTGGCTTTGACACGCATTGTCGCTATGGAAAATGCCAACAAAGGAATTACTTCTAACGCTATATTGCCATCAGCCGATACTAGAATGACTCGCTCTGTTCCAACACCAAAAGATCCCGATGCCGCAAGAATCCGTGAGGAGCGCCTTCGTTTAAGCCCTGCTGATGCGATTGCACCACTGTGTGTTTTTCTTGCTTCTGAGGAAGCATCATATGTCAACGGTCAAGTTTTTCACCAACGTGGGGCTGAGCTGACTCTATATGGCGCTATGAGGCCTGTGAGGATGGTGCATAGGAATCATGGATGGACTCCCGAATCTATCGCTGAAAATGGAATGCCAGCTTTAAAAACAGGTTTCGTTAATATGGGTGACAGCAGAGCGATGCACCCCGGGCTACCCCTTGAATAGGAATCCTTAGAAATGACGGTTTTCGAAGAAGAAGAACGGATGTTACTGGATCTTGTCGACAAATTTGTTGACAACGAACTGATGCCTTTAGAGAAGGCCGTGATGGCTCGCGAAGCTCAAGGAGGCGAGGTTGCACTTTTGCCAGAGGAGGCAGAGCCACTTCTCGCTAAGTGCAAAGAGCTTGGCCTTTGGGCTTTGGATGCCCCTGAGGAAGTTGGTGGATCAAATATCCGCACCTCTGTGATGCTTGCTATACAAGAAAAGCTGAAAAGTACTGTTACGCCTTTCATATTTCCACCAGACAGCCCAAATCTCCACATGCTGATGGCTGTGGGTTCACCTCAACAGAAAAAGCAATACATGGAGCCGTATGCTCAGGGGAAACTGAAGTCCAATATTGCAATCTCTGAGCCCGGTGCTGGTGGTGATCCTGCACACATGAAAACTCGAGCCATCAAAGACGGCGATGACTGGATTATAAACGGTCGAAAAATTTGGGTCTCAGGAGTATCAAGAGCCGATTTTTTAATAGTGATGGCCTCAACCGATCCTTCAAAAGGCGCTAGGGGTGGTATAACCGCATTTATAATGGACACTGATACGCCAGGTTTCTCTATTGAAAGAGAAATTCCCATGCTTGCTGGTGCCAGAACATACGAACTCGTGTTCGACGATGTTCGATTGCCAGACTCCGCAATTCTCGGCGAGGTTGGCAATGGGTTTGCCCCGATGCAGAAACGCCTAAATGTTCGACGTCTTGAAATGGGGGCGATGGGGGTAGGCATGGCAGAGCGTGCTCTGAAAATGATGTGCGAGCACGTACAGCAGCGTGAGACCTTTGGGCAAAAGCTTTCAGACCGACAGGCAATTCAGTGGTGGATTGCTGATGCAGCCACTAAAATACATGCCACTCGCCTAATGGTTATGGATGCAGCAGCCAAGCAGGAAGCTGGTAAGGATGTTCGTACAGAAGCGTCGATGATTAAGATCTACGCTACTGAGATGGCTACCGAAGTGGTAGATCATGCCATGCAAAGCTTTGGAGCCATGGGTATGACCCGTGAACTTCCATTTGCCATTATGTCTCAAAGGCTACGCCTATCTCGGATTTACGAAGGGCCAACCGAGGTGCACAGGATGGCCATTGCTCGGCGAATGTTAAAAAAATACCAGTGACTATCGGTCTAATTCAGTAGACAGCAAGAATTGGTAGCTTTTTGATCTGGATGTAGTGAGAGCACAGGCGCTCTGTAAACTTGCAGGCGCGCCCGCTCCCACTCTTTGAATGTTTCAAATTCCCGAGATCAAATACCCATCTCGTCGAAAACTTCCTTTGCAGTCTTAAAGGCACTAACGGCGGAAGGAGCGCCAGCATAAACAGCAGCCTGTAAGAAAACTTCAGCAATTTCTTCTTTCGAGCAACCATTGTTTATAGCTCCTCGAGTGTGCAGTCTGAGCTCTCCCTCGCGGCCGAGCGCAGCAAGCATCGCCAAATTCAACATACTGCGAGTTTTCCGATCTAACCCTTCACGCAACCAGACGGTTCCCCAGGCTGTCTCTGTAACAAACTGTTGCAGAGTGCGGGTAAAATCATCCTTCGCACCATTCTCAACTGATTTTCCTACATACTCTGAACCAAGAACTTCTTCTCTAACCTTTAAGCCAGCAAGAAAAGCCTCATTGGCGTTGTATTTTGATGTATCCATAAAAAAACTCCTATCTGGAATTGAAACTAGTTGAACTAAAAACTGGAGCCGAAGAATTACGGACTATTTTGGTCGCCTCTAGAGCATTTTTAATTTCAGATTAAACCCAATCGCTGGCGAAGGTCGTCTCCATCTTCCACAAGGTTCTGAATTACTTGACGAAGCTCATCCGATATCTTTTCAGGAAGCTTTACTGACAGATGTACAAATTGATCACCGCGCTCTTTAGTATCACTGCCCTTAGGGATCCCCCTACCTTTTAGCCGAAGCACTGCGCCAGATTGGGCACCTTCAGGAACTGTAAGCATTACCGGGCCATCAATAGTTGGTGCCGAAACCCGGGCACCCAAAGCTGCTTCTTTCAGTGTTATTGGCAACTCTATTTTAATATCTGAGCCTTCACGACGAAAAAATTTATGAGGCATTACAGTAATTTCAACTATGGCATCGCCAGCCTTGTTATTGCCCGTACCAGCCTGGCCAAGCCCACTTAGCCGCAGAGCTTGACCAGTTTCAGTGCCCGCTGGGACGCGAACATCAACCGTGCGCCCAGTGGGCAAGCTTACTCTCTTGGATGAGCCCCTCGCCGCTTCAAGAAAGCTCACCCGCAAGGACACGCGAATATCTCTGTTGCGCGGTGTTTCCCTTTGACGACGCCCCCCAAAATTTTCAAAAAGCTCACTGAACAGGTCATCGGTGGCGAAGCGCCTATTTCCAGTTTGGCTAAAACCACCTGCTCCAGGATGCCCCCTTTGTCCAAAGCCTCCACCGAAGGTCGAGGATCGAAAAGTATCCTTCCCATCAGAGTCAATTTCACCAGCATCAAAACGTCTGCGCTTTGAGGGGTCTGATAAAAGATCGTATGCTGCGTTCGCTTCTTTAAACCGACGCTCAGCATTCGCGTCACCAGGATTAGCATCAGGGTGGAGACGTTTCGCAACTTTTCGAAAGGCTAATTTAATCTCTGACTGGCTGGCGTTTTTATCCAAACCAAGGATGGCATAAGGGTCAGGCATATTCCAAACTCACGCGTCTAAAACTTCCCAATCTCCATTGGATTTGCGACAAGCAATTCGATTGGCGTGTCGAGTATCCTTCCCCTCAGGAGAGATAGCCACTTTAATAGTGCGACATTGTTTTTCTGACGCCGTGCCTGCATTTTCTGCGAAGGTAGGTCCAGGGGTAACTTTACCAGAAGCGCCGGTATCCGGATTAGACCAGGAAGTAGTCTGGCCAGGTTCATTGCTCTCTAATGCTTCTTGAGTTGCGGCTTGAGCAATTATTTGATCCTCTCTTGAAAGATATTCCCCAAGCTCGCCTCCCAGCCAGCTTCCAACCGCTGCAAGACCTATGGTGGCCGCCGCTCGACCAACACCAGAGCCAATTTGTGATCCTAAAAAAATCCCAGCTGTAGCACCAATAATTGAACCAACTTCGCGACCAGTGGGCTCCCTTGAGCATCCTGCGAGGGTAACGCCTATGGCGGCAACTATAGCAAACTTTCGCAAAGAGATATCACTCACATCTAAATCCAATCGTCTTAACGTAATCTGGTATCACGAAACAACTGGCAGAGCCTCAACCCTGTAGGCATGCTGTAGCGTGCGATCGTGAGCAGGATCAAAAAGGCGCATAGCAAAAGCCTCACCACCCTTTATCTCCCCAATTACTGGAATCGTTCCTAAAAAAAGAACCGTTCCTTCAGCCAATTCATCTGCTCCCGTATAAAGTTTGATCATCTCTTCTGGTCGCCTGCAAGAACCGAGGACCCCATCCTGATAGTCAACTGTTGCACCAGCCTGCTCTTGCGCAGACTGCAAACAAATATCATCCCAAACAGCCAAAACTTCATTAAGCCGCCAAACTTGTGAAGAAATTGGCTTGCAACATAGCTGCTTGGATAAAGCGACCGACCAAGCTTCTGCCTTTCGGTCGGTGTGATCAGACCCAACTGCAACCAAAGTGCCTGACGCAGTGCCAATTAATACGGCCTCCACCTCTCCCGAACCACCATCACCAACGGTTTGGATGTATGCAGACTGCGTGAGAAGTTCTACGCCAACGCGATAAAACAATGGTGTAGTAGATGGAGCTGGCACACCAATATCTGCTAATTCATCAATATGATGCTGTACTGCAGCCTGATCTCGGCCTGTCCAGCCTCCAATGACAACCTCTGTCACGTTGACCTCGACTACAGTTTCATCACCGCTCAGCTCTTGAACATGGAAGCGCATAAGGCCCTCTCCTCCAATTTTTGGCAGCAGTTTTTTTCAACTTTAAGATATATGCAACCAGTAGGTTGATCTACGTTGAATAACCTAGAATTTGCTGTGACACGTTCTAGCTGAGTGGATTTGTCTATTAAACAGCTTCCATAGCTGGCCGGCTTCAGCTAGTTAGGAGTTATGCGCGCCCGTAGCTCAGTGGATAGAGCGTTCGCCTCCGGAGCGAAAGGTCAGAGGTTCGAATCCTCTCGGGCGCGCCATATACCGAAAATAACCATCGAGTTTGTAAAGCAATCGACGGTTTAGGTTAATCCAATCACTTGTTATCACTTGATTCAGAACTGCGTGACTGCATTTTTTGATACAAATCGCTGAAATCAATTGGATTGATTAATAAAGGCGGGAATCCCCCATCTCGCACCGCATCAGCTAGAATAGATCGAGCGAATGGGAAAAGCATGCGAGGCCCTTCAATCATAACCAAAGGCCGGACATGTTCTTTTGCAACGCCTTCTGCAACCATGCAGACGCCTCCATAACTTACCTCGGCAACGAAAAATACATCTTCATCCCGAGACGCTGTCGCCCTAACGTGTACCATCGCCTCGAAATACTGACCGCCAAGCTCTCTAACTTCCACATCCACATCCACACTAATTGCTGGTGGCGGATTTAAGTTAGCTAGGCTCTGCGGCGCATTGGGGTTCTCGAAAGATAGATCCTTAAGGTATTGAACCGTCAAAGTGAGAGGCGCTGTCTCAGTGTTTAGGTCAGCTGTATTTTCTGTGTCAGCCATTATGGCTGTCTCCCTTCATGCAACGTCGACGGAATTCTAGCGTCATCCCGCAGAAGATTTTTGTTATGTGGCGGATACCATAATTTTCGCCTCAAACACAGGCCACATCAGGTTGGTGGTTTTATGGTCGGGCGAGGATCATGTTTCACAAATTCACCGTTTTTTAGCAATTGGCCACTCATCGCACGAATAGTTCCCCAATGGCACACTACTAGTGTTTTATTCCAATCGCTTTCGGCCGCCAGGCGCTTCCGAAACCCACATACACGAGCAAATAAATTACTCTCAGGTTCATCGAGCCCTGAATTTTTTGGATCTCCCGGGAATGCCCACCAGTTTGGAGATAAAGAAGAAAAATCCAGATTGGGCCAACGTCTAGCAAGGTCACTTGGGCTACTACCAATGTCGCAGGAAAAGCCAGCCAACTCGCGCACACAAGCATCCACGTGCACGTCTAAACCTAAACGATCTGCAACTATTAAAGCGGTTTCAATAGCTCGAGTATATGGGCTAGTTATAATCCTTGAAATCGGCTTCAAAGCCAGCAAATTCGCTGCATTCGCTGCCTGTTCTCTGCCTACCTCAGTTAAAGCAGGGTCCGGAATGCCCGGGTCAAACTTATTTTTTCCGAAATGGAGATTAAATACTGTCTGCCCGTGGCGGAGAAGGATCATTGATCATCCGAATTTTTTAATAGTTGATGACTGTTTCTGTCCGCAGCAGACCTTTGATCACTCTTTTCCGAAAAATCCCCTTCAATGATGGTCTCTTCAAATTTATCACTGCGACGCCGTTGCCAAAATCTAACAAAAACATGAGCCCAAAGTAACCTAGTTGGACGGAATACCAAGGAGAGTCCCAGGGCGTCAGTAATAAACCCTGGAGTCAACAATAAAATAGCTCCTATGAAAATTGCAGCCGCATCTGCAAGTGCTAGCGCCGCGTTTGCAGAGTTAGCTGCAGCGAGCCTCTGTATTGCTGCACGTCCCTCTGCGCGAGCTAGAGAGGCACCAACCCCAGCAGTCAAAATAATTAGAAAAATTGTTGGCCAAAGTCCAATTGCTTCACCCGCACTGATCAGAACGGCAATCTCAGCAATTGGAACCCCAACAAATAAAAGAAAGAATATCCAAGGCATGGTTGCTTTAACACTCTCCAACGCTATGGTGATTTCTAATTATAAAATTACTTGGGGCTAGCGATTTACCATCGCAATACCCAAATATAAACCTTAAGTGACCTCAATGGTTTTGGGCACTCATTAATCTATTGCGGCAGATCTAACCGCAGGTACCTTCGTACAGAAGGGCAGAGGGAGTACTTCGGATGGGCAACAATGACGCCCTAATCGAAATAATAATCCTAGCAGTTGTGGCGGGGTTTTTAATCCTTCGCTTGAGAAGCGTGCTGGGCAAGCGTCATGGGCACGAGCGACAAAGGTACGAAGAAAGCGAACGATACTCACCCAAAACCAATAGTGAAGAAAACAACAACGTTACTCCATTCCCTACGCGCGTTGATGCAAGTCCTCCATCAGTAGGGGCTGAGGTCAGCAAAATTCATTCACTTGACCCCAACTTTTCAGAGGATGAGTTCCTTGGAGGAGCGCAAGAAGCGTTCCGAATGATTTTAGCCGCATATGGCGGATCAGATCGTGAAACATTACGCGCACTTGCAAGTGATGAAATTTATGAAGAACTCGATGGAGCTATAAGCGGCAGAGAAGACCGTGGGGAAACACTCGACGCAACATTGATCGGAATTCAATCGGCAAGCATTGATCAAGTGGAAACAGTTGGATCCATTGCACGCGTTACAGTTCGTTTCGAGTCTGAACAAACTAACATTACTCGAAATTCCGAAGGGCAACCTATCGATGGCGCGCCTAATCAGGTTGAAACCATAATAGATTTTTGGACTTTTGAACGCGATATGTCTAATGACGATCCTAATTGGAAGCTAATCGAGACAGAAGCCGGCGAGTAGAATGAGGCGCTATGCCTACCTGCTACTGTTAACGACCGTATTGGCAAATTGTGGAGGCTCAGAAAAGCTTTCGCAATCACCCTCTGAAACCAATAACGACAACTTGGTAGAAACATCTTTTTCAAAATTACCTAACTGGCCTGAAGCAAACCTCTCTCCTGGACTTTTTGCTTTCCGAAAATCTTGCAAGCGCTTCTCACTTAAAAAAGCATCTTCAAAAGTATCAAAAGCCTGGCTAGAACTTGGTACCAATGGCGAATGGGCCTTCCTCTGTGAACAGTCCCAGTCTGTTGACGCATCAAATGCCAAGGAATTTATTGAAAAACACTTTCGTGTCTTTGAGGTAAAAACTCCAGTTAATGAAGGTTTATTTACAGGTTATTTCGAACCCGAATTTGAAGGTTCAAGGCGTCAGAGCCACCGCTATCAACACCCTTTATATAAGCCACCAGGTGATGTCATAACGGCCAATCTAGGTGATTTTGAAAAGGCACTGGGAGACAAATTGATCTACGGTCAATTAAGGGGAAAAACCTTTAAGCCGTATTACAGCAGAGCTGAAATCGCTGATGGAGCGTTGCAAGGGAAAGGCCTAGAACTAGTTTGGTTAGCAGATCCAGTTGATGGCTTTTTTATAGAAATACAGGGTTCAGGGCGGATCAAGTTAGCGGAAGGCGGCTGGATGCGTGTGGGATACGCAGGAAAAAATGGAAGGCCCTACAGAGCGATAGGTCGAGACCTTATTGAAATGGGAGAAATCCCTGCAGAAAAGATGTCAATGTCAGCTATTCGCAACTGGTTGAGCGCGAATTCAAGTCGATCCCAGAGTGTGATGAATAAAAACCCCTCTTACATATTTTTTAAGGAACGACATGGAGACGGACCAATCGGTGCTGCTGGAACAGCCCTAACACCAGGCTACAGTCTTGCAGTTGATCCCTCTTTCATTCCTCTGGGAGGCTTGGTTTATCTGGATGCAGAGCACCCTGATGAAAGTCAGCCCCGAATACAGCGACTTGTTGCTGCTGAAGATACAGGGAGTGCCATCAAAGGCGCTCAACGTGGCGATCTTTTTTGGGGCACTGGAAGTGCTGCTGGAAAAAATGCAGGTCACATGGCAAGTAAGGGGCGCTATTATCTTCTATCGCCAAAGTAAATTTAATTGGAGCCGAAAATGAAAATCTATGGCCGCGTCACATCTAGCAATGTCATGAAAGTTCTTTGGGCTGCGGATGAACTTGGACTCGATTATGACCGGATTGACGCCGGGATGAATTTTGGAGTTGTAGATTCTGAAGAATATCGCTCCATGAATCCTAACGGCAGGGTTCCTACTCTTGTCGACGGAGATTTAGTTCTTTGGGAATCAAACGTGATAGTAAGATATCTGGCAGCCAAACACGGTAAAGGAACATTGTGGCCAGAAGAACTTTCTACTCGCGCAGACCTCGAACGATGGATGGACTGGCAACAAACTGTTCAAAACATAACCTTTACACCAGTATTTTGGGGTCTGGTCAGAACACCGCCAAGCGATAGAGACCAATCTGCGATCGATGCAGCTGTTATTCAGTCAATTGCTGCAATGCAAATTCTAGAGGCACACCTGCAGGGTAAAAATTGGATTGGTGGCGACAAGCTCACCATGGCAGACTTTCCAGTAGGCCCAAACATTCATCGCTTTTTTAATTTGCCCTTCGATCGTCCAGATCTTCCTAATTTGAAAAAGCTTTATGATCGGATGTGCGAACGGCCAGCCTACAATAAAAATATCGCTTCCATCCCCATTTCCTAGGGAACTGTCTGCACTGTAGGAGCAAAAAATGACAGGTCCAGACATTCACGATCTTTACGAACGCATATGGTATGCAGTTCAAAAGAAGCAAATTGAGCTGGAATTTGACTTGAAGCTTTTAAATAAGCCTGGCAGTCCGGTGTTTAGTGCTCGTGATGCAGTATTACCCTGGGCTGCAACGTTTTTGCTTGGAATGGTGGGATGGCGGTTAGGTGGTTGGATAGGGTCAGTGGTCTCCATTTTAGCAATGCTGATCCTTACCGCGACCACGATTAATTACTCAGTGATGAAGCGACTACGCGAGCGTGCAGAAACGCATGCGCTAGCTGGATATCTAAGCTTTGAAGAACTGTGGAATGCGGGTGCAGTATCGCTTCGCATGGTTGGTAGCGAGAGTTCTGAATTCAAAGGCCCGAACCTCCATTGGACAACTTTTGCTGAAGGCCTGCCAAAAACTGAAGCTGAAAAATCAGAAGATAGAACGGGTCGGAAAAAATGATCGGCCGGGGTCGAAGGGATAGACGTGCATCAGATGCCGAACTTGAACTTTGGCAGAGAGCCGTTTCAGATACCGTACCAATTACCAAAAACATTGCAGCTACTGCTCGGAAGCAACGGACAAATATCCATGTCTCCGATCAAACAGCTAAAGAACCAGCTCTCCCATCAACGGGCAGAGCAACTAAAACACAGCCAATTGATAGAAATACCCTAGCCAGACTAAAGAAAGGCCGTATTGAAATTGAGGGAAGACTTGATCTACACGGCTTGAGCGCTTCGCAAGCTGAGCAAGCTCTGCATCGCTTTCTTCTCTCTAGTCATACAATCGGGCGAAAAGCTGTTCTGGTGATAACAGGGCGCGGCCTTAACCCAGATACTAACGGTCCTGGTATTTTGAAACGCGAAACACCTCTATGGCTAGATAGAATGCCAGAAATTGTTTCCTCATATGCCCAGGCAGACAGACGTCACGGGGGAGAAGGTGCTTTATACGTGCGCCTCAGACGCAAAAAGAGAGCGATTCCCGTAAAATGACCCCCAGCGCAATTTTAGCTGCAACAATTGAGATTATGGAGCAACAGGTGGAGCGGTCCGGTCCTTTGGACCTAATTACTGGCCGCTACCTTCGCCAACGAAGATACATCGGCTCAAAAGACCGGTCATCACTCATGGTTCGGGTCTTTGGACTAGCTCGCAGGCATTTTCGAATTGGGTGGCGCTTAGAACGAGCTGGCGCGCCTACGACACCACGTGCTCGTGTTATTGCGGACCTAATACTTACTGATGACCTGGAGCTGGATGCTATTTCAGCTCTATTTAACGGCGAGGGCCATGCTCCAAGAGCACTTGATTCTTCTGAATGGAGCTGGCTACTTCGATTAGGCTCATCCCCACTGGAAACCAGTGAAATGCCCGCACCAGTGCGACTGGAATGTCCGAACTGGGCTTGGAATGGCTTGAAAAAGGCTTTCGGGGAAAAAACTGAGTTGCAACTTCAGTCCCTTCTTCAGGAAGCTCCACTAGATCTCAGGGTTAATACACTTAAAACTGATACAAGAAGAGCTTTAAATGCAATTAAAAAAGCAGGTTTTCTTGCGGAATTCACACCCCTTTCAGTCACAGGCATAAGGCTAGAGCAGAGGGTAGCACTTGGCCGCCTGCCAGGACTACTAGAGGGATCTGTCGACCCCCAGGATGAAGGTTCTCAATTAGCAGCGGCGGCTCTGAATCCACAGCCAGGCGAACGTATTGCTGACTTTTGTGCAGGTGCAGGCGGCAAGACACTCGCTATGGCTGCGGCTATGAGAAATAAAGGCAGAATCCTTGCCCTAGATGATGACCAAAGGCGCCTGGATCGAGCTGCCCCAAGATTGGCAAAAGCTGGTGTGGATATTGTAGAGAGGCGACTTCTTACGCCAGGTCGAGATACCTGGCTCAAGCGACAGGCTGGCAAATTTGACGGCGTTCTTATTGATGCTCCCTGCTCCGGTGTTGGAGCGTGGCGCCGAAACCCAGATGCTCGATGGGGCCGTGGACAGCCAGACATTGCAAGCTTAACCAAGTTACAGTCAGAAATTCTCGATCGCGCTGCACGTCTTGTACGACCAGGAGGAAGGCTAGTTTACGTAACGTGTTCGTTAATTCCTGAAGAAAATGAATTACAAACAAGTGCATTTCTTTCACGAACCCCAGGGTTTTCTTACGGAACTCCTATTAATTTTCCTGTAAAGACCGATGACGGTCATGTCACTCTAACTCCAAGCGATACCGGGACTGACGGGTTTTTTATTGCTTGGCTGAATCGGGAAATATGATCCATTAATGTTCAATCCGCGTAACAACACGAAACGAACTTACCTCGTTCGTTTTTAAGGTCCAATTGAGAAGTGTTAGGTAAGATTGAAAATGTCCAATGAGTTCCACGTAGCTGAGGAAGACCTCTTTGAGTATGGGGCGGGCGCGTTAGAGGAAGCATGGAGTCTGGCAATAGCTGCTCATCTGTCATTCTGTACTTCTTGTCGATCAGCAACAGAACAGTTCGAAGCACTCGGCGGAATCGCGCTAGAGGACCTATCCCCTTCAGAGTTGGATGCAAACTCCCTAGCTTTGTGCCTCAAAACACTTGATGAACAAGCCCCTGAAGGCAATGAGTTTAGTGTTTCCGAAGGTAGTATTTTGCCTGGGGTGCTTCAAAAATATGTTGGATCCGATTTAGACCAAATTCAATGGAAACGTGTTGGCGGAGGGGTAAAGCAGGCCATTATTCCAACTAAAGGCAACGCTACCGCTCGTTTGCTTCGCATACCTCCAGGCGTCGCAGTTCCTGAGCACAGCCATAATGGAACAGAATTAACCGTTGTTTTAGCGGGCTCGTATGTAGACGGACCTCATCTGTTCGAGCGTGGTGACATTCAACAAGCTGACACTGAGGTGCACCACTCCCCTAGCGTTGTAGGGGCGGAAGAATGCGTGTGCTTAGTCGCAACTGACGCACCGCTTAAATTCAAATCGATTGTGCCAAGAGTAGTACAAAAATTTATCAGTCTGTGAGATCAATTACATAGTCAAAATTCAACTACCGCCTCGACTACGAGGACGCAACCTTCTTACCGCAACCAAAAATTTAACATCTTTCTGCCGATGACTAAACCGCAGTTTCAAATGATTTAAAGTCCGACGGAACTTGTTTGATTTTTGAAATCAAATCAGCGTGACGATCATCTTCGATATCATCTGGCAAATCTAACCTTATGGTATCAACGACACCTCCAAAAGAATCAGATATCGCTTGTGGCAGATTTTCATAAGTTCCAATTGCCGCGAACAGAGCGACGACGTCATCGGAAACCTCTCCAGCAAGTTCTGACCAACGCCCTTCCTTAGACATCGCGTGGAGTTTCAAGCCCAGATCCTCAAGACCATGCTGCTCAAATACTGGCAAATAGGTGCGAGTCGACCCATAAAACCCAACACGGTATCGAGCCCAATCTACACGTTTTTTAACAGCCTCCTCATCTGGCCCAGTACAAATGAAGCCTCCTCCGGAAATCTCGACCGCAGCGCGTTTGCGATTTGCCCGCGCCATACCTTCTTCAATCTTAGGCATACACACGTTTTCAATATATTTTCGAGTGCAGAAACTGTGGAGACGAACGCCATCGGCAACACGGCCCGCCATTCGAAGCATGTCAGGCCCAACCGCAGCTAGACTTATTGGAGGTAAAGAAAACCCAGTCTTTGGCGGAGAAAATTCTGGTGTCATCAAAGTGAATTGATAGTGCTCACCTTCGAATTTTAGCGGTTCGCCATATTCCCAACAACGCCAAATAGCTCGGATTGATTGAACGTATTCGCGAAGACGCGGTACGGGTGCGAACCAAGGTGTAGAAAATCGGCGCTCATTATGACCCTTGACTTGAGAACCCAACCCAAGCTCAAACCGGCCTCCGGACTGTGCATTAAGATCCCAACCAATATTAGCGGTAATCATTGGGCTCCGCGGAAAAGCAACCGCAATGGATGTACCAAGCTGGACTTTTTGTGTTTCTTGGGACGCCAGAGCCAGTGGCATAAATGGATCGTGGGCGAGTTCAGAGCTAGCAACGCCATCATAACCGACAGCCTCAGCCCACTGCGCACGGGATGAAGCTCGTTGCCAGTTATCAGTCGGGAGTTGGCAAATAACCCGCATAGCGATTTCCTGTCTGTTTTTGTTAGGTAAAGTTTAACCAAACCTGACCCAAGATTAAAATGGAGACTAAGCTCACTAGCTATTTTAGTGAAGCGGGCCTAAATAGCGCTAGCGCGGGGTAAGCTGCGCGATACGTTAGGACCTTAGAAATCCCGGGGCCGATATCGAAGCTCCAGGGAGCTGTCACTGCAGGGGATCGTGGTCTCCTACACACGGCGCCCACCTCACTTGGTGAGGTCCCGGAGGATTCGTTCCAGTCCGACGGTCAAGCGGCACCCCGCGCACCCCGGAGGGATAAACAGCATGCTCCCAATTGCTTCTGCAAAAGACTCCCTGCGCAAAGAGATGACCGCGCGCCGAAGGCATTTATTCAGCCAGAAACCGGGCGCTGGAGAGATAATTGCGCAGATTGCATTAAGCCACGGGCTTACGAAAACGGATGATATAATTAGCGTCTACTGGCCAATAAATAGCGAGCTGGACTGCAGACCTTTAATAAAGGCTCTATGGCAAATTGGCCGGCGCATTGCTCTGCCAACTTCCTCTGAAGAAAATAACCTCATGGTCTTTCGACGTTTCTCATCTGATACTGCGTTAGTGCCAGGTCTCTTTGGAACCCTACAGCCTCCGGAATCAGCGATTACTGTTGAACCAAATGTTCTTTTCCTGCCTGTACTCGCATTTGATGCATCTGGCAGGCGACTTGGATACGGTGGGGGTTTCTATGACCGAAGCCTTGCAAAGCTTCGAAAAAATAAATTTGTAAAAGCGTACGGCCTCGCTTTTTCAGAGCAAGAGCGTGAACGAGTCCCAACAGATGCCCTTGACCAGCCTCTAGACGGTATTCTAACCGAATTGGGTTTTCGGAAATTTGATTATAGCTAAAAAAAATTTGTAGAGGTTTTCTATGCGCATACTGTTCCTTGGAGATATAGTGGGGCGTTCTGGGCGCGAAGCTGTTGTTGCTGCAGCTCCCGGCCTTCGTGATAGCTTAGACCTCGATCTTCTTGTGGTTAATGGAGAAAATTCAGCCCATGGCTTTGGCATCACACCCAAAATCTGCAAAGAGCTCTATTCAGCAGGCGTAGACGTCATAACGACGGGCAATCACATATGGGACAATCGTGAAATCCTCACCCATATTGACGACGATAGAAAACTGGTGAGGCCCCTAAATTACCCAATAGGAACACCTGGCCGTGGTTGGGCAATTGTAGAAACTGAAAGAGCTGGAAAAGCTCTTATCGCGAATGTGATGCTCCGTCTATTTATGGATCCCCTAGATTGCCCATTTCAAGCAATGGACAAGGTCATGGCCACTGCTCTGCTAGGACGGGATGTTTCAGCCATCGTAATCGATATGCATGGAGAAGCTACAAGCGAGAAAAGGGCTATGGGCCACTTCCTAGATGGGCGAGCCTCTTTAGTAGTAGGCACTCACTCGCATGTTCCAACAGCAGATGGGCACATCATGACCGGAGGAACAGCCTACCTAACTGATGCTGGCATGTGTGGAGACTATGACTCAGTAATTGGCATGAGGAAGGAGGTGTCGGTACAAACTTTTCGCAGCAAGCGGCGCGGAGAAAGAATGGGCCCAGCAGATGGCCAAGGATCTTTGGCTGGTATTTTTGTCGAAACAGACTCAAAAACGGGACTGGCGAAAGAAGTTCGACCTTTTAGAGAGGGGTTTGGGTTAGAGCCCTCATAATATTCGGGTAGCGTTCGAGTAACTTTCGAGTTTTTTCAAGCCTGGATTTAGTAATAAAAATAACCGAAGGCAGACACGCTTCATGTTTCACCTATCAAGTGCTTTAGCCGCTTAATTATCGATATTTCTATGATCCAACAGGGATCTTTTATAGAGACCCTCAAACAGTCAAAATAACCAAAATAAATTTAGTTTTTTAACGACTACGTCTTGTTGATCTTGAATTCCCGCACTTTATCTTGAGCGATTCGTTGGCGTACCTGCCGACTTTGAGTATGATCAAATATGATACACACAGACATTGAAACATTGGCAGTAGGTAACAGCAATGGCGGGCCACTCACAATTTAAGAATATCATGCATCGCAAAGGTGCTCAGGATGCAAAACGCGCCAAAATATTTACCCGCATTGGTAGAGAAATAATGGTAGCTGTTAAAACAGGCGGCGGACCAGATCCTTCAGGAAACCCTGCTCTTAGGGCTGCGATCCAAGCGGCTCGTGGTGCAAATATGCCTAATGACCGTATTGACCGTGCTATCAAACGCGCATCAGGCGCGGATGGAGAAGCAGAAAACTTCGAAGAAGTTCGGTATGAAGGATATGGACCAGGTGGGGTCGCATTGATCGTTGAGACCCTCACGGACAACCGCAATCGAACAGCGGCTGACGTTCGCGCAGCTTTTAATAAATATGGTGGCTCTCTAGGAGAAACTAACTCAGTCGCTTTCATGTTTGACCGAGTGGGGCTCGTTATTTACGAGGACCCTAAGCTGGACCACGACACAGTTTTTGAAGCTGCACTGGAAGCCGGAGCAGAAGACGTTCAATCCAGTGAAGAACTGCATGAAATTTTCACAGCGGCCGATGATCTTTCCAACGTTCGAGAAAATCTTGAAGGCACCTTTGGCTCACCTTCTTCAGCGAGACTAGCTTGGCGACCACAAAATTCCACGCCAGTTGATAGTGATAAAGCTCACACCTTGATGAAGTTACTTGAAGTCCTGGATGAGCATGACGACGTCCAAACCATTTTTGGTAATTACGATATACCCGATGATGTGATGGCTGAGCTTGCCAACTAATATGTCATCGCCTCGCCGTATAATTGGTCTTGACCCTGGATTGCAGCGGACTGGGTGGGGTGTGATTGTGGCCGAAGGGAACCGTCTTTCACATATAGCTAACGGCGTTATACAAACAATGGCAAAAGCACCAATTCCTGAACGCTTAACTGAAATAGATGCGGGTATATCTGCAGTAATAAGTGAATTTCACCCAGATGAAGCGGCTGTCGAGGAAACATTTTTGAATAGAAATCCCGGCACTACCTTAAAGCTTGGACTAGCTCGAGGGGTTGTACTCCTTACCCCTGCACGAGCTGGACTGCCAGTATCAGAATATGCTGCTAAAGAAGTCAAAAAATCGCTGGTTGGTTATGGTTCAGCGGATAAAACGCAAGTAGCCGCGATGGCCTCTCGCTTATTACCCGGTGTCGAGTTTGCCAATGAGGACGCAGCTGATGCCATTGCCGTAGCAATTTGTCATGCACACGCCAGTCAAACTATGAACCGGTGGGCCAAGGTCGCCAATCAATGATAGGTCGTCTAACAGGAATTGTTGAAGACTTGGGTGGCAATCAAGCAATCGTCGACGTCAATGGCGTGGGGTACCTTGTTTATTGCTCCTCAAAAACACTTGCCGTTGCCGAAACAGGTTCGCCCGTGCGGCTAGAAATAGAAACACAAGTGCGGGAAGATGCATTCATTCTTTATGCGTTTGCGGCAAAACAAGAAAAAAACTGGTTCAAACTCCTGACCAGCGTGCAAGGTGTAGGTGGTCGGGTGGCATTACAAATCCTATCTGCTCTTGGACAAGATGAACTTGCTACGGCTATTCTTTCTGAGGATAGAAAGGCTGTTTCTCGTGCCGATGGTGTTGGTCCTAAGCTAGCACAACGTATCATCTCAGTTCTCAAAGACCGGGTAATTGAAACTGACACCGCCCCAAATATTTTGCATCCAAGTGATGAAGCAAGCTCAAGCAGTCAAAGTGGGGCAGAGCACACGGAAGCCATTTCGGCCCTTGTAAATTTAGGGTACGGACGTGCAGAGGCATTCTCTGCCGTATCGCGCGCCGTGAGCAAAATTGGAACAGATGCAACGCTGTCTGCTCTTATAACGGCATCGCTTAAAGAGGCGGCTGGTTCATGACGGAAGATCGTCTTATTGATGCTTTGGCTCATGACGATGATTCTGGTGAAGCCTCCATGCGGCCAGAACGTCTGTCAGACTTTGTTGGCCAAGCTAAAGTGCGTGAAAACTTAGAAGTTTTTGTAAAGGCCGCAAAAAATCGAGGTGATGCACTAGACCATGTGCTTTTGATTGGTCCCCCAGGCCTCGGTAAAACAACGTTAGCGCAGATTGTGGCGGCTGAACTGGGTGTTGGTTTTCGAGCAACTTCAGGGCCAGTAGTAGCGCGCGCCGGCGACCTTGCTGCTCTCCTTACAAACTTACAGCCCCGCGATGTACTTTTCATTGACGAAATACATCGTCTTAATCCTGCCGTAGAAGAAATTCTCTATCCAGCAATGGAAGACTTTCATCTGGATTTAATCATAGGAGAAGGACCAGCGGCGCGCTCAGTCCGTATCGACTTACCTCCATTTACTCTAGTAGCTGCAACAACTAGAGCCGGACTGGTACAAGGACCTCTTCGGGACCGGTTTGGAATCCCACTACGCCTTGGTTTTTACACTGTAGAGGAATTATCCCGCATTGTTATGCGTGGCGCAGGAATTCTTTCCACCTCTATGACACTAGATGGAGCCGAAGAAATAGCTAGGCGGTCGCGCGGCACTCCGAGAATTGCTGGACGCCTACTCCGCCGGGTCAGAGACTTCGCTGCAGTTGAGGGCCTTGATAACATAGATGCCCATGCAGCCGATCGAGCATTGTTGAGATTGGAAGTTGATACCGAAGGTTTAGATGCCATGGATCGCCGCTATCTTGCCTGCTTGGCAGAACGTTACAACGGAGGACCAGCTGGGGCGGAAGCACTGGCGGCTGCACTCGCTGAACAACGGGACGTAATTGAAGACGTTATAGAGCCTTTTCTTATTCAACAAGGCTTTGTGCTAAGAACACCAAGAGGGCGCATGCTACCTCCTAAAGGCTACCAAGCAATTGGGATTACGCCACCTACAAAATCAGGCGAGGGGGATCTGTTCAACTAATGAACAGCGCCGCCCCCGAAACCCTAACGGTCCGAGTGTACTACGAAGATACAGACGCTGGCGGAATTGTTTATCATGCCGCTTATCTTCGGTTTGCAGAACGCGGGAGGACAGAATTTGTCCGAAAACTTGGTATAGACCAGCAACAGTTGCGCATTGAAACAGGTTCTGGCTTCGTTGTGACGTCGCTTACCATCGATTATCTGAAACCCGCTTTCCTCGACGACACTTTAACGATCACCACGGAGATTGATCGTATTCGACCTGCCAGCGTGAATTTTAAACAGACGGTGGCTCGGGAGAGCCAAATTATAGCCCATCTTAAAGTTCGAGTTGCGTGTTTAGATGGTGATGGACGTTTAACACGACTACCAAGAGCTTTTGCTATATCGCCTTAGTTCCGCCCTTTTTTTGGCTAGAAAGAATAAAATTATGGATAACACAATTGTATCTGAGGCTGTTAGCCAGTCTGGCGGACTTTCCCCAGTAGAGCTTTTTCTCGCCGCAGACTTCGTCGTTAAGACAGTAATGGCAATTTTGCTTGCTCTATCAGTCTGGTGCTGGGCTGTAATTGTAGCCAAGTGGCGTCTGATCGTTCAGCTTAATAAGGATGCCTCCGATTTTGAGGATGCATTTTGGTCTGGTGGATCACTTGATGAACTTTACGATAGGGTTAGTAGCAATCCTCTAGATCCTATGACATCTGTTTTTTCTGTCGCCATGCGTGAGTGGCGCCGTGCCGCGAATAAAGAACCCCAGAAAAATTTTGGCGTAGGCCTAAAAGAACGCCTAGACCGGGTAATGTCTGTAGCTATCGGTAGGGAAATGTCACTAATTGAGAAGGGCATGACAGTTCTCGCCTCAACTGGATCTACAGCTCCATTTATCGGTCTCTTTGGAACAGTCTGGGGTATTATGAATAGCTTTGGCGCGATTGCTGCTGAAAAGACCACAAATCTTGCCGTCGTAGCACCCGGGATTGCAGAGGCTCTATTTGCCACTGCAATGGGTTTATTCGCTGCAATTCCTGCTTCCCTTGCCTACAATAAATTTGCGGCAGACATGAATCAGTATTCTGGCCGACTTGAGACTTTTGCTGGTGATTTCCAAGCAATTCTCTCCCGTCAAATTGATGAGGAGGGATAGAGCATGGCGGGTGGCCTGATTGGGCGCAGCACTGGAAATAGGAGAGGACGTCATAGGCCTCTAGCTGAAATAAATGTAACACCATTTGTTGATGTTATGCTGGTGCTTTTAATTGTTTTTATGGTCACCGCACCACTTTTAACCGTGGGAGTTCCTGTCGAACTACCAAAAACGGCAGCAGCTCAGCTTGTCGACCGAGACGAGCCTCTAATTGTCACTGTAGATAGCGAAGGACGCGTCTTTCTTCAGGAGACTGAGCGCAGTTTAGATGCCTTGATTGCCACACTGAACGCAATTCGTGCTGAAAAGCCAGATGGCACTATCTATGTACGAGGCGACAAAGAAATAGCTTATGGCGAAGTAATGCAGGTTATGGGAGCTCTTGTTAAAGCAGGCATTACGAAGCTTTCACTTGTAGCTGAAACACCCAATTCAGGTCGTTGAGCCCGTGCATGGCAACATACTCGTCTCATTTTTGGGCCATATTGCCCTTATCCTCGTGATGGCTTTCGGCCTACCAAGCTTTTTTCAGCCGGAAGAAACTGGTTTAACAGCTAATAGCGTCGGGATTATTAGCGAGGTTCAACTTGCAGAGCTCAAAAGTGGTGGATTGCCACCACCAAAAGATGCAAAGAAAAGTAAAACCTCAGATGCGAAAACTCGTCCTACTCCAGCTGCCAAATCAAAAGAACCTAATTCAGCAAACTCGCCTAGGTCAGCCCCAACTTCGGCAAAAAAATCATCTAAAAACGCGAAAGCCAATTCTTCGGCAGCATCACCGACAGCTAAAGCAGCTCCCCGCCCATTACCGCCAAAACGGTCTAAGTCTCTGGAGGCGAAGAAACCTAAGCCTGAAGCAACTAAAACTAAACCGCCTAAAGTAGCGGCACGAACATCGACAGAAAAACTGCAAACTAAAAAACCGGCCCCTGTGCCACCACGCCGTACTGTTGAGGCAAAGCTCCCACAAAAACCGGCACCTAAACCTCAGCCCCCAAAACCAGCAGTCAAACCTATGCCCAAGGAAAACGCAGATGATGCATTCGCTAACCTAATTGGGGGTGCCATTGGAGTAGAAAATAAAAAAGATGATATGAGTGCGATTGCTGACGCGTTAGGCGTTGGCGTATCCAGCGGCCCTTTATCCAATACTATTCAACAAGCTATAGCATCACGACTTGGAATGTGCTGGACCCCATTGAAGGGAGCGCCAGGGGCAGAAGATCTTATCGTTGAAGTTAGAATCCGATTATTGCCCACTTCAGAGGTAGACCAAGTTGAGATAGTCAAAAGACCCCCAGGTCAATTCGGCAATGTAGCTGCCCAGAGAGCGGAACAAGCTGTGCGCAAATGTAATCCATTCAATAAATCAGGTATTTTAACGCTGCCATTAAATAAATATCGAGACTGGCGAGAAATGCGTATTACCTTCGATCCCCGCAAGTACACAGGTTAGGAACTCCCGAATGAAACGAATTCTTCAGATCCTGATTCCTCTGGTCTTAATGCTGAACATGGCATCACCTGCACAGTCGCAACTTAGGATCTCTGTTGAGGATGGTCTTCGCGAACCATTACCAATCGCGTTTGCCCCTTTCATAGCTAAAAGTGGCTCCTCTGCCGGCATGGGACAGAATTTGGCTGATGTGGCTATTGCTGATCTCGAAAGTTCACGCCTTTTTAGAGCAATCGACCCAACAGCATTCATCCAAACTCCAGCTGCTGCTGCCATCGCACCTCGATTTTCAGATTGGCGCCAAATCAATGCGCAAGCACTAATTACAGGCACAGTGGGAGGTGAACCAGACGGCCGTATCCGGGTCGAGTTTCGCCTTTGGGATGTTCTCGGGGAATCTCAGCTTGTTGGCCAAGCATATGTAACTCAGAAGGAAAATTGGCGGCGGGTTTCCCATTTGGTAGCCGATACCATCTACAAATGGCTGACCGGAGAAAAAGGTTATTTCGATACTCGTGTAGTCTATGTAGCAGAGTCGGGTGCCGCAGACCGAAAGATTAAACGTTTGGCCATCATGGACCAAGATGGTGCCAACCATTCCTACCTTACCAGTGGAAGAAATCTTGTTCTAACGCCGCGCTTCTCTCCCTCTCGCCAAGAAATTACCTACATGTCTTATGCCGGGCGTCGTCCACGTGTCCGCATCTTGAATGTTGATACCAATCAAGATGAAACATTAGGACCGATTGACGGTATGACTTTTGCGCCACGTTTCTCTCCAGATGGGGAGAAATTGCTATTCTCCGCAGAACAGCGTGGTAATTCAGACGTTTTTGTCCTTGATCTTCGCAGTCGAAAAAGAGTGCGGTTAACTAATCATCCTGCGATCGATACATCACCCTCTTTCTCACCCAATCAGAGAGAGGTGGTATTCAACTCTGATAGAGGCGGCTCTCCGCAGCTATATGTGATGGCGTCTGATGGAACTAACGCTCGGCGGATCTCATTTGGTGGGGGACGCTACGCAACCCCAGTATGGTCTCCACGTGGGGACCTTATAGCGTTTACAAAGATTGAAGGAGGCCGGTTTGGTATTGGGGTAATGCGGTCGGACGGCTCCAATGAACGAATGTTATCTCAATCGTATTTCGAAGAGTCGCCAACTTGGGCACCAAATGGTCGAGTGATTATGTTCTTCAGGCGAACCCCAACCGATCGCCAAGGACGAGGTGGGAAAAGCCGTCTATTTATTGTTGACGTAGCAGGGGGTGAACCTAGGGAAATAAAGACACCTGGGGATGCATCCGACCCTGCTTGGTCTCCACTATCACCATAGTTTAAAGAATCTTTCCTACACAACCTTGAGGTATTGTTTTGGTTCAAGTACTACAGGAGTAACCAAAGCGTTGGTTTGAAGGTCGTCAAGAACTTTTTCGGCGCTGCATTTTGGGGAAGCTAAAAGATGAAGCTTAAAAATTTAGCAATTATTGGCATTGCTCTACTGATGAGCGCTTGCGCGGCAACTAACGACCAAGCTGCATCAAGCGGATCTGCATCTGGCGCAAGCGGTGACTCGGCAAAAAGTCAAATGTCTCGCGACGTCTCCACCTCTTCGAGCTCAGCATATGCTCCGGGCAGCCAGGAAGAGTTGCAGGAGTCAATCGGAGATCGTGTGTTCTTTGACACAGATCGTTATGACCTCTCTGCCGAGGCTCAGGCAATTGCAGGCTCATGGGCGGATTGGATGAAAAAGCACCAAAACGTTCAAATTGAGATCGAAGGACACGCCGATGAGCGAGGAACCCGCGAGTATAACCTTGCGTTGGGAGCTCGCCGGGCTAACGCCGTGAAAGATTTTCTTACCTCTCTCGGTGTTCAAGCCAATCGGGTGAGCACCGTATCCTACGGAACTGAGCGTCCAGAGGCTCTAGGCTCGAATGAAGAAGCTTGGTCCAAAAACCGTCGAAGCGTGGCGGTAGTTCGCTAATTAGCGCCATGGATTTGGCGCATTGTCGCAATATTGGAGCGGCATGCGGTTACTGAGTTTCTCTCTTGCAATTATTGTTGCTACGCTGGGCCCGCCACTGGCGGCTCAGCCAGCAACGCCCGACGAACTCGCCTTCAGACAGCGTCTTGAAGAGAGACTGCAAGGTCTGGATCTTCAGCTTCGCGAGTCGACTGGCGCAATAGAAAAACTGCAATTTGAGCTTCGTAGCGCCTATCAGCGCATTGAAAAGCTGGAATCAGAACTCGCTGCAAGTCGGAAGCCTGTCGATTCTACCACTAAGAATGAGACTTCAAAACCTGCTCCTCTGCAGCCCTCCCAATCGTCAGCCCCGAATAATCTTCCAGGAACATTGCCCGCTGGGGACGCTCAAGTCGAGTACGATGCTGCGTTCGGTCTTCTCAGACGAGGCGAGTTTGAGGCTGGAGAACAAGCGTTCAATGTATTTCTTATGCAACATCCCGAGCATAAATTAGCCGGAAATGCTCGATACTGGATTGCTGAAACACTTTACGCGCGTCAGAGGTTTCAAGAGGCTGCTAGCGCCTTTTTAGAAGCTTGGCAAAAAGACATTCGCGGACCTAAAGCACCCGATAATCTTCTTAAGCTGGGTCTTTCTCTTGGAAAGATGGGCAAAAACAAAGAAGCATGCATTAGCCTCAATAAACTCCTCTCAGATTATGCTGATGCACCTGCCAGAATAAGTAACATCGCGTCGCGCGAACGTCAGTCTATGAACTGCGGCTGATGGCTGTAGAGCCAGACTGGTCTCCTCAACCCGTCTCCGTTGGGGCATTTGCAGCGACCATGGCTCGATTAGAGCCCTTCGAACCTCAACCCTTACTTGCTGTAGCAGTGTCCGGTGGGCCGGATAGCATGGCACTTGCTATGCTCGCCAGTGACTGGGCACGTCAGCGTGGAGGTTCTGTACATGCCATTCTTATTGACCATGGTTTGCGCGCAGAATCAGAAGATGAAGTGCGAATTGCATCAGATGCATTATCTGCCCGCGGCATAGAAACCACTATAGAAACATTGTCAGGTCCAGCCCCACGAAACGGCAAACCAGCATGGGCGAGGCAAGAGAGATATAAAAGCCTTATGATGACTACCCATAGGCTTGGAGCACTTCATCTTCTTACCGGACATCATCGCGACGACCAGGCTGAAACTTTCATCCTAAATCTGGAAAGAGGCAGCGGGGTAAAAGGACTTTCTGGAATGGCAGCAAACCGAGGGGTTGGCTCAGCAAGGATTATTCGCCCACTTTTAAATTTTTCAAAAGCGCAATTGCACTCCACAGCGTTAATGTATGGCTTGCCGGTAGCCCACGATCCAAGCAACCAGGACTTTCGCTACTCTCGCACTCGGGTCAGAGCGCAATTGGACAACTTAGAAATTAGGCGCCTGGCCGATACATCCGCTCGACTTGCAAACGAAGACATAGCTCTAGAGCTTGCCGTATCAAACTTGGCCGCCAACGCACTTACAATTACCCCTTTAGGTGAAGCAACCATCACAATGAAGAAAATGGCGGAAGCGCCGGCTGTTATTGCCCTTCGACTTTTTACGCGTATAGCTCATGCAATAGGCGGTCGCGAGACCCCTCCAAGACAAGAGCGCGCCGAAGCGGCTTTGAACCAAATTATTTCGAAAACAAAGTCAAAACTGACACTCGGAAGCGCAATTATCACTAGGGTTGAGGATCGGCTGAATTTTCGCAAAGAACTTGGCAAAAACCCTCTTCCTGAAATCACTAGCCCAGGTCACTGGGACGGTAGATTTGACGTTGCTGTCTATCCATTCTGGCCTGAAAACTGTGTAGTTCGAGGACTAGGCTATGAAGGACTCCGACAACTTGAATCTTCCACTGCCAAGAATCGAATTTATCGATCTACCCCAAGGTCCGTGCTCGCAGCGGCCCCTGCTCTTTGGCAAGGCAAGCAGCTATTAATTGGACCAAGTCTTGCGGGCGAATTTATGGGAATTGACCAAACCTACTTACAGGTATCGTTTCGGCCACGAAGACCAATTGCTCCTTGTTAAACGCACATAGAGACTTATGTGTATAAAACGTACAGAATAACGCTACCGATTCTGCTGATAGCGAAAAGACAATAGAGAGAAGTTTTGTGAAGGGCATTTCAAAAAATATGCTGATTTGGGCCGCTATCTTTGTGGCCCTCGTTCTTCTATTCCAAGCCTTTCAGGGTGGGAGCCTCCAAGGTGGGTCTAGCAAACTTCGGTATTCCGAGTTTGTTGCCCAGCTGAAGGATGGAAGAGTCCAAGAAGCAATTATTCAAGGCCGGAACGTTTCGGGACGGCTTTCTGATGGAACAACCTTCCAAACTTACTCACCCGACGATCCCCAACTGGTTCAAAGATTAATTGATGCTGGCGTCAACGTTACTGCGGCGCCCGAGGAAGAAAATCGACTGCTTTCAGTGCTTATCTCGTGGTTCCCCATGCTCCTCCTGGTAGGTGTTTGGATTTATTTTATGCGGAACATGCAAGGAGGTGCCGGTCGAGCCATGGGCTTCGGAAAGTCTAAGGCGAAGCTGCTCACAGAGAAATCAGGTCGTGTAACTTTTGAAGATGTGGCCGGGATCGAAGAAGCTAAAGGGGAGCTTGTAGAAATCGTAGAATTTTTACGGGATCCTCAGAAATTTCAACGACTTGGAGGGAAAATTCCAAAGGGCTGTCTTCTTGTAGGCCCCCCAGGCACGGGTAAAACTTTGTTAGCTAGGGCCATCGCTGGCGAGGCTAACGTTCCTTTTTTCACAATTTCTGGCTCAGACTTTGTCGAAATGTTCGTCGGCGTTGGTGCAAGCCGCGTCCGCGATATGTTCGAGCAAGGTAAAAAGAATGCTCCATGCATTATTTTCATAGATGAAATTGATGCCGTAGGTCGTCATCGGGGCGCTGGACTCGGCGGAGGCAATGATGAGCGTGAACAAACTCTGAATCAAATGCTTGTTGAAATGGATGGCTTTGAGGCCAACGAGGGAGTAATCCTCATCGCAGCAACCAACCGACCAGATGTTTTAGACCCTGCACTTCTACGACCCGGTCGTTTTGATAGGCAAGTTGTTGTTCCCAATCCCGATATCCGAGGCAGAGAGCAAATTCTCAAAGTCCACATGCGCAAAATTCCTCTTGGCAGTGACGTAGACGCTAGGGTTATAGCGCGCGGAACGCCGGGGTTCTCTGGCGCAGACCTTGCTAACCTGGTCAATGAAGCCGCCCTCATGGCTGCACGTCGTAACAAGCGAACTGTATCCATGTCAGAAATGGAAGACGCCAAGGATAAGGTCCTCATGGGCGCCGAGCGGCGGTCTATGGTTATGTCCGAAGATGAAAAGAAACTAACCGCTTATCACGAAGCTGGTCATGCCGTGGTCATGCTTCATGTTAAAGGGCACGAACCCCTCCACAAAGTCACGATTATTCCACGTGGACGGGCCTTAGGTTTGGCAATGTATTTACCTGAGCGGGACAGGCTTTCGCAGTCCATAACTGAAATTAAAGCGCTAATCGCGAGCGCGTTTGGTGGGCGAGTGGCGGAGGATATGATTTTTGGAGCGGAGAACGTCACCACTGGCGCCGCCCAGGATATTAAAGTGGCCACTCAGTATGCGCGACGGTTAGTTACTGAGTTTGGCTTCTCTGACAAACTCGGGCCTCTGCGCTATGCGGATAACGAAGAAGAAGTCTTCCTGGGGCATTCAGTTACTCAACGAAAAAATGTATCCGATGCAACAGCTGCAGTGATTGATTTAGAGACTCGGCGATTTGTTGAAGAGGGTGAGGCTGAAGCTCGACGCATTCTAGAAACATATCGCAATGAGCTAGAAATGATTGCAGAGGCACTGCTCGAACATGAAACTCTTGACAGATCTGATATTGATGGACTGTTGCGAGGTGAACCCATTGAACGGTCTAAACCGACAGAACCTCCCGAAGGTGCGCCTACTGGCGGCGGCCCAAGGTCGTCTATCCCTGGGGGAAAACGGCGTCGTGGCTCTGGACCAACTGGAGACCCTGCACCTCAGCCCAGTAGCTAGTCATCGGACGTTTTATAGGCTGACTTGCCGTGGAAAATAATTTTAGGACAGATCGGATATTCCTTATTAAGGATTATTGATCTAAAACCTTGTTCATAAATGTTTGAACCTGATGCGTGATTAGGAGGGGAGCTATGGCTGCAGACAATCGTCCGCTATCGCCGCACCTGCAAATTTATCGGCCCCAATGGACATCATTTTTATCAATTTTGCATCGAGGCACAGGTATAGTTCTATCTATTGGCATCATCTACATCGCATGGTGGTTAACCGCTGCCGCGACGGGTGGGGATTACTATAAAACCTTTGAATGGTTTGCCGGTTCAATCATCGGCAACCTGTTCTTCATGGGCTTCACATTTTCTTTGTTCTACCATTTAGCCAACGGTATTCGGCACTTGGCTTGGGACACCGGTAGAAATTTAGAGTTAGAAGACGCATATAAGTCAGGACTAATGGTGGTGGCTGCTGCCATCATACTAACCGCAATTGCTTGGATAATGGCCCTGGTAGCTTAAAGGATAGTTGAAGATGTCAATGACAAATCCCCTTGCCAGGGTTCGTGGGCTTGGATCTGCAAAAGATGGAACTCATCACTGGATTGTCCAGCGGATGACGGCAGTGGCACTGATTCCACTTACTTTGTGGTTTGTAGTTTCATTGATCAGTCTTATCGGAAGCGATCTGGTTGCGGTCCAATCTTGGCTGTCATCTCCATTCAACGCGGTAATGATGATTTTAACCCTAGTTGCGGGTTTCCATCATGCTCAACTCGGACTCCAAGTGGTTATCGAGGACTACATCCATGGGCATGGAAAGAAAATCGTTGCGCTTTGGGTAATGAAGGGCGCCGCAATCTTCTTTGGGGCAGCTTCTGTCTTTTCTGTAATTAAACTTAGCTTCGGAGGGTGAGGGCATGACTCAGTCCTACGATATCGTTGATCATACGTATGATGTGGTTGTTGTAGGCGCTGGCGGTGCCGGCCTACGCGCAACGTTTGGTTGTGTTCAGGCAGGGCTTAAGACGGCTTGTGTAACTAAGGTGTTTCCAACGCGTAGCCATACTGTAGCGGCACAGGGTGGTATCGCGGCCAGCCTAGCCAATATGTCAGAGGACAATTGGAAATGGCATATGTATGACACCGTTAAGGGGTCAGACTGGTTAGGCGACCAAGATGCAATTGAGTATATGTGCCGACAAGCAGTGCCATCCGTAATCGAGCTTGAGCACTACGGACTTCCCTTCAGCCGTACTCCAGATGGTAAGATTTACCAGCGTCCATTCGGTGGGCACATGCGAAATTTCGGCGAAACACCAGCACAACGTGTTGCAGCGGCAGCAGATAGAACTGGTCACGCTCTTCTTCATACCTTGTATCAACAAAGTCTGAGAAATAATGCTGAGTTCTTCATCGAGTACTTCGCCATTGACCTGATTATGGATGATGATGGGTCCTGCCGGGGCGTTGTTGCTTGGAATCTGGATGACGGCACCATTCATCGGTTCCGTGCTCAAACGGTAATTCTGGCAACTGGTGGATACGGTCGTGCCTACTTCTCAGCGACATCCGCTCATACTTGTACAGGTGATGGAAACGGTATGGTGGCCCGTGCTGGACTGCCAAATCAAGATATGGAATTCGTTCAATTCCATCCAACTGGAATTTATGGTGCAGGCTGCCTCATTACCGAGGGAGTGCGTGGCGAAGGTGGCTACCTTACCAATTCGGAGGGTGAACGCTTCATGGAACGCTACGCTCCAACTGCAAAAGACCTTGCCAGTCGTGACGTAGTTGCTCGTTCAATGACCGTTGAAATACGCGAAGGGCGTGGAGTGGGCTCTGGTGCGGACCACATATATCTGCATCTCGAGCACTTAGGTTCGGAAGTTTTAGAAGAACGTCTACCGGGCATAACTGAAACCGCTAGAATTTTTGCTGGAGTGGATGCTGCAAAACAGCCAATCCCAGTGCTTCCAACAGTCCACTACAACATGGGCGGGGTGCCCACCAACTATAATGGTCAAGTTTTGCGACCTACCGCAGCTGACCCAGCAGCAGTTGTGCCTGGCCTCATGGCTGTTGGTGAATGCGCTAGTGTATCGGTTCATGGCGCAAACCGGTTAGGAGCAAATTCACTGCTAGATCTCGTCGTTTTTGGCAGAGCAGCGGGTCTTTTCTGTGGCGAGAATATAACTCCAGGTGCAAATCAGCCTGAGTTGAAGCCAGGAAGCGATGATTTGGCTCTCTCTAGGTTAGATCGACTCCGCAATGCTGATGGCTCCACCTCTACAGCCGAAATTAGAGATGGAATGCAGCGCACTATGCAGAACAATGCCGCAGTCTTCCGGACAGCTGCAGTTCTTGAAGAAGGCTGCAGAATGATGGACCAGCAGGCTGGAGCGCTTGAAGATATTAAAGTGAATGACAGATCGATGATCTGGAATTCCGACCTAGTTGAGGCTCTTGAATTAGAAAATTTGATGGATTGTGCACTCACAACTATCATGGGAGCAGAGGCTCGCCATGAAAGTCGCGGAGCACATGCGCATGAAGATTATCCAGATAGGAATGATGAGGAGTGGATGAAACACACCCTCGCTTATGTAGATGAAAAGCACAAAGTGCGCCTTGATTATCGACCAGTTCACACATTCACCCTTTCGGACGATATTGAATATATCGAGCCGAAAGAGCGCGTTTACTAAGGTAAGGGATTTAAAATATGGCTGAATTCACCTTACCTAAGAATTCTAAAGTCGGAGAAGGCAAAAGACATCCTGCTCCTTCCGGCGCAACGAATGTTAAGACATTCCGTGTGTATCGCTGGTCCCCCGACGATGACAAGAACCCAGAAGTCGATTCCTTTGAAATTGATATGGACGACTGTGGGCCTATGGTCCTCGACGCTTTGATTAAGATTAAAAATGAGGTGGACTCAACCGTTACATTTAGACGGTCGTGTCGCGAGGGTATCTGCGGTTCTTGTGCCATGAATATTGATGGTACAAATACCTTGGCATGTTTAAAGCCGATTGAAGAGGTGAAAGGCGATGTGAAGGTCTATCCACTGCCTCACATGCCTGTGATCAAAGACCTTGTGCCTGATGTGTCGCAAATTTACGCCCAACTAGCTTCTATTGAGCCATGGCTCAAAACTGTCACGCCACCACCGCCCGACGGCGAACGTCTTCAAAGTCCAGAAGACAGAGCAAAGCTTGATGGGTTGTGGGAGTGCATCCTCTGCTTCTGTTGTTCAACAAGTTGTCCTAGCTATTGGTGGAACGGCGATCGCTATCTTGGCCCCGCCATACTTTTACAGGCATACCGCTGGCTTGCTGACAGCCGTGATGAAGCTAAGGGTGAGCGCCTAGACGCTTTAGAAGACCCATTCCGTCTCTATCGATGTCACACCATCATGAACTGCACCAAGACCTGTCCAAAAGGACTTAACCCAGCAAAAGCTATTGCTGAGGTAAAAAAGATGATGGTGGAGAGGCAAGGCTAACGGCTAGTTGCCGTTAGCTCTGGGATAATTTTTGTCCTTTTTTAGCTGTTTTTATTGTTAAGCTAAGGCCAAAAAACCTTGATCGTTTAAAGCGGTTAAGGTGTGCTGTTATATGTGCAGTTATCCCATTTCGTCCCCTTTAACGGTCTATCTAATGCTCCCATTTCCCGAAGAGTGTTCACCTTCTTATTAAAATGTTTAGACCGAACCAGAGCCGACATGCCCCGTCGCTGGCAAAATTTCCTTAGATATATTGTCATCTGTGAAGGACTGATCATACTTTCTGCGGAGGAGTATGATTAATGCCTAACACCTCAACCAGTGAAGAAATCGCGTTTCAGGAATATCTCAAGGCAGGAGAGGCTAGAGCCATGGCCCTTGAAAACCGTGGGCCTGTTCGCTTCACTGATACAGGGGAACTGCATCCTGAGATTGTGGAAGCGTTCTGGCGCGTGGGTTTCTATGTTTTCGAAAATGTGCTTCGGCCAGAGGAAATTGAAGACCTCAAAAATGATGTTCGACTTATACAGTCTCGTCTGCCTGTCACAAAAGGTGGAAAGTTAGATTCAAACGGCAAATTAGCACTAGGCGCAGACCAGAATGGCCGTAACTTTTACTGGTCCAAACCACTGGCAGATCCTTTTGGCGGAACAGATCTCGCTGGTGGTAGACATCCTGTAAAAATGCGAGAACCAAAACCTAGGGCAGGAACACCGGAAGAGATAGTCTATCTCATTCTTGGCTCACTCCAATACTCGGACGCGTGTCTCCGAGTCTATGGTCACCCAGATTTACTTCGCATTGCGGCAGCAATAAACGGTGAGGACTTCACTCCTTTCAACGAAGCTTTGTTTATAAAGGCGCCGGGCCTTGGAGCGTCGGTTGCTTGGCATCGGGATGGACTGACCCACTATGATTCCCCCAACTGGGATGAAGGCGTGCACGGTTTCAATTTTATGGGACAAGTATTCGGTTGTACGGCTGCAAATGGGGTATGGGTCGTCCCTGGCAGCCACAAACTGCGCCGCGTTGATATCCCAGCAATGGCTGCCGCGGCACAATCTGACCAATTTCCAGATGCAGTCCCTATAATTTGTGCAGCTGGTGATGTGGCAATGACAAACCGTCAGGCGATCCATGG
>VMBT01000226.1_pt1 | contig 38216 bp, 33 predicted proteins | sample 4404301 | NCBI WGS metagenome assembly VMBT01 (sample SAMN12238535, study PRJNA552566) | marine metagenome | isolation source: Coastal seawater | place: USA: coastal Georgia, Sapelo Island | collected 2008-08/2009-08
AACGGTAAGGAGATCACATTTGTAGATACACCGGGTCACGAAGCCTTTACGGCGATGCGTGCTCGTGGAGCGAAAGTGACCGACGTTGTTATCATCGTAATTGCTGCGGACGATAGCGTGATGCCTCAAACGAAAGAGGCGATCAGCCACGCTCAGGCAGCCGGTGTGCCGATCATCTTCGCATTCAACAAGATTGATAAGGAAGGAGCCAATACGGACAGGATCCGTGAAGAACTTTCTCAAATGAACATTCTCGTTGAAGAATGGGGTGGTAAATATCAGGCTCAGGAGATCTCTGCCAAGAAAGGTCTTCACATAGACGAGCTGCTCGACAAAGTACTTCTCGAAGCGGAAATGCTTGAACTGAAAGCCAATCCGGATAAGAGAGCAAAAGGTACGGTCATGGAGGCGAAACTCGACAAGGGTCGAGGTATCACAGCTTCATTGCTCGTTCAGGAAGGAACCTTGGAAATTGGAGATGCACTGGTTGCAGGGCACCATTTCTGTCGTGTGAAAGCGATGTTCAATGAGCGTAACAAACCGGTTAAATCTGCCGATCCTTCAACGCCTGTCAATGTGCTCGGTTTCACAACCGCACCAACTGCGGGTGACGTGTTCCAGGTCATGAGCACAGAAGGTGACGCCAAGGATATTGCAAATAAGAGAACACAACTTCAGCGTGAACAAGGTATACGTGCCACCAAGCATATCACTCTTGATGAGATCGGTCGTCGATTGGCGGTTGGAAACTTCAAAGAATTGAACATCATCGTGAAAGCAGATGTGGACGGTTCTGCGGAAGCACTTTCTGATGCCTTGCTCAAACTCAGCACCGAGCAGATCCAGGTGAATGTGATCCACAAGTCAGTTGGACAGATCACGGAATCGGATGTGCTACTTGCAAGCGCCTCTGATGCGATCATCGTTGGATTCCAGGTTCGCCCTGCTCCATCCGCAAGAAAGCTTGCCGACAACGAGCAGATCGATATCCGCCATTACAGTGTGATCTACAAAGCGATCGACGAAGTCAAAGCGGCGATGGAAGGAATGCTTGCCCCGGAATTCGAGGAAAAAGTGACCGGAAACGTCGAAATACGCGAGACTTTCAAGATCTCCAAAGTGGGAACAATTGCGGGTTGTTATGTCCTTGACGGCAAGATCCAACGCGATAACAAAGTTCGTGTGGTTCGCGAAGGAGTGGTCGTTTATGAAGGTGAATTCGCTTCACTCAAGCGTTTCAAAGACGACGTCAAAGAAGTCGGGAAAGGCTACGAATGTGGTATCCAGATCAAGAACTACAACGATGTGAAAGTTGGAGACATTCTGGAATGCTTCACGGAGGTTGAGGTCAAGGCCAAACTCTGATAAGTATCCTCACCACTTAATTCAATATACCTTTTTTACCTGCAGGTGATCCGCCTCAAAGTATGCTCAGTGGAAAGGTTCCGTGTGAACTCCATTTCATTTAGTATTTTGCACTGATCAATGAATCACTCTATGAAGAGAGCAATCATTTCCGGTATGGGTTTCTATGTTCCCGATCATGTGGTCAAGAACGAGGACCTCGAAAAGCTTATGGATACCAACGACGAGTGGATCCGCGAGCGAACCGGTATACAAGAGCGAAGATGGGTGGAGCCGGGTAGGGATACCACCTCGGGAATGGGTGTCAAAGCTGCCCGCAAAGCAATCGAGAATGCGGGTAAGGATGTTTCTGATATCGACTTTATCATATTCGCTACGCTAAGTCCGGACTATTATTTCCCCGGACCGGGTGTGCAGGTACAAGAAGCACTTGGACTGGATACGATCGGAGCACTTGACGTTCGAAACCAATGTTCAGGATTCGTTTACGGCTTGAGTGTAGCCGACCAATACATCAAAACCGGCATGTATGAGAATATACTCGTGATCGGCTCTGAATATCACAGCGGTGGACTTGATAAGACCACCAGAGGACGAGGAGTGAGTGTGATCTTCGGAGATGGTGCAGGAGCTGCAGTGGTTTCAGCAACAGACGATCCAAACAGGGGAATTCTATCGACGCACTTGCACAGTCAGGGTGTTCACGCAAAAGAATTGGCGCTGATCGGACCTGCCACATCGAAGTGGGTGGATCAGATCCTCGAGGAGAATGATCCGGACGATCTTTCCTACTATCCCTACATGAACGGAAATTTCGTGTTCAAACATGCAGTAACCAGATTCCCGGAAGTGATCATGGAAGCATTGGAGAAGAACGGCAATACACCACAAGACATCGATCTTCTGGTTCCGCACCAGGCAAATCTTCGTATATCACAGTTCGTTCAGCGTACGATGAAGCTCCGCGATGATCAGGTGTATTCCAACATCATGAGATACGGGAATACCACGGCTGCATCGATACCGATAGCACTTTCTGAAGCTCTCGAAGAGGGTAAAGTGAAAGAAGGAGATCTCGTTTGTATGGCTGCATTCGGTAGCGGATTTACCTGGGCAAGTGCTTTGATCAGATGGTAAGAAAGAAGAAGAGGGAAAAGATCGTGATCGGTACCACCGATTTCATTGACATCCCGGATGCCGGTTTGTACGATCTGCCATGCAAGATCGATACCGGAGCAGAGACGTCATCTATCCATTGTGCGAGGATCCGCATGCGTGAGATCAACGGTGAGGATGTATTGTGCTTTTGGCTTCTCGACAAGAAACACCCTCATTATAACCGGAAGGAAATGAGGACCGGAGAGTTCGTTGAAAAGAAGATACGAAGCTCCTTCGGTGACTACGAATTCAGATACCAGGTTAAACTGGACATCCTTGTGATGGGAAAGAAATTTAAAGCTTCCTTTACATTGTCTCATAGGGAACACATGAAATTCCCGGTATTATTGGGCAAAAGATTTTTAAAGAACAAATTCATCGTCGACGTAAGCCGAAAAGATATATCCAAGGAGATCGTCGACTTCTCGAACTAATACAAGAAATGAGAATAGCTGTACTTTCAAGAAAAGCATCACTGTATTCAACACGTCGCCTCATCGAAGCCGCTCGCGAACGCGGACACGAAGCCGAAGTGATCAACCACGCCAAGTGCTACATGGCTCTGAAGGGTAAGAACCCGCATATTTACGTAGGAGATCATATGATCGAAGGCATAGACGCCATCATCCCTCGCATTGGTGCCAGCGTAACATTCTATGGATCATCGATCATACGTCAGTTTGAAATGCAGAAGATATTCACTACGCTGAGTTCTCTCGCGCTGGTTCGCTCCAGAGATAAACTGCGCAGTCTTCAGATACTCACTCGAGCAGGAGTGGAGACCCCACGCACGGCTTTCGCGAAATATCCGGGAGACATCAAGAATCTGCTGAAACTGGTCGGTGGAGCACCGTTGGTGATCAAACTGTTGGAGAGTACTCAGGGGAAAGGTGTGGTGCTCGCGGAAACACAAAAGGCCGCCCAGTCTGTTATCGAGGCTTTTTACGGCTTGGAAGCGAACATCATCGTCCAGGAATTCATCAAAGAGGCCAAGGCGGAAGATATCAGAGCCTTTGTGGTGGATGGTAAAGTTGTAGGAGCGATGAAGCGAGTCGGGCAACCGGGTGAATTCCGAAGTAACCTGCATAAAGGCGGTAAAGCCGAGGCAGTGAAACTCACGAGAAAGGAGCAGTCCAGAGCGATCAAAGCTGCCAAGAGTCTCAACCTGGCAGTTGCCGGTGTGGACTTGTTGCGTTCAGCGCGCGGACCACTCGTGATCGAGGTGAACTCTTCTCCCGGGTTGGAAGGTATAGAGATGGCCACCGGAAAAAATATCGCCGGCGATATCATTCAATACATCGAACGTGGCATTAGCCAGTCGGATCGCAAGAAAAAGGATAAGATTGGTGTTTAAGCCTATTCGAGTCCCAAGGTGCTGATACCTTGATCGAAGACGATATCTACCGGGATACCCTGCTCGTTCAGGCGATCTAGATCAGCCTGAAGATCATCGGGAACCAAGCCCATTTCATCCATCAGCTTTTGAACGCCCTCGGCGTCTCCATCACCTTGTAAAGTGATGATGAGTGCACTCAGATCATTCATAGCCTTTTGCATGTTCTCCATGTTCACACGATAGGTGCCGTTCTCATATTCGAAAGCTCCTTTTTCGCGGAAATAGTTGAACCGGACCATATTGGCTTTCCCGTGCGCACTGCTCGCACCAAATCGCACGGAGCGGAAAATACTGGCCAGGAAGGTGACATAATTGTCCATCAGTTCGCCTTCAGCAATATGCCCGTTCTCGCGTAAATAAGTGACCATATACAAACCCAGAATGTCTGCTTTCCCTTCTTCCAGAGGAGAATGCAGTGCTTGGAGTGCCTGCTTCACTTTACGGCCGTCCAGGGTGTACTTGATACCGAGACCGTGAGCAACCTCATGAAACATGGTATTGGCAAAGAATGCATCGAAAGTGATATGCTCACGTTGCGACGAATCGATCAAGACATCCGCAATAGGCACCAGAATGTGGTCGAACTTGGCTTTCATCGCGTTCTTGAGCTGTGAGCGACGAGTGCCATATGTAGTTTGAAGCTCTTCGTCGTTCGGAAGGTTCACTGCAATGGTTTTGGAACCGGCATTACAGTCTCCTGCATAATACACGACATCGTAGGCATTTAGCTGAGATTCGCTACCCGGCGACTCCTTTTTGTACTCAGCGGGAACCGGAAGGGAATTCTGCAGTTCCGGCAGGAAATCGGCATATCTTGCCAAACGCTCACTCCATGCTTTGTCTTTTATAAGGACATAGGACTCATATGAAGTTCGTGCGTTGTAGATCTTGTCTTCGTAGTTCTCGATCGGACCGATGATGATATCAATTCCGTTGTCCTCCATCTTCAACCAGGCGATGTCGCTCGCTGTGAAGTCGTCCGTTAAGAGAGCATCTGCGCGAAGAGTGAGATAATTCTTGAGTGCTTCATTTGCACAGATCTCAGCCGCTGCTTTAAGGTGATCTGAAGCTTCCTGCAATTGATCTGAAAAGAACTCGTGGTAAGGAATGGTATACAAGGCACCTGCGCTGTCTCGTCGCACCATGCTATACTGTCCAAAACTATCGATACCGGCAGCTGCGATCTCTGAGCGAGTAACGTCAGACGGGTACATATTTGCACCCAGTGGCTTCTCTCCGACGCCATCTACAAATGACGCATCCCCGTTCAATCGATCCCAGGGACCGTAGTTTATCGTTGCGAATGCTCCGATCTTTTCATCCAACTCGGAGAGTAATGCACTCTTGTCGCCATAGGCTTGAACCCAAAACAAGTCGTCCATAATGGCAGCTGCTTTGATCAAATGTGGTAGCATTTGTCGCTCATAATCTGCCAAATTCGAAAGGTCCGAAGTGAGCTTCACTTCTACGTATTTATCGAGTGACCGTTGTATCGGGTTCACTTCCTCAGAGCTTATGTCATCGGAATCGTCCTGATGATCGGTCTTCTTTTCACAAGCGCTGAACATCAGCGTAAGTGAGACTGCAGATGCAAGTAGGTATCTCATTTTCATAACAGTTGCCAAATTTAATGAACTCGGCTCATCCGTTCTCGTCATTTGAAACTTCGTTTCGTTCAATGGCCCGTTCTGTTCGAATGAATAGCCGAATGACCAACAGGATGAGCATACCTATGGAAGTCATAGCTTCCACAAATTCGCTCTCAATGGATAGATAGGCCATGACCACTCCGACCGGAATCAGGATGAAGCCTAATTGCAGCATTTCATTCGCGGCGTAGAGCTGTGAAAATGCCCAGTTGGTTTCGTTTTTCATGGATTTTGGAGTTCGATAACCGTACAAGTGATTGACCGATTTTGGTGGACGCTTTTTCAGGATGAACCCGAATACGATGAATATCACCCCGACCATTACGGGAAGTCCAGTGAGAATTTCCTTGACCATATTCATGAATAATTGAGCTTGCGAAGCTAAGACCATTTGCAGGAGTCTCTTGCAACATTCTCAATGAGCAAGCGCAACAATTGCCAGAGATCCATGCGTTAAAATTGCAGAACCGCTTCGTTTGAAGACAGAACTGCTGTTCCTTTGAATACAAGAAAATTCCGGATATGAAGATCCTGCGCAGAATCCTTTTGATATTGCTGATCGTTGTGATCGCTGCATTTTTCTGGCTGAATGCAAATATATTTCCGCCAATCAGCGGTTATGGTTCGAAGAACTTATGCTCGGCGATCTATCTGCAGCACAGAGAGGCTTCAAGGGTCATTCAGGAGGAGTTCAGCACATTTCCACTTTCGCTGGGAAAGTTCACACATGATCCGGAGGATTCATCTACATATGGCTCGGTCTTGGGCTTTGCAGGTCGAAAGACCATTTACCGAAAGGGATGCGGATGTACTATTGTCAATGATATCACCGAAGAGGAGCTAAGGGCTCAAAAATTCGACATTCCAAAGCCCGAACACGGCGATATGGAACAGCTCCCCTGGCCGGTTGGAGAACTCATCGCTGACAGCATTCCTTCACATATTGATACCGGAGCCTTGAGTGAAGTCATGGACAAGGTAATGAGCATCACCAAGGAAGATGGGGTCACTAAATACACCCTTGCGTCATTGGTCATATACGACGGTCAGATCGTTGCCGAGCGATACACCGAAGGATTTGACAAGAATACCGTAATGTTGGGTTGGTCCATCTCCAAATCACTCATCGCAGCAATGATCGGAGCCCTTGAATATCAACAGCTTATAGATATTTACGAACCTGCTCCTGTCCCCGAATGGAAAGGAACGGAGAAGGAGCGTATCACCATTCGTCACTTGTTGCAGCAAACCTCCGGATTGGACTATACGGAGATCTACGACAAACCCAGCAGTGTGGTACAGATGCTTTTTAGCGAAGGGGATATGGCGGCATATACTGCAGGCTTGGATCTCATCTATGAACCGGGCGCGGTTTACAATTATTCCGGGGGGAACACCAATATCCTGAGCCGGATCATTCGACACACCGTTGGCGAGGATGAGTATCAGGCTTTTCCTTTCGAGCAGTTCTTTCACCGCATCAATGCCTACAGTTTCATTCTGGAACCTGATGCCTCTGGAACCTATGTGGGCTCTTCGTACAGTTATGCTACCGCGCGGGATTTTGCTCGTTTTGGACTGTTGTTGTACAACAATGGCGTTTGGGAGGGGGAGCGCATCCTTCCAGAAAACTGGGTAGAGGAAGCAACTACCCCGGTTCCGGCCGATCCCAGGGAACATTACGGGTACCAGCTTTGGTTGAACGGTTACTCGGATTCTACGAAAAGCTCTCGATGGTATCCCGACGTTTCGGAGGATATGTTCTTCGCCGATGGATATAATGGGCAGGATATCTTCGTAATACCCTCCAAAAAGCTGGTTGTTGTGCGCCTTGGACTTCAGGTGATGGACGAAAATGCCTTCCTCAGGGGTGTGATCCAAACCGTTCAAGATGGCGTGGATTAGTCGAAATAGCGCTTGATATTCTGTCGCGAATGTCAGAATATTTTACAGCTAGTACATGGAATGTGCGAAAACTAAGGGCTTGTGAGTCCTTGATCCAGCATCATTCAGGCTAATTTTCGAAACCAATAATAAAACATATCTGCAATGAGATATCTATTCATTCTTGTCGCGCTTTCACTTTCTATTTACTCAAATGCTCAAAGTTGGTCTCAGCTTGGTGCTGATATCGATGGAGATGCAACTGGTCACGAGAGTGGTCACTCTGTAGCAATTAGTGAAGATGGATTTACAGTGGCTGTGGGTGCTCCATACGACAACCCAAACAAAGGACAAGTAAAGATCTTCAGGTTTAAATCCGGGTCTTGGACACAAATTGGAAGCACAATTGGTAGTACCGGAGGGGCCAACTCCGGCTGGTCCATATCATTGAGCGATAATGGAAACATTGTTGCCATCGGTGCACGCGGCAACGATGGTGGAGGTAGCCTTTCTGGACATGTACGTGTCTATCAATATAGCGGTGGCAGTTGGACTCTGCTAGGCTCAGGTATAGACGGAGCGGCTTCCGGTGATTTGAATGGTACTTCTGTTTCATTAAGTAGCGATGGAATGAAACTGGCAACAGGAGCACCGGGCGTCGGCACAGACAGGGGCCATGCAAGGGTTTATGAATATAGTGGTGGCAGCTGGTCACTCATCGGTTCCGATATTGATGGTGAGGCAAACAACGATGACAGTGGTACTTCTGTTGCATTAAGCGGAGATGGAAACACGGTGATCGTAGGCGCTCCTTCCAATACAAGTGCAGCTGGCCACGCACGTGTCTACAGTACTTGTGGTGAAGCTCCAAGTATCATAGTCTATTTCCGTCCTTCCGGAAACGGCGAGACCAATATTTCTACGGAAGGTGGATCTGACGGATCTATTCGTACCTTACTGATCGGTGGAACTGCTCCATATACCTACACTTGGACCGGTCCGACAAGCGTCAGTGGAGACAGCGGTACAGGTCTTACGGAAGGTTCGTACTACCTGTAGGTAACAGGGGTGCATGGATGTGAGGGATCAGGAGGTCCTTGGTACCTGAGTGAGCCATTACCAATTCCGGATTGATAACAGATTATCTGGATCTGTTTAGGTCCAACCTCACTCACGGTGAGGAATAAAAAAAAGAGGTGCTGACAAGCACCTCTTTTTTGTTAGATCAGTTTTGCTGACCTAGTCAGTTTAGGTGATTCCATTCAAATGGGTAATTCATCCAAGCCATTATCTCTTCCCCAACTTTCTTTCCAACTCCACAGCTGAAGGAAACAGGAAATTATTCTCGATATAGGTGTGCAGATGCAACTTGTTGTCGAACTCTTTCAGGCGTTTAAACAAGCCTTGCACCAGTTTATGAGCACTCTCGGGAGCCTGGTACTTATTGGTCAAATTGTACAATAGTCTGAAATCTCGGCTCGAGCGGATATGCTCCGATTCCATCATAGAAATGGTCTTGGTGATACTCCCAAATGCCGGTGCAACCATATCGATCTCATTCCGGTCGAGATTTCGGATATACGGGAATAGCGCCAATTCCTCCTTCATCATATGGTCGAGCTGTTCCACTGAAATGCTCTTCCAGAGATATTTCAACTCTTCGATATCGCAATCACCTTCTTTGCATACCTCCTCAGCTTGGGTGCACATACCCGACAAAGTTGGAATGGCATTCTTCACGTACGTGTGATGGGTGTTCTCTACATGGTCGGTCAAGGCTGTGAGCGACATGTTCTCGAAATCCGGAGGACGGATAGGTGCCTCAGATAATCGGGATAGTCGGATCTAAATGTCCCGTGGGTCCACTCCCTGATCTTCGCACATTTGACCTAAAGAGCGCCTACCGGGCATGCTGTAGTCTACGCCAAACTCGCGCAGGATAGCCGCTGATCGCAGGTCATTCTGAATGATGTCAACTACACTTGTGTTTTCCAATTCCAGTATTCGCACTATTCCAATATCAGCAGCCAAAATAGGAAGCTGCATAAACCAACAAAATGAGCGATGTCAGTTGAGAGGCTTTAATTTTGCAGAAAACAAGATCATGTTCGGACTCGACAAACTCAAACAAGTTCAAAAACAAGCCAAAGAAATGAAGGAAACACTTTCTGCCATTGTGGTGGAGGGGACTTCATCAGATGGCAACGTTAAGGTGCAGGCAAATGGCAACAAAGAGGTTTTGTCCGTGGATATAGATCAGAGTATTCTTCACGTTCGTGAAAAGGCCGATATCGACCGACTTGTATTGGAGGCGATACAGGATGCCATGCGTCTAGCTCAAAACGAATCTGAGGCACATATCAAAGGGATGATGCCGAATATTCCCGGTCTGAGATAGCACGATTTCAGTGTAGATAGCGTTACACATTCGTGCGTCTTCCGTTCTTCCTTTCTCTGACGATCCTTTCCATTGCAACTTTTGGACAGTTCGACTATTCCAAGGAGTCTTCCTGGTATATCAATCAAGGTGGGCAGGATACATTCCTGGATAAACGAGTAGATGTATTCTTCGTACATCCGACCACATACTGCAGAGGGCGCCCCCATAACGAACTCAAGATAAGGCCCACGACCATGAAGCGCCTCGAAGTGGTCGAGCGCAATCAGGTAGCTGCCTTAGAACATGAAGGCAGGATATTCATGCCCCACTACCGACAAGCCAGTCTTGCCAGCCTCATGAACAACGACACCGCCGAATTAAAAAAGGCACTGGATCTTGCCTATTCCGATGTCCGGAGTGCCTTTTTACACTACATGAGGGAGTGGAATAACGGTCGCCCATTCATTCTGGCTTCGCATTCTCAGGGCAGTCGACATGCCTTTCAGATCCTTGAGGAGTTTGTAGATACAACAGAATTGTTCAAGCAACTAGTTGCCGCCTTTATTCCGGGCATGCCAATGAGCATACAACAACTGGCACTATTCGATTCGATAGCCATTTGCGAGAACAGTGCACAGACAGGTTGTCTCGTCAGCTGGATGAGTGTCGACAACCGAGGGCAGGAGGTGCCGGGTGAAAAAAGATATGTGGAGATCAATGGTAAGTTGGTCTCTGCCAATGATCTCGACTTCGTTTGTACCAACCCGATATCCTGGACAAACACAGAGGATGAGAAAGTGACGGGTTACGAAAAACGAGCGCTCTATCCTCGGGTGAACGATGATATGATCCGTTACAACCGTCGACCTTTAAGGACCTACGTTCGTGGAGCATTCGTCCGCATTGAAGGCCATGACCGAGGGACGTTCAATGGCACCTTCGGGAACCTTCACATCTATGATTACAATCTGTTCTTTGGAGACATCCAGATGAACGTCACCGAGCGCATCGATCGCTATTTGGATGCATTGGAAGACTGATCTTCCTTGTCGAATCGCCCTTTGCTGAAAATGCGAATACCGCTGTCCTTCGATTTGCGGATCTTCTTCTGTTCATCTTCCGGTAATGAAGCGATATCCTTGCATTCGTCAGAACAGCATCCTTGATATTTCTCGGCGCATTCCGGGCACTGAATGAACAGCAGGTTACATGCCTTGTTGCTGCAATTGGTGTGATGATCGAAAGGACTACCGCATTGGTGGCAATGAGCGATCACGTCATCCGTGATGCGTTCTTCGAGGCGTTCATCAAACACGAAGTTCTTTCCGTGGAACTTATTCGGAAGTCCTTTTTCGCGAACCTGACGAGTGTAGTTGATGATGCCACCATTTAGTTGGTAAACGTTCTCAAACCCCTTGTATCGCATATAAGCGCTTGCTTTTTCGCAGCGAATACCGCCGGTACAGTACATCACGATCTTGCGATCTTTTTGATCCTCCAGTTCATCAGCGACCAATGGAAGTTGCTCACGGAATGTGTCTACATCCGGACACCATGCACCTTCAAAATGGCCAACTTCGCTTTCGTAGTGGTTGCGCATATCAATAAGCACAGTTCCTTCCTCAGAAGTGAGCTCATTGAATTTTTCAGCATCCACATGCACACCGATATCCGTTGGGTCGAATTTCGGATCCTCGATCCCGTCAGCGACGATCTTATTGCGGACCTTGATCTTCAGTACATAGAATGACTTCCCGTCATCTTCGATGGCCAAGTTCAGTCGGATCCCGTTCAAAAATGGAATGGACTCCAGGGTTTTCTCAAAATGCACGAATTCCCGATACGGAACGGAGATCTGGGCGTTGATCCCTTCAGCTGCCACGTAGATGCGGCCTAGCACACCACATTCGTCCATGAGTTTGTAAAAGTCATCTCTGAACTGTTGAGGATCCTCAATAGGATGGTAGGTGTAAAAGGAGATCGTGAGACGTTTCTCCGTACTGGCCATGATCTCGGCCTTGAGTTCTTCTTTGTTCTTCTTATTCGCGAGGTGCGTCATCTTCTTACAATTTCAAGTTATAACAAGATGCAAAATCAACCCATGAATACACATATGTCGTTCTGCGAGGGCGCAAAGGTACGGCTAATCCAAGGGATATAGCATTGATATCGCTCAGTCGAATGGTGTTTGATCAATAACCGAAGTGCTTCATGGCATCCGCCACGTTGCGGGCTATGATCTGTCGTCCCACTTGATCGTAGTGCTCCGTGGTCCAGTTCTGATCGGTGAAATGATAACCACCCACGGCCTCCAGATTATCTACTACGATGGAGTTTTCCGTAGTGTATCGATCCACCAGATAGTCTCGATTCACCCGCATCAGCCATACCAGATTGTCACCTACGAGACTGTCGGCATATTCGACATTTTCCGCGAGGAGGTTAAATACGACCTTGATATCCTTTTCGCGACAAGTTTCCACGATGTGGTCGAAGTCAGCCACACGCGGATTTGTTTCGTCGATCCGGAATGCATAGGCCTTGATATAGTGGTCGGCCAGCGCTCGTTTCGACATATCCTCGGTGCCGTCAGGTAAGGGGAATTTGACCTGCTCGCACCAGGAGCGAATGGATGGATGTGGGAAGGAGATGCTGTCCACCTCAGAACTCAGGACATCATGTGTCCACTCTTCCCATTTCAACTTGTCCCGATCCAAAGCGGATCGATTATCGAAGAAGTTCAATGTGAGGAATGTCCGTTTCAGAAGCGGTGGATGACCACTGAACATCACCTTCTCTTGTTGCATGGCAGATTCCAACTCCGAATATCTTACAGCCTGATCCAGCGTTCGAAGATTCATGGTCACGATCACGGTCTTTACTGCACTATTCTCATCTATACGCTCAATGAGCGGGACATATAATCCCGCATGATAGGCTGCATGATTGACCGTGCCGAATTTCCTTTCCGGGAAATGATAGGAGATAAAATCGCTGATACGATCTTCCAGGGTATCGCGAGTAGGGTGGTAGCTAAAGTTGCTTGATTCACCGAAATAAAGCACTTCACAACTATCCTTCATTTGCTGTACATCCAGCAACATCTGGGCGTATTTGTCGAGATCCTCCTCATAGAAATACTCGCTGTAGAGTTGGTTGAATCCAACAACCAACAAAATCAAGAGAGGGATTCTCCAGATCAATTTACCGACGATATGTTTCCATTCATTGCTCATGTCAGAACTGGAAATAGATGAATGGATGATTGGCAACACCGCCCCAGGCAGTCACCGCGAACAGCATAAAGGCGTACGCGGCCCATCTCACAGGCGTGCGTAATTTGGATAGTCGCATATCGATGCGCGAATTGTACAACCAAAACTCCGTGAAGAGGAATAGCGCAATGAGCAGGTACACAAAAGGTTGTATTTCCAGAACTGCCTGACCGGTAGATTCGAATAAGTAGCCAATGTGTCTGGACGCGTCGCCGGCACTTGAACTTCTGAAAAAGATCCAGGCGAAATTGACGAGAACAAAAGTGCGTACCCCGTGCAAGATCTTGACAAGGATAGAGCTCTCCTGCTTTGGTTTTCCCCAGACGAATCGTTCCAATAAATACAATACGCCATGAATACATCCCCAGATCATGAAGGTCCAGTTTGCCCCATGCCAGAACCCGCTAACCGCAAAGACCAAGAGGATGTTAAATACCCAGCGATAGGTCTTGACCCTATTACCGCCCAGAGGCAAATAGAGGTAATCTCTGAACCAGGTCGATAGGGAAATATGCCAGCGCTTCCAGAACTCCGAGATACTCGAGCTAAGGTAAGGTGTCCGGAAGTTGTCCATAAGATCGATACCCAGCATGCAGGCTGCACCTTGAGCGATCAGTGTATATCCGGCAAAATCCGTATAGATCTGGAATCCAAATGCAAGAGTTCCAAACCACCTAGACAGCAGATCGAACCGCAATGGGTCTTCATACACCTGATCCACAATGGGAGCCAGATTGTCCGCGATGCAGATCTTGAGGAAGAAACCGAAGATCAGTAGCTTGAACGCTTTACTCATGCGTTCATAGGTTATGAACTGTTTGGCCTTGAGTTGAGGCATCAGATGGCTGAATCGTTCGATCGGTCCGGCCACGAGCTGAGGGAAGAACGACACGAAGAGTGCAAAATATCCAGGATGGTTCTCGGGCTCCGTTTTCCCGTAATACACGTCGAGCGTATAGCTCATCGTTTGGAAGGTATAGAATGAGATACCGACCGGTATGGCGAAATAAAGTCCGTGCACGATCACCCCGAGGATCGGATGATCCACCATGTAGATAGTGAGTAGCATTGGGTCCTTTTCGGGCAGGAAGAGTATAAGGTATTTGAAGAAAGCCAGTACTCCGAGATTGACCGACATGGATATGGAAAGCCACAGTCTACGGATAGGTGTACGCTGCGATCGGTGAATCTTTCGGGCCGCCCAATAGTCGACCACGGTGCTCAGTAAGATCAACGGTAAATATTCCACTCTCCACCACGCATAGAACAGGTAGGAGCATAACAACAGAAGCAGCCACCTGAATTTGTGTGGAAGCAGATAGTACAAGAGCACTACCGAGGGCAGGAATACCAGAAATGCTACCGAGTTAAATAACAACGTTCAATTGTTGATTTTTGCAAAAATATCCTTTTCGAAAAGCATGCGACTTCGACTTCTTCCGGTTGTACTCTTTCTGACGCTGTCTGCAGTAGCTCAGCGCGACATCACGTGGAAGTCGTACGGCGATGCATATATGGGCCCGAGCAAATGGACTGTTGGGTTCACCGGGAACCGCTCAGTTGCAGACGGGGAACCGGTCAGGTTCTTTGGCATCTATGTGGGAAAGGACTACGACGATCTGTTGCGATTGGCGTTGGGAATACAGTTTCTGAGCCCAAATCTCTACGAACAGGAGATCATTCCTCGTGGAACGGTGACCGATACCATCTGGCGCACAACAGACATGGCTTACTGGTTCTTTCGAACAGAATTGACGTACTACCGGACTCCTAAATGGAAGATGACCGTACCGGTGTCACTTGGATTGGGAAGTATGAAGGAATCGGAGCGATTCAGTAACCGCGTCACACCACGGATCCGGGAACGCCTCACAGTGCCCCTTGATGTAGGCACACAAGCCATTTACTTCGTGAATCCCTGGTTCGGACTCAAGGCAGGATTGGGATTGAGATTTGCTTTCGGAAAAGAGAGCTTCTCTACCTTTTCAGCACCCTATTACAAATTGGGATTCGGGCTCTACCCGATGGAACTCTACAAGTTCATGACTTCGGATTGAGATCCTACTTTTGGTCGGCTTCGGGGTGTCGCTCTTTGAACTCCTCGATCAACAGATCACAGATCTCGTACAAGTTCTCGGCAGGTGCGTTCTTGAAACGGATCTTTTTGAACTCATCCAGAACGATTACCTGAGGAGTACTGATGATATGGTACTTCTCACGGAAGTTACTCTTGTTGAAGGCGTCCATCACGTTGATCCATGTAAGACCTTTCTCACGGATATACTTCTTCCAACCTTTCCAATCGCCTTGAGTGTAGACCGCATAGACCTGCACACCCTTTGAGTTCATGCTGTCGTAAAGTTCCTTAAGCTTCGGAAGCTCTTTTTTACAATGACCACATTCAGGATCCCAGAAAACGACAATGGTCACCGGATACTCGATCTTGGACAAGGTATATTCTCGCACAAATGTGGTATCCACCAGGGTCAGGTCGGGAGCCACTTCGTGACAAAGCGTCGGGCCGATTTTCGCTGCGTGATCACACATTTTGTTCACCAATGCTGAATCCGCCCAGAAGCATCGTCCTGCGCAGTAGTAATTGCTTGCCATGTGCCAAAGCATGCGATCCATACACATGAGTTTCGATTCTTCGTAATGCTTGGTGGTCCACCAGACCGTGTATTTGAATAGTTCATCTGAACCGTACTCTTCCATCTTTCCTGCGAGCATATCAATGGCAGGAATGATCGAGTCGGCGATCTGAACGTGCAGTTTGGTGAAGTAGTACTGGAGCTTGCGATGGAACAACGGAGTACGGATCAGTCCGTCCTCTTTGAGGTTGATATTGTCCCAATAGTGCTCACGGTAGTACAGGAAGCCCTTTCCGGTCGTATCTTTTTCAAGTTCTTCCGGAACTTTTACTTCCAATCCGGCCTGGAACACAGTGGCTACAAAGCTATTCGGATGCTTGGCAATGATATCGAGACGCTTGTCTTTAACTGCTTGATCGATCGCAGCTTTTTCTTTCTCGATCTCCTCTTTGTCCTTATCGTTCTTGGCAGCTTCCTCCTTATTCTTCAACGCTCTCATTTGCATGCTTGCTTCGTGAGCGAATTGGTCGAATTCCAAAAAGATCTGGTTCTCATTGGAACCGTACACCTTTTTGTTCATCACGCTGAGAGTTGTATCAAAATCAATACGGAATTCCTGGTCGTCTTCCGGAATGACCAGTTCGATATACGTGCGGTTCGGGATCACAAGCAGATAGATCCCATCGAGGAGTTTGTTGTCTCCCTGGAAAACCACCTTACCCTTAGGGCTTACTTCTGCCGTATCAACGATACGGTTTTGATCGGCGTAGTAGTGCGCCAGGATGCAGTCACCGCTGCTTACTCCTTCAATATTGAACTCGATCTTGTGTCCCTGTGATCTGGCTGAGAATGAAAAAGACAGTCCGGCCAGCAACAGAAAGATATATTTATTCATGTGAGATGCGATTTTCGGGTCGACAAAAATAACTTAAGTAATGTTTCGCTTATCAGCAGCAAAGTTTGTACCACGTAATAATTATACTTGAAGCTACATGACCCAATCTCAGAACACGGATTTCTTCCAAATGGTTTACCAGGTCGTTCGCCTTATACCCGAAGGACGTGTGACGAGTTACGGTGCTATCGCAAAATATCTGGGAGCGGCGCGTTCAGCTAGAATGGTCGGTTGGGCGATGAATGCCAGTCATGCACAAACACCTGAAGTGCCGGCGCACAGAGTCGTGAATCGACTCGGAATGTTGAGTGGCAAGGCGCATTTCCATCCCCCGGAAAGGATGGAAAAACTGCTTGCCTCAGAGGGGGTCATCGTTGTCGACGATCAGATCCAGAATTTCAAGGAGAAGTTCTGGGACCCAGAGGAGGAATTAGGCTTGGATTGAGTCCTCTTCAGAGTCTTCGTTAGTTTGCTCAGTGTGCATGGACCAACGACTTTCCATTTTTTTCTTGAATGCTGCGCGTTCGTCGGGGCTCATAGACTCCCACTTGTGCTTCATATGGGATTTCCAACGATGGTCTTTCCGTTTTCCTGAACCGTTCCCAAATCCTCCGAATAGGATCTTGCTCATGATCAGGATACCAATGGCCTGTTTGAAAGTGATGACCGTAAGTCCAAAGATCGCCGGCATCAACCAGTTCCAAAGGTGCATGAACACCCATCCAAACAAGAGGATGGCCAGAATAATAAAGATCGCAATGGCGATACCTTTTCCCACTTTTTTCGCGAAGTAGAACGGCGTGTGTGATGTGTTTCCCATAGTGTTATTCAATTTCTTTATAGTATTCGATCAGTTTCTCTCGCAGATGGAGCACTGCATAGCGCTTTCTCGACAGAAGGGTATTTACCGGGACTCCCAGTTTCTCAGATAGTTCATTGAAACTTCGTCCGTTGATCTCGTGTTCTACGAAGACTTCACGTTGTACAGCCGGGATCTAGGCCAGAGCTTCAACGACGGCATCCATCACCGAACCTTGCCAGAATTCATCTTCGACCGTAGTTCCTGAGGTCTTCTGAAGAAGAGGGTTCAGCTCGTCGAAAATGTCGAGGTCCAGTAGTTCTTCGCTCTTCTTTCGACCACCGTCGATAATGCGATTCCTAGCCACGCGGAACATCCAGGCACTGATCTGCTCGATCGGTCGCATTGGATCGAAGTTCAAGAAGAATTGAGACACCACATCCTGATAGATGTCTTCGGCATCCTCGAGGTTTCGAACGCGCTTTCTGATGAAATTCAGCAGCTTGCTTCCGTTCTTTTCGATCGCCTTGGCGACTTCCTCGTTCTTCTTGCGATCCATTTCTAATTCGAGGCTCATGCTCTCCATCAATCATGCTGACGGATGAGCCGGGGTAATATTTTAAACATACAAAAAAGTCCCGGGCATATTGCCGGGACTTTCCTCATAAACGCAGGAACTACCTGCCTTTTTCGATAAGATCACTCCTCAAACCCTTTCAGCATCGATCCCACCAGATCGCCGAAAGTGGTGGAGTCTTTTGAACTGGTCTTGCTTAGTTTGGAATGTTCTGCCAAACCATGCAAGGCGAATTCCATCCATACGTAATGGAACATGTTCCCTTTGTCTTCCACCGAGTTCTTGACGAATTCTCCGAGTCCTTCCACCTTGTTCAGGAACTCCGCGTACTTGCGATCACTGGAGTTGAAGGCTACCGGTAAGTTATTTCCTTTCTCAAACCAATGGATCACGCGGTTGATCGCTGGGTTTTCATCTTCTTTACCATCAGTCATATCTCCGAAGTATTTGGTGAATGTTTTACGGATCGCTTTTCCGATCAGGATGCGAGCTACGTTGAACGGTCCTTCCTGCTCTCCTTCGTAGACCATTTCGATCTTCCCGGTGATACTTGGAATTATGCTGTACAGGTCCATGATCCGGGCCGGAGTCTTCTTTTCGGCGTTGATCAACGCTCGTCGCTCAGCAGCACTGACCAGATTTTCCATGGCACTGATGCTCAACCGAGCACTCACCCCGCTTTTCGGGTCAACGAACTCATTGTCGCGGGCTTCGAACACTACTTCTTCGATCAGTTCTCGCAGAAGGTCTGGGATCTCGACGAGCTTTTCCTGCTCAGGATGGATCTTCGCTTCCTGAGCGGTGATCGCCATGGATACGGCGAGGTCTTTTGGGTAATGTGTCAGGATCTGGCTACCGATCCGATCCTTGAGCGGAGTCACGATACTTCCGCGATTGGTGTAGTCTTCCGGGTTTGCGGTAAACACAAACTGTATGTCCAAGGGCATTCTGAATTTGAATCCTCGGATCTGAATGTCTTTTTCCTGCAGGATATTGAACAGAGCCACTTGTATCCTGGGTTGCAGATCCGGGATCTCATTTAAACAGAATATGCATCGGTTAGCTCTCGGGATCAGCCCGTAATGGATCACTCCTTCGTCGTTGTAGGAGAGCTTCTCATTTACAGCTTTGATCGGGTCGATATCTCCGATCAGATCGGCTACAGAAACATCCGGAGTTGCGAGCTTCTCCACATATCGCTCGTCACGATGCAGCCATTCGATGGGCATCTTATTTCCTTCCTTGCGGATCTTTTCCTTGCTCGCTTCTGTGATCGGAGCCAGAGGATCTTCATTGAGCTCTGAACCGGGGATCACCGGGATATATTCGTCCAACAAGGCAACGATCGAACGTGCCATGCGTGTTTTTGCCTGACCACGAAGTCCGAGCAGGTTGATATTATGCTTGCTCAACAACGCGCGTTGTAGATCCGGAATGACCGTATCGTCATATCCGATCAGGTCGCGGAATAGCTTTTCCTCATAGCGCAAAGCCACGCTCAGGTTGTGTCGTATCTCCTCCTTGATGCTTCGCGGGGTATAATCGCTCGACTTAAGATCGCCGAGATTTTTGATCCGTTTTGTATCAGCTTTGATCATGTATTTCGTCTATACTATGTATGCTTTCGTTTATTGTTCTTGTAGTCGTGAAGTACGAACGATCCCAGATCATCGAGACCGCTGTAAAATGCTTTTCCCTGGCACGCTTCACTGAATTCATCAATGAACTGCATCAGGTATGGATCGCTGGCCACCATGAATGTGGTGACGTTGATCTTGCTCCTTCTGCATTTCACCGCTTCGTTCAAGGTCTTGTTCACGATCTTTCGATCCAAACCGTAACTGTTCTTGTAGTAGGAGGCTCCTTCTTTCAAACAACTTGGTTTACCATCCGTGATCATGAAGATCTGTCTGTTCGGATTCTTCCGCTTGCGCAAGATCTCCTGGGCGAGTTGAAGTCCGGCCACCGTATTGGTATGAAAAGGACCAACCTGTAGATAAGGTAGTTCCTTCAACGCAACAGGCCACGCATCATTCCCGAACGCCACGATGTCGAGGGTGTCTTTCGGATACCTCGTCTGGATGAATTCTGCCAATGCCATGGCTACTTTCTTGGCGGGAGTGATCCGATCCTCCCCATACAGGATCATCGAATGGCTCAAGTCTATCATGAGCACTGTCGACGTATTCACCTTTTGCGAAGATTCGTGTACGACCATATCGTCCTGAGTCCAGATCGGACTGTCGACCCCTCTCCGGGTATGCACATTTCGCAGACTTTCGGTCAATGAGATCTTGTCTAAGCTGTCACCGTATTCATACTTGCGCATTTCCGGTTGTTTCTCATCGCCTTTTCCGGCAAATCCTGAACTGTGATCTCCAATGTCTGAACGTTTGAGCTTTCCGAAGATCTGTTCCAGGGCAGCCTGTCGGATGCTCTTTTCCATCTTGGAACTCATCTCCAATCCACTGGAACCCTGCGCGATGAATTCCTTGCGCTGGAGGTCTTCCAGAAAATCATCGATGGTATAATCTGGTGTGGTCAGCCCGTGTTCCTCGTCCAGCGTGCGCATCCACTCAATGGCTTCGTCTACGTCGCCACTGGTGTAAGTCAGCAGTTCCACGAACAATTCGAGCAATCGCTCAAATGGCGCTCGGTTGTCTTGCGGTTTGCGATATCTGGTAAAAAGGAATCCCGACATAACTCTTGCCTGTAATTAACTTACCAAGGTAGGAGAAAGTTTTCAAACGATTATGATGTAAGCCGCGTGTCATAACGCATTGCGACAAAAACCAATCGCTCTTTATTTACGTATCCATTATAGGACGTATCAATAAATAAATACTACTCTATGTCAAAAAAGATCACCTGCCCCAATTGTCACCATCACGATTTTGAAGTGAAGCCCAAAAGCGGAAGCCGCACTCTCGATATTGTCGAGAAGGTATTGCTCGCTGTGGGAGCTCCGGTGAGGTGGTTCAGCAATGTGCTGATGCGGTGCAGGACATGTAGTTACAACTGGAGAGCGTAGATCACCACTCGTCCGACTTCTCCTCTTTCCCGACCTTCATGTATTCGGTCAAACTCTCTATGGTCTCGTCGATGTATTCGATGACCTGCTTCTTGTAGAAATTGTAGTTCGCTTCGTTGTACCCTACTTGTGACTTATCGTTCCAGCGTGTTACATCGTAGTACGAAGGCTTCTCCCAGCGAATACGCTCAAATTCATATTTGTATCGGCCATCCTTGAAGAATAGGTGGATCTGATAGCTGACGATTCCTCCTCCAACGACTTCATTTCCTTTTTTATCGTAGGTCATCAAGCGAAGTCTCGCCTTTCCTTCAATGACCATCTTCTCCTTATCCTTCAGCTGGATGACACCGTTGGGGTTGACGTAATACTCGTTGATCCATTCCAGTCCGCGATCGAACAGATCCGTGTTACTGAGGCCACTCACTTCTTCGACGCTGGAGTAATATGCATGCCCTTCGTCGTTCGTTTCGAATTCGTATTCCTGAGCTTGTGTTTGGAAAGCGAAGAGCAGCGCGATGATAAAAAGATTTCGTTGCATAGTTTGTTACTTTGGATTCAAATAAAACAATGATAGATGAGTTTACTCTGTTCAGAACAAGATTTGTTCCGAACTTGTTGCATCTACATATTCAAAGCAAGTGAATTTTCTCGCACACTACCATTTTGACCACAGGAAAGATGACCCTCATTTTAATGTAGGCTTGCTCTTTCCCGATCTGCTGAGGAACTTCATTCCCGGGGCGCGCTTCCATGATTTGGGCGCTTCTGCCCTCGGATCAGAAGCGAAGAGCTTGTACGACGGCTGTCTTCAACATATTGCATCAGATAAGATCTTTCACAACTGGTCCGGTTTCACCGAAGGGATGTCCGTTGCCGGAGACAGTTTCAAGGAGTCAGCTGAGCCCTTCGAGCGCTTGTTCTTTCTCAACCACATCTTCGTTGAACTAGTGATAGATAAAATGTTGGTCAACGAACACCCTGATCTGCCGGAGCTTCTCTACACAGACTTTGAGAAGGCAGAACGCGGTGTTTTTAATGAGATCATGCAGGCGCTGGAGATCGCGGGACCAGAACAGTTTCATGCAGGATATGAACGTTTTATGGAAGTTCAATACCTCAGGAAGTACAAGGAATACTCTAACATTGCATACGCGCTCGGTCGCATTTGTACCAAAATGGGTCTGAAGCCGTTTACAGAATACCAAAAAAGCTACCTGCATACGGTGGCGGAAAGGATAGAAGAATTTGAATCAACCCGGCTTGATCAATTACATGAAGCTCTTCAGCAAAATAGGATCTAGAGTTTGCCTCTTTGGTCTGGTCATGATATTTGGCCTGCACACATCTGCTCAGGTGGCACCGAAATATTCGAACGAATTTCTATCGATCGGAGTTGGTGCAAGAGCTGCCGGCATGTCGAATAGCGTCATTGCCGGAACGCGCGATGTGAATGCTGCCTACTGGAATCCATCGTCCCTTGTCCACATGGAGAACAAGATCGAGTTGGCCTATATGCACAACAATTACTTCGGAGGTATCGGCAATTACGATTTCGGTGCATTGGGAGTGAAGTTGAAGGACGAAGCGGCTCTGGCTGTTGCATTCGTGCGACTCGGAATTGACGGAATCCCTAATACGCTTGATCTGATCAAAAATGGACAGATCGACTACGATCGGATCAAAGAGTTTTCTGCGGTCGACTATGCATTCATGGTCAGTTACGCGCGCAAGACCAACGTAGAAGGATTGACAATTGGTGCGAATGCAAAGGTCATCAATCGGATCGCCGGTGATTTTGCAAAAGCCTGGGGCTTTGGGATCGATGCTTCTGCGACCTACGAAACTGCTTCTGGGTGGCACATGGGAGTTATGGCTCGTGATGTGACCTCTACCTTCAATGCATGGAGTTACAATTTCACAGAAGCTGAAAAAGACGTATTCGAGCAGACAGGAAACGAGATCCCTGAGAATTCACTGGAATTGACTTTGCCAAAATTCCAGCTCGGTATTGGTCGTCAGTTCGCTTTTTCCGACAAATTCGGCTTTTATCCCGAGCTCGATATGGACCTGACCACGGATGGCAAGAGAAACACCTTGCTACGGACCGGTTTTGTGTCAGTGGACCCCCGGGTCGGGATGGAATTTGACTTCAGAAGACTCATCTTCCTGCGCCTCGGAGCCGGGAACTTTCAGCAGATCGACGATATTGACGACGGAGAGACCTGGACCTGGCAACCGAATTTCGGGGTAGGTCTGCACCTGCGTAAATTCGCTCTCGATTATGCGCTCACCGATGTAGGAGACCAAAGCGATGTGCTGTACTCACACGTTTTTTCCATTCGATTCAATCTGCAGGAAAAAGACGCAGAATGAGCTATGAATCAGTCGTCTATGACTGAATCTCACATGGAAACTTCCCCTGCTTTACCCTAAATTCGTTTACTAAATCATACATTGCGGTATGTATGATCAAAAGCAGGATTATGAAAAACTATATTTCTACCCTCGTAATCTGCATGATGTTCGGAAGCCTTTCAGCCTCTGCTCAATCATTGCGAATCGTGTATGATCTCACCAAGGATGAGGTTGAATTTTATCGCACGAAACCATCAGACACAGAAGGCAAACTGATTTCTCAGGCCATTGTAGGTCGGAACAAAATGGTCAAGCTGGAAGTGATCAATTTCAACAAGTTTGTCTATGCAGCGAATGCCACATTCGTTTCCAGTGAAGTGGAGACCAGTGACGGAGTCGATTTCTTCAATACGATCACCCCGTTGGTTTTACCAGGAACTTCGCAAGCATTTTTTAGCTCTCTAGGTGGAGACCTTCCGGATGATACTCGCGGAGGAGTCATGGCAACACGTGGTGCAAACTCGGCTTTTCACGATCTCCAAGAGGCATACACTACCTTGGCTAAATTGGAAAATGACGTTTCGAACCTCGATTATGCCATCAAGAGACTGAATGAACTCAAGTACAATCCTTTCTTGCCTGGAGATACGATCAAGAAAATGAGTGAACGCCTCGTTGATATGATCATGTCAACCCCTGGTGCCCAACCCGGAGACTTTGCTAATTTGGTGGTGTTGTACAACGACCGTTACAACAAGGGTACGCAACAGCTGAGTACAGCAAGCAACCAATTCTTGTCGGCGTACAATAGCTACGCAAAGAACAGAGGTGATCAGGAATTTGAAGGCAAGGGATTAGACCAATATGCGCGAGGTGCACAGGAGAAATTGAATGCCTACACGAATGAGACAACGGTTCAGGATCTCACTGATAAGATCAATACGTTAGAGAACATTTACACGTCGATCCAAATGAACACATTCGTCTTCAACTCCAGTCAAATGGCGAAAGATGATGAGATCGAGATCAAGCTGTTCATCTACGAGAATCCTAAAGAAGGAGATGTCCCTGCCAACGCTGATCTCGGAAACCTGGATGTACTGACCAAGGTTAAAGAGAAGACATTCACAGTCACTGTAAAAGGTGATATGAAGATCAATAGCAGCATTGGAATGGGATTCCCATACTTTGAGTCAAACAATTCCTTCATCAACAAGGACAGTGTGATCACTACTCAACCCGGTAATAATTACTCTCCGAATCTTGCAGGATACATCAACTTCTACCCGTACTCCGGTCGTGTGGCCAATCTCGGTGGGACTTTCGGAGTGGGTGTTCCATTGACTGACAGAAACAGAAATTTGAACATATTCCTGGGTTTGTCAGGCTTGTTTGGAACAGATAATCGAATTGCTTTACATGGGGGGTTAACCCTCGGACAAGTGAAGTCATTGGATCAGGGATATCAGGTAGGTGATAAGCTTCTTTCTCCAATTCAGGAGGTGCCGGTGGTGAACACCTGGCAGTGGGGCGCCTTTGCCGGAATATCTTTCAGTCTGGCCAATTTGCAACAGCAATCTTCCGGCGACTGATAAACTGAGAAACTCATATTCCTCAATAATACGTAGGGCTGATGCGAATCAGCCCTATTTTTGTGTAGTACGCTAAAAGGAAATATTATGGGTAATCTGATCTGGTTTGTCATCGTTGGCGCCATCTCCGGATGGTTAGCAAATAGCATCATGAAGAGGGGCGAAAAAGGTTTCTTGCGAAACATGCTTCTCGGTGTGGTAGGAGGAATTGTTGGCGGGAACGTTTTCAAACTTGTCGGATTGAGCACGGAACCCAACATTTTCGGTATGATAATCACGAGTGTTGCAGGAGCCGTTCTCGTGATCTGGATCGTAGAGAAGATCCGAAGTTGAATCCCAAGACCATCTTGACCATATTACCGTTGGCCATTTCTTTAAGTTTGTAGCTCATCGATCAAGTGAAGCTCAGCGTCATCATTGTAAACTATAATGTCCAGTATTTTCTGGAACAGTGTCTCCTGACCGTGACTCGTGCAATGCGCGAGATTCCCGGAGAGGTGATCGTGGTCGACAACCATTCGGTGGATGCTTCATGCAAAATGGTCCGTGAGAATTTTCCCGACGTGATCCTGATCGAGAATGAAGACAACGTCGGTTTCTCAAAGGCTAATAACCAGGCGATCCGCATTGCTACAGGAGAATACGTCTTGCTTCTCAATCCGGATACGGTAGTGCGGGAGGATACCTTCTCCAAATGCATTGAGTTCATGGACACTCACCCTGAAGCGGGTGCCTTGGGAGTTAAGATGATCGACGGGAAAGGGAATTACCTACCCGAATCCAAGAGAGGACTTCCAACACCTGAAGTGGCTCTGTACAAAATGCTCGGCTTGAACAAGCTGTTCCCTTCGTCTCGAAGGTTTGGGAAGTACCACATGGGATACCTCGATGAGAATGAGGTCAACGAAGTGGAAGTACTTGCCGGAGCATACATGTTCATGCGTAAGAAAGTGCTGGACGAAGTGGGTCTGCTCGATGAGACGTACTTCATGTACGGAGAGGACATCGATCTGAGTTATCGCATCACGAAAGCCGGTTACAAGAACTATTATTTCCCGGAGTCGTCCATCATCCATTACAAAGGGGAAAGCACTAAGAAGATGACCGTGAATTACGTATTCATCTTCTATCGAGCCATGGTGATCTTCGCTCGAAAGCACTATAGCGGACAATCGGCTCGACTACTCGTCTTTCTTATCAATTCAGCCATCTACGTACGAGCGGGATTTGCTGTGCTTCAGCGATTTTTCTCTGCAAGTTGGCTGTTTTTCGTTGATACAATTTCGATAGCGGGTGGAATGTACCTGCTCAAGAATTATTGGGAAGAGCACATCAAGTTCATCGACAGTTACCCGAAGGAATTGATGCAGATCCATGTACCGTACTACATTTTACTATGGGTCACATCGGTATATCTGAGCGGAGGATATAAAAGCCCTTACAGCACCCGACGGGTATTGAGAGGGATAGCCTTTGGAACGGTCCTGATCGCTGCTGTTTATGGCCTGCTGCCCAACCATCTGCGATTCTCGCGAGCATTGATCATTCTTGGCGCCATTTGGGCTACTATTTCGATGTTGGGATGGCGAATTCTGGCACATTACAGAAAATATGGGAACCTGAGTTTGGGTACGCGAAATGAGGTCACAACCGTAGTTGTTGGAAATGGAGCAGAGCGTTCGCGGGTGGCTAAAATGCTCAAGGAATATGGTTCACACATCAATCTGGTTGGATTTGTGTCGACCGATGAAGACAATAGTGATGAAGTATTGGGACAGCTCGACAGGCTCGACGAGATCTGTCAGATCTACGGAGTGGAGGAGGTCATTTTCTGCGCACAGGATGTCCCGAGCTCCAGCATCATGCTTTGGATGACGGCCATGCAGGATGAAGGGTTGAATTTTAAAATACTTCCGGAAGAGCGCTATTTTGTCATCGGAAGCAACTCCAAGAACACTTCCGGTGAATTCTATACCGAGGAGATCCACTTTAATCTCAGCGACAATTACAACTTGCGGAAGAAGCGCATGTTTGACATCTTTACATCGCTGATACTGATCGCTTTAGGTCCGGTGATAGGATGGTTTACCGGTGGGTTGCTCACACATTTCAAAAGGTGTTTTTCCGCCTTGTTCAATCGAAAGACCTGGGTTTCATACGACCCTGCTGTGAAGACCGATCATCTGCCCGCATTGAAGCCGGGGATCTTCACGGTGAGTGGTCATGTGAAGAGTCAGAAGCTCAACGATCACATGAGGGAGAAATTGAACGTTCTATATGCCAGGAATTACACATTGGAAGCTGACCTGCAGGTCTTGGTCAGATCTTTGTTTAGACATAACAAAGACTGAGCATCTGAATGATTAAATTTACCCTCGGCTCGTATCCTGAATTAATAGGAAAAGCAGGTATCATGAAAACACGATTACTCAACAATTCAGGAAACAAAAAGCAAGCATCTTTTCGACTTGCAATGTTCTTTCTATTGGCACTGTTCACTGCAACTTCATTTGCCCAGAACAAATACGCCTTGATCGTAGCCATAGGTGACTATCCCGAAGAAACGGATTGGAATGATATCTCTTCAGTGAACGATATTCCGCTCATTGAGCAGGCCTTGATCAAGCAAGGGTTCAACTCGAAGAACATTCGAGTGCTCAAAGACGCAGAAGCAGACAAGAAGTCCATACTTTTCGCATTTGACGATATGACTCAGGACCTTGATTCAGGAGATGTGGTTGTTGTTCACTTCTCGAGTCATGGTCAGCAGATCATCGATTACAATAACGACGAGATCGATGGTTACGACGAAGCCATCGTAGCATACGGTGCTCCCGCCATCTACGATCCACTGTACAAAGGAGAGAATCATCTGCTCGATGAAGAGCTGGGATCTGCCTTGGAAGGAATTCGCAGGAAGATCACTAAAAAGGGAGACCTCCTGGTTTTTGTAGATGCATGTCACTCCGGCACGGCTACTCGTGGTGAGGCAAAACGTCGAGGAGGTAAAGCTCCATTTGCTCCTGAAGGGTATACCGGTAAGGAGGGCGATTCCGACATTGGGATGTACGAAGTCAATGCCAAAAGCCGTGGAGCAGGAGATGACCTGGCACCGATGGTGGTAGTTTCTGCCTCAAGAGCCGAAGAAGTGAACTACGAATACAACGGATTCGGGTCATTGTCGGTTGCGATCAGCCGCAGCATGAGCCGTCTTCAGTCCGACATGTCGTACCGAAGTTTCTTCGCAGAGATACTCAAGGAAATGTCCGTGATAGCTCCAAAACAATCGCCTGCAATAGAAGGAGACATCGATCGCGCGCTTTTCGGAGGTAAAGTGATCGAGCAGGAACCATACTACACGATTTACAGGATCAGGAATGAGCGCCTCAACCTGAATGGAGGAGAGCTGAACGGACTGTTCGAAGGAACCGAGATCGCCATCTTTCCTGCAGGAACAGCAGACACTAAAGGTAAAGCACCAATTGCGACCGGAGAGATAATCAGTGCAGAAGGAACCTGGTCGAATGCCCGTTTGAACAAAGCGCTTGAAGGCAACAAATCTCAGTACTGGGTATTTGTCACCAAGCAAACCTTTGGCGACATCAGAGTGAAACTCAACATATCTGAAGTAGATGAGGTGATGAAGCAAAATGTTCGCGACTGGGCACAAGGGTTCGAAATGGCCGAATTAGTTGAGCAAGGTGGTGAGTACATGCTGGGCATGAATATGAATGCCCGAAGTGCCGGTGTGAACTATGATGTTCATTTGAAAGATATCGCTACACTCGACGTGATCGAATCGTACAGAGGCCGCGGAAGCTTTGAAAAACTGGAGGAGTACCTGATCCAAAAGGCTCGAGGTGAGTACATGAAAAATCTCGAACTCGAAGATCCGGCTCTTGATGTGGAGTTTGAATTCATACCGGTTCGATTGGAAAGAGGGGAAGTAGTTGACACGCTCAGCATCGAAGAGATTTCAAATAACGGAATGATGGAGATCAGCGCCCGCAACATGGGTGTCTTTATCCGAATCATCAACAAGGGTAGTGAGACAGCTTATTTCAACATCATCGACATCCAGCCGGATGGAGTGATAAACGGAATATTGCCTGACCCGGATCAGAATCACAATGCTGCCGATTACAAGATAGAAGCGGGACAAGAGAGTTTCGTGATCAAGGACCGATTGATCGAATTCTTCCCACCTTATGGAACGGAAGTGTTCAAACTGTTCGCCACTTACGAACCGATCGATTTCGGACCGATCATTACTCAAAGAGATACCAGAAGTAAAAAAACCGATCTGGAGATACTGTTTGGAGAAGCGTTTGACGTGAAGAAGCGCGGTGGAAAGTCTACTACTGTTCGCTCCGACATGCAGGCGAGCACTCACAGTGTGACTTTCAAGATCGTACCATAAACTGAACCAACATGAAACCAATCATAAAATACATACGGCAAGTCAGGGTAGCAGGTATGCTGACAGTGCTGGCGATGTCGACCATTTCGCAAATGGCCATCGCTCAGAACCCATACGGGCATAAGGATTCTACTGTCAAATCCCGTAACGTCTTCGGAACGGACGATCGCAAATCGGCAGTGAACTATACTTACAAGGATTATACGAATGCCACGGCTGTGGCGGTGGAGAAGAGTAGCTTCGTCGGGAACTACCTGACCGGGAAAAGCCTCGGTGACAAACTACTCAGTCAGTACAAGCGCAAAGGGGCGGAGTACGTATCAAGTGAGATCCGTTTTCAGGATGAACCGGCATTCGGCTTTTGCTCCGGCTTTTTGATCGCACCCGATATCCTGGTAACAGCGGGTCATTGCATCGACTACGACGATTACTACTCGATGGAGTGGATCTTTGATTTTACGAACGACATTGAGTACAAACCGGGTGACAAGATCTACATCCCGCCGAGCAAGAGATACAATGTAAAGAAGATACTGACCCGCCGCCTGACCTATTCAGACAGAAGGGACTATGCGGTCCTACAGCTAGACCGACCGGTTGATCGGAAACCTTTCACTTTCCGTACCGGTGAAACCCCAACTAAAGGATCGAAAGTGACATTGTTAGGAGCACCAAGCGGTATTCCGTTAAAGGTCGTGGAGGATGCCAAGATCACCTCGAACAATTCCTTTCAGGCGTACTTCCGCACTAATCTGGACGCGTTCGGAGGAAACTCCGGAGGTCCTGTTTTCAGCAGCACCGGATTGATCGAAGGGATCCTGGTTCGCGGTCCGACCAAAGGATACTACGTGGACGAGTCTTGTAAGTGTTTGAAAACGTCAACCTATACGGAATCATATGCTGACTTCATCCAGGGTGTGGAAGTTCAAAAGATCAATGATATCCCATGGAATGTCCTGTCGGAAGCTTTGTACAGCAACATCAACTACGCCATCGAGAGAAAAGACGAGGATGAATTGGATCGATGGGTGGATTACAGTTGGATATACAAGGAGCCGACCATTGCAGATAAGAAACCTCTGGAGATCGTGGCATTGGAATCCGGAAACATGAAGATCTTCAAAAAGGTCATGGAATCAGGAGGTGATATGAATGCAGCTGACGGAGATGGCAAGACACTTATGAATCACATCATTCGAAAGAGAAATGATGAAGCATTGAAGTACCTGATCCGAGAAGGATACGATGTCAATCAAAAAGATGAAAGAGAAGAAACACCTCTGTTCTGGGCCATCAACACCTATAACATTGAGCAAATGAAGGCCTTGATCGACTACGGAGCCAGCGTCGACCTAAAGAATACCTGGGGTTCTACGCCGATCCATGAAGTTGCCGTGTACGGCAGTGTGGATATGGCCAAACTGTTGGTGGAGAATGGTGCGAACTTGCTTGCCAAGGATGCAGATGGGTGTTTGCCCAAACAAAGAGCGCGCAAATCGAAGAATAGATCTGTCAAGAAATACTTGAAACAGGAAACTAAGAAACAGAAGAAAGCCGGGAAATGATCCAAGGAAACTTCAGGAAGAATATTCAGCAGCACGGTATCATCACTGTGCTGCTGCTTTTTATGTCAGTTTGTGCTTCTGCACAGGACAGACAGTATGCTCAAATGTGGATCGATAGCTTGGCCGGTCCCACCTTCCACGGCCGGGGATATACACAAAATGGTGCTCTCAAAGCAGCTGGCGTCATTGCTGCAGAAATGGAAAAGGTCGGCTTGTCCATGATTTCCGAAGAAAGAGGCTGGTTTCACAATTTCACCATGCCGGTCAACACCTTTCCGAACGATCTCACAGCAGTTGTGGGTAGCCGGGAATTGGAAGTAGGGAGGGATTATGTACCCGTTCCCGGAAGTGGCTCATTCTCGGGTAGTTCTCAACCGGTATTTCTGAGTATTTCAGATATCCGAAAAAAGGGAAAGGTGAAGAGCGCATTGAAGCAGACTCAACATTCCGGCATTCTGGTCATCGACACATTCGACAGGAAGGATGAGAAGAGCGCGGAATGCTACGATCTCATTCAACGAACATTTTCAGGTGGTGCTATTGTGCTGCTTGCAACGGATCTAACATGGAGTGTTTCGCGAGCGCAAATGCCCTACTGCATGGTAAAAATGCGACCACAAGCCTTCCGGCTAAATGAACAAATGGCTTTGGAAATTGAACCACTGTTCATTGAGAAATACCAGGGTGCAAATTTGATTGGTTTCCTGCGGGGAAATGAACAACCTGACTCTTTCATTCTGCTCACCGGTCATTATGACCATTTGGGTGGAATGGGTCAAACCTACATTCCCGGTGCCAATGACAATGCCAGCGGGATCGCCATGATCCTGGACATGGCGAAAGAGTTCGCGGAGCAAAAGTCCAATCGCTACAGCATCATCTTCATTGGTTTTGGAGGAGAAGAAGCGGGCCTGGTTGGTAGCCATCACTTTGTGAATGAACTCTCCGATTGGATCCCTGCCGATAAGATCCGATTTGTAGTGAATATGGATTTGATGGGTTCCGGACAGGAAGGTATAATGGCGGTGAATGGAAGGGTCTTCACTGACGAATTCGACATGCTCAAAGATCTGAACGACAACAAGGGTTACCTTACCGATGTTCGCGCTCGAGGGAAAGCTGCCAACAGCGATCATTACTTCTTTTCAGAACGCGGAATTCCGGCTTTCTTCTTCTATCTGATGGGCCCATATCATCATTATCACAACGTGAATGACAGTCCCGAGAATTTGAGACTGGACGAGCACTACGATAAGTCGTTCAGATTGATCAGAGACTTCATCGGCAAACTCCAGAAATAGCAGTTTCCATATCTTTGCTTTGGGCCTCCCCAAACGTCGTAGAAAGCAATGATCCTGAATTCCTTTTTTTCCTGGTTCTTCCGAAAGAGGATGTCTCAAGTCGAGCATGCGATAGAAAATCCGCTTGAAACGCAGGATCAGGTGTTCCGTTCTTTGATCGGACAGGGAGCCAATACTGAGTACGGAAAACAATTCGGCTTTGCCGACATCACAGACCGCGACTCGTATCGACGCAATGTCCCCATCAGAGACTATGACGGCTTGAAACCGTTCATCGAGCGAACCTTGAAAGGAGAGCAGATGGTGATCTGGCCCGGTGAGATCAAGTGGTTTGCAAAATCTAGCGGTACGACCTCAGACAAGAGCAAGTTCATTCCGGTCACTTTTGAGGCTCTGGATGACTGTCAGTTCAAAGGTGCTCGCGATATGCTCACCATATACTGTCAGAACAATCCCGAAACCCAGCTCTTCGATGGCAAAGGACTTCTAATCGGAGGAAGTCACGAGGTCAATAAATATGCGCGCAATTCATACTTCGGCGATCTCAGCGCCGTCCTCATGAATAATCTTCCTTTTTGGGTCCACTTGCTGCGAACACCACGACCGGACGTCGCCCTGATGGCAGATTGGGAGGAGAAGATGGAAAAGATGATCGAAGAAACCCGCGATCAGGATGTCAGAAGCATCTCGGGTACCCCGACCTGGACCTTGCTTTTGATTCAACGCCTGATCGATGAAGCAGGTGTGAGCGACTTGCGGGAGATCTGGCCGAACATCGAACTGTTCATGCACGGAGGTGTGAGCTTTCAACCGTATCGCGAGCAATTCGAGGCGTTGATCCCGGGACCCATGAACTACATGGAGAGCTATAATGCTTCTGAGGGCTTCTTTGGGATTCAGGATAACACGTGCAAGGACAATGAGATGCTGCTCATGATGGATTATGGCATCTACTACGAATTCCTTCCGTTTGAGTCGCTCGGCGACGAAAATGCAAAAACAGTGCTCCTGGATGAGATCGAGGTCGGCGTGACCTATGCAATGATCATAACGACCAATGCGGGTTTGTGGAGATACAGTATTGGTGACACGATCGAGTTCACGGAAAAGAAACCGTACAAATTCAAGATCAAGGGTCGGACCAAGCTATTCATCAATGCTTTTGGAGAAGAGCTTATGATCGATAATGCTGAAAAAGCGATCCGAAAGACCTCACTGGAGACCGGTACAGCTATTCGGGAATACACGGCAGCTCCGGTGTATTTTGAAGGGAAGAATGGAGGGAGGCACGAATGGCTCATCGAATTCGAACGCGAGCCAAAGAATTTGGATGAGTACACCCGGATCCTGGACCGAAACTTAAAGTCCGTAAACAGTGACTACGAGGCCAAGAGAAAAGGCGATATGGTTCTTAGTATGCCAACGATCCGTGAGTGTCCCGATGGTACATTCTATGAATGGATGAAGAAGAAGGGCAAACTCGGAGGTCAGCACAAAGTCCCTCGATTGAGCAACGACAGGAAGATCATTGAGGATATCAAATCCATGATATGACCTTCCCGTGCCGCTCTGCAGGTTTATGAAAAGAACTCTTTGCACAGGTCGTAAATGAGATTGGAGAGAATGAATAGCAGGATGGAACCGAGCAACAATCCCATGGGCCAGGCATTACCCTTGGAACTGTCATTTTTTTTCTGATTGCCATCTTTGATCATTCTCCCCGCTTTCTCATCGATCCTTCCGGATCCGTCGCTGACGTATTTCGTGTATTTGGAGACGTTCCAATCTGTGAGTGCAGCCAGTTCGCTGAGCTCCTTGGTTCGTCTGTTCGTAAGATTCTCTTTGTATTTAACTCCTGCATCGCAACTCAGATCTCCGGTGGCAGGATGATGCATGACATATCGTCCCTGGAACCTGGAACGGTCTGAGGTTTCAAGGAAGAACAGATCCTGAGGGAAATCCTCTTCCGCGTATCGAACGTGTAAACGGGTAAAGAACACAGAGCTGTAATTATTGTCATTGACCCACCAAACACCTGCTTGCTTCAGATCTTCTACAATTGGAGGCGGCCCCACACACGGGTCACACTTCACGCCACCGAAGCCCGGACTCACGTCCCAAGCGTATTCTGTGAACACCGTATTCTTTCCGGCTTTGTGATATGATTTGTCGAATAAGTCTACATAGAATTGCTGGAACTTATCGCCTTTCAGGAATGTAGGGATGTCTCTGTTGCTTGGGATGGGAATGGTTCTGTAATTGGCAGACTCAATGCGTCCACCTTTGGTAAATGCATAGATGATCATGTCCTGAGCACCGTTACTATTGGCCATACCCAGACGGATCGGCAGCATGAATTTTTCCGATTCGAATTCGATCTGAAGTGGTCTGAGGTTGGTGAATCCAAGAAGGTCTTTCACGTTGGTGTTTACCTTGACCACAAAGAATTTCAGGTTGTTCTTGATGTATGGCTCCAACACACGCTCAGCTTGCGCAGGAATGGAATAACCGTTATCGGTCAGCCATCTTTTCAGACCATCCGATTCTGCAGCGCTCAAGATCACGATGTCGTACTCTCCCACGGTATAGCTCGCTTCGATCTGAACGTGGTAATCCTCTTCCGCTTCCATGGCCATGGATTTGCGTTTCACACGCCCACGTCTGCTGGTATTGGCCACGGCAACTTCATACAAGATCCGAGGTTCACAAGGATTTTCATCATAGTACTCTACCAGTCTGGGGCCACTGTAGGAATCGAATTTGTCGAACAAAACTTGATTGGCGATCCGGATATCCTCGCGATCGATCACTTCGGGAACAGGGATCACCATGGCGAATTCGCTGGCACTTCCGTTATAGTCGTTGCTCATCGTGATGACGCTGCGATTCCCGTCGCGCACGAAGATCACCTGACTCCTGTTATTGAATAGTTCTGCTCCCGCTTTCGCGACATAGAATCCGCAAAATGCTGAGGTGTCGGCTACAAAGGAGCTAACGGCAATGAGGATGGTCAAGATCTTTTTCATGTGTGTTGGATTTTAAGTGGTTCAAAGGATTGAGATATTTCTTTTCTGGCTGACCGGCTACGGTCTTGGAACCATTGGTATTTTTTCGATGGGAATATTCGGTCAAGCACAGGCAAAAGTGGTGCACCTGCAAGTAGTATCCACATGGCTGCGGTGTGGATCGCGAAGCTCTTTCCTATGGTGAATGTGAGGATGGCGATCGAAGCGGCCCAGACGATCCGGACAGATCTCCGATTGGGGATGGTCATAGGGTCGGTGATCATGAAAAATGAGAAGAGCAGGAGTGCTCCGTTTGTCATTTTGTGCAGGACAAAGTCAAAATCCCAACCGAGATACAACAGGTCATATCCGATGGAAATGCAGAAATAGGTCAACAGGAATGTAAGTCCTGTTTCCAGTCTGCTGATTCGAAGTAGTATCATGAGTCCGGCTGCTCCAAAAAAGAATAGAAGAGCCATGTCGCTTCCCCATTGTCCCGGACTGATCCAGGTTTTGTCTGTGATGAGCAGTGGCACCATCACCCCGAAGTTGGCTGGGTTAAAAATATGTTTATTCCGGTGTCGGATCAGGAACTTGCTTCCTATTGCCAGAACACCTGCCAATATGAAATATGGGATCTCTCCGGCCTTGAATAACAGACAAAGTCCCAAAGAAGTGATCAATGCACTCCGAAGCGAATGAAGTGGTAATTTCAGGATCAGGATCCCCAGAGACTGGACCACCAGACATGTGGTGATCAATGTCAAGTAATGACTCATATTCCCTTCCCATCCAAGAGCGAATACCCCATAGGTGAGGAATGAGCTCAGAAAAACGATCTGAAAATATCTGGGATCTTTGATGAATCCGGAAATACGCTTGATCATATGCGGTGTTGTGCTTGGCATACGGCTTTCTATACCTTCAGTACAGAGATGGTAAATGCCGTTCTTAATTTTTTTCTGAAGCTACTGAACTGCCCTATGGATGAGCAGTTAAATTTGTGACAGATGCCATTCAAATTACAATCGGAATTCGAACCTACAGGAGATCAACCCGAAGCCATCAGGAATTTGGTGGAAGGGATCAATGATGGGGTCAGAGCGCAGACACTACTCGGGGTTACCGGTTCCGGTAAGACGTTCACCATGGCCAATGTGATCGAGGAAGTTCAAAAACCTACCTTGATCATCAGTCACAACAAGACTCTTGTAGCTCAGCTCTATGGGGAGTTCAAGCAATTCTTTCCCGACAATGCGGTCGAGTATTTCGTTTCCTACTACGATTACTATCAACCCGAAGCATTCCTGCCCACATCAGGCACATATATAGAAAAGGATCTGAGCATCAATGAGGAGATCGAGAAGTTCCGTTTGAGTGCCACATCATCCTTACTCAGCGGAAGACGAGACGTTATCGTTGTTGCCTCCGTGAGTTGTATCTACGGAGCCGGAAATCCATCCGATTTTGAACAAAGTGTCATACGCCTTGAGCAAGGTCAGAAGGTATCACGTAACACTTTGTTGTATGCTCTGGTAGATGCCTTGTACAGCCGAACGACGGCCGACTTTAAGCGCGGAACCTTCCGGGTTCAAGGCGACAACGTAGATGTTTTCCTGGCGTATGAGGACAAGGCCCTTCGCGTCACGTTCTTTGGTGATGAGATCGAGGAACTGGCTTATATCGACCCGATATCAGGGCGAACGCTTGAAGAGATCGAAACGGCTGCAATATTCCCAGCCAACCTCTGGGTTACACCTCGAGAGCGGTTGAAAGATGCACTCTACGAGATCCAAGACGACCTCGTCAAGCAGGTCGACTTTTTCAAAGGCACGGAGAAATTCCTGGAAGCCAAACGGATCGAAGATCGAACTACGCACGATCTTGAAATGATACGCGAGATCGGTTACTGCAGTGGTATTGAGAACTACTCCCGGTATATGGATCGTCGTAAACCCGGCACGAGACCGTTCTGCTTGATCGATTATTTCCCGGATGACTTCCTAGTCATCATCGATGAGAGTCACGTTACAGTGCCTCAGGTGAGAGCCATGTACGGAGGGGATAGATCCAGAAAGGTGAACCTTGTGGAATATGGTTTCCGACTTCCGGCAGCACTTGATAACCGTCCGCTGAAGTTCGACGAATTCACTTCATTGGTGAATCAGGTCGTATATGTGAGTGCCACTCCTGCCGATTACGAGATCATGGAAAGTGAGGGTGTGATCGTGGAGCAATTGATCAGACCTACGGGCTTACTTGATCCGGAGATCGATGTCAGACCTTGCCACAACCAGGTAGATGACCTTCTTGAGGAGATCGATGAGCGAATTAAGATGGGTGATCGAATTTTGGTCACAACGCTCACCAAGCGTATGGCGGAGGAGTTGGATAAGTACATGCGCAATTTGAATATATCATCAGCTTATATACACTCTGAGGTTGACACTTTGGAGCGGGTTGAGATACTCCGTGAACTGCGCATCGGAACCTACGATGTATTGATAGGAGTGAACCTTCTGCGAGAGGGTCTGGATCTTCCCGAAGTATCTCTCGTGGCCATTCTCGATGCTGACAAGGAAGGTTTTCTTCGTTCGGAGCGGTCCCTGACACAAACGATCGGTCGGGCAGCGCGGAACGTGCGAGGTAAAGTGATCATGTACGCCGACAAGATCACTGATTCCATGCGCAAGACCATCGACGAAACGAATCGACGCCGGAGTTTGCAACAGGATTACAATAAGGAGCACGGGATCACTCCGCAGACCATCAATAAGAGCAAGGAAGCCATCTTGTTCCAGACCGCCGTGGCCGATCGCCAGGATGGTGGCAAAGGAAACGCCTATGAGAATGAACCAAAGGTCTCTATGGCTGCTGACCCGGTGCTCCGGGAATTGAACAGCGAACAGCGTCAGAAGCTTATTGATAAACTCAAGGGCGACATGAAGTCGGCCGCCAAGGATCTCGATTTCATC